>Ga0209039_10000277_pt1 | contig 49104 bp, 34 predicted proteins | sample BogFormECP12_OM1_FD_188238 | JGI IMG/M metagenome (GOLD analysis project Ga0209039, IMG submission 188238) | Bog forest soil microbial communities from Calvert Island, British Columbia, Canada - ECP12_OM1 (SPAdes) (version 2) | ecosystem: Environmental > Aquatic > Freshwater > Wetlands > Bog ...
CCACAGGCATCGTTCCCTCCACGTCCGTCCACCACTACCGCTTTGCCTGGGGCCCAGATATCCGTGGTGTGCAATGGGATTCCCGTCAACCCGGGTGACATTGTGGTGGCCGACAGCGATGGCGTGGCGGTGGTACCCAGAGCGCAGGCCCAGCCGGTCCTTGCTCTGGCCCAGCAGATGGATTATAAGGAGCATTCCATGTATGCCGTCATCGAGCAATTAAAGTCGATTGTGGAGGCAGTGAAGAAGTCTGGCCGGCTTTAGGTAAGTGAGGAGTGGCAGGGAGACTGCGGCCAGAGCATTCAGCGTTGGGGACTTTCTGCTGCGCTCCCTGACTCGGGAGCAGACGGCAAAGGAGGCTTGTCATGCCACTCAATTCGAAATGGAACCGGCGTGGATTCCTCGGGACCGCGGCCGCCATCGCGGCGTCTATCTTCGCGCCGCGCAAGCTTTTTTCTTCAGCCTCCGCTGCTGCCGGCGTAAATGCCGAAATCAATGGCTTTGGACAAAGCGGCAACCCCTACGAGGAATTGGGCGTCACCACGCTGATCAACTGCCAGGGCACAATGACGATGCTCGGCGGTTCTGTTCTTCGTCCAGAACTCGAAGCCGTCATGGCCATGGCCGGGCGGCATTTTGTGAGCATCCCCGAGTTGGAAGTGGCTGCGGGGAAACGCATCGCGGAAATGCTCAAGCTTCCAGAGGGCTACACCGCACTTGTGACCTCCGGCGCGGCAGCGGCCATGCAATCAGGATTGGCCGGCATTCTCACCGGCGATAACGACGCCCTGATCCGGCAGCTCCCGGATTTGACTGGCATGAAGTCGGAAGTCATCATCCAGAAGTCACACCGCAACCCGTTTGATCATCAATTGCGCTCCACCGGCGTCAAGCTGGTCGAGATCGAAACCCGCGAACAATTACGCCGCGCCGTCAGCGATCGGACGGCGATGATGCATTTCACTAATTTTGCCAACGGGGTCGGCGAAATCAAAGTGGACGAATGGGCCAAGCTGGCCAGGCAGTACAATCTGCCCTGCATGAACGATGCCGCAGCCGACACGCCTCCGGTCTCTCATCTCTGGGACTACACCAACATGGGATACGACCTTGTCACCTTCAGCGGCGGCAAGGCCATCCGCGGACCGCAATGCGCGGGGCTCCTGATTGGGCGCAAAGATCTGGTGGCCTGCGCCCTGCTCAACAACAGTCCCCATGAAGACACGCTGGGGCGGAGCCAGAAGGTTGGCAAGGAGGAGATTGTCGGAATGGTCAAAGCCCTTGAGCTTTATCTCAAGGAAGACCACGAGGCGCTGGCCAAGGAGTGGCAGGTACGGTTGGAGCGGATTTCGCGCGAACTCACAAAAGTTCCCGGCGTCAGCACATCTTTTTACACGCCTGACATTGCCAATCACGTGCCCCACATGCAGGTCACGTGGGATTCCAGAGTTTCACTGAGCCGGGAGCAAGTATCCAAGTTGTTGCGAAATTCGAAGCCCGCAATGGTTATTGCCGCCGGCGAGGACCGGCCCGGACTGGTGATGAATTCCTTCATGTTGCAACCCGGCGAGGACAAGGTCGTCGCCGAACAGCTGTCGCGCGTTCTGCGGGAGCACTCAGCCTAGAACTTGAGCGAGGAAGTCAGCGGTGACCGTCGCGAAGACAACCCGGGTGCGCTGGTTTCTGGTGTTCTGGTTGTTCGTCCTGAGCGCCGTTTCTTACCTCGACCGCGTCAACCTATCCGTCGCCGGAGCGGCCATTGCCGAGGCCTACCGGCTCAGTGACGTGCAACTTGGCAATATCTTCAGCGCTATACTGATCGGCTACGCCCTGTTTCAGACGGCTGGCGGACGCCTGGCAGACCGTTTCGGCCCGCATCGCGTGCTCACGGATGGAGTTATCTGGTGGGGAGTTTTTACCGCGCTAACGGCGCTTGTCCCCGCGCGCATCAGGCTACGCCGGGCGAGGATATGTTTAACGTTGCCGCTCCGGCGAATCATCCTGCGTCACCGCTTCGAGTTCATAAATCTTCGAGTTGATAAATCATGGCGAAACTAAACCTCAAACCGAAACGTGAATGCATGTGGGACCTGGTGAGCCTGGGCGAGGTCATGCTGCGCCTCGATCCTGGGGATGAGCGCATTTCCACCACTCGCCATTTCCGCGCCTGGGAGGGCGGGGGCGAATACAACGTTGCGCGCGGCCTTAAACGCTGCTTCGGAATGGACACGGCAATCGTTACTGTTCTCGCGGACAATCCCGTCGGACGCCTGGTTGAAGACCTCATGCTGCAGGGAGGAGTCAGCCAGAAGTACGTCCGTTGGGTGCCCTTCGACGGAGTCGGCCGCACCGTGCGCAATGGATTGAATTTCACCGAGCGCGGCTTTGGCATTCGCCCCGCGCTCGGCTGCTCGGATCGCGGGCACACCGCCGTCTCACAACTGCGGCCGGGCGAGATCGATTGGGCGCAGATTTTTGCCAAGGATGGAGCGCGCTGGTTTCATACCGGCGGAATTTTCTGCGCCCTTTCCGAAACCGCGCCGCTGGTGGCCCAGGAAGCCATGGAAGCCGCCAAACGAGCTGGCACCGTAGTTTCCTATGATTTGAACTATCGTGCTTCACTCTGGAAGTCGATCGGCGGCAAGGCGAAAGCGCAGGAGACGAACCGCCGTCTCGCGTCTCTGGTGGACGTGATGCTCGGCAATGAGGAGGACTTCACCGCCGCTTTGGGCTTTCCGGTGTCTGGTTTGGACGAGCACCACTCGCGCCTAGAGACGACCGGATTCAAGCAAATGATTGAAAGAGTGGTGAAAGAATATCCTTCGCTGGCCGTGATTGCCACCACTCTTCGCCATGCCATGACTGCCACGCGGAACGACTGGGGAGCGCTCTGTTATTACGACGGCAAGTTCTACGACGCCCCGGTACGCGAGAATCTGGAGATCTACGATCGCGTGGGCGGCGGTGATTCCTTCGCGTCGGGGTTGATCTATGGATTCCTGTCGGGCAAAGATCCGCAGTGGTCCGTCGAATGCGGTGCGGCGCATGGGGCGCTGGCGATGACTACTCCCGGCGACACTACCATGGCCACACTGGCAGAGGTACTGCAGGCAATGACATCAAGGACGGCGCGGATCGAGCGCTGAGAGCGGCGCAGCCGGCTATACACGAAAGCATATGACTATTGACGACGTGATTCGCAGAATCGGAGAAATTGGAGTTGTCCCGGTAGTGCGGGCGGCGACGGTGGATGAGGCAACCCGCGCCGTGGAAGCGATCTGCGCCGGCGGGATACCCATTGTCGAAATAACCATGACGGTTCCCAATGCTGTCTCGGTTATTCGGGAGGTGGCGAAGCAATACGGAAGCAATGTGCTCATCGGCGCCGGCACGGTCACCACTGCTGAACAAGCTGAGTCTTGCCTTCGCGCTGGAGCGGAGTTCCTCGTGAGCCCGGGGTTGTCGGCGCCGGTGCTCTCGGTCGCGCGAGCCTCAGCGAGACTGGCTATCCCCGGCGCACTCACTCCTACCGAGTTGATGAACGCTCACGATCATGGCGCGCGGCTGGTCAAGATCTTCCCTTGCGGCAATGTCGGCGGACCCAAGTACTTGCGCTCACTCAAAGCGCCATTCCCGAAGGCCGAACTGATTCCGACCGGAGGAGTGAACGCGGCAAACGCCGCCGAGTTCATCGCTGCCGGAGCCTTCGCCCTCGGTGTAGGCGCGGACCTGGTTGATGCAGTTGCCTTGCGCGAGGGAAATATCGAGAAAATCATTTCGGCTGCCCGGGAGTTGGTACAGGCCGTCGCTACTGCGCGGGCAGCGTTGCGCGAGAAGAAGGCGCATTAGCGCCGGGCAAGTCTGCGATCCATCACTGATTGACGCCGCTGGCCAGAACGCCGCCGTCCACGGGCAAGACCGTGCCTGTGACAAAGCTGGCTGCATCTGAGGCGAGGAAAACCGCCGCTCCCACTAACTCTTCGAGTTCACCAAAGCGCTTCATGGGAGTGCGCATCAACACCTCCTGCCCCCGGCCCGTGCCCACCAGGAATTTTTCGCTGAGAGGTGTGCGGAAATATCCCGGCGCGATCGCGTTTACGCAGATTCCATGGCCGGCCCATTCGATCGCCAGCGACTTGGTCAGTGACGCCAGGCCTGACTTACTCGCGCTGTAGGCGGCCACTTCGTACAGAGCCAGGAATGACCCCATGGACGCGATATTGATGATGCGGCCGTAGCGGCGCTCGATCATGTGCCGTCCGAAAACCTGGCACGAGCGCAGAATCCCCGTGAGATTCGTATCCAGAATCCGGTTCCAGTCGGCCTCCGGAAACTCCAGCGTGGGAGCTCGTTTGGTGATGCCGGCGGCATTGATCAGGATGTCCACTTTCCCGAACGCATCCACGCAAGCCTGCAGCAATTTCTCCAGCGACCCGCGATCGGCCACGTCACAACTCACGCGCAACGATCGCCGCCCGAGAGATTCGATTTCGTCTGCCAGAGCTTTTACGAGTTCGATGCGCCGCGCACTTGCAATGACATCAGCGCCGGCCTGAGCCAGGCCGAGCGCGAGGGTTTTGCCGATTCCTGAACTGCCACCTACGACGACGGCCACCTTGCCGTCAAGGTCCAGATGTTTGTAGCCCATATTTCCTCGAATATTCCAAGTTTATGGCTGAGATGAATTCAACTCTCCACTCACGCTACCAGTTGAACATTGTGCCGTCGAGCTTTCGGTTGACGGGCAAGTAGGCCCGCTGGTACGGGAACTTCTCCGCCAGCTTCTCATCGTAAGCAACGCCCAAACCTGGGGCATCGCCCGGATGCAAGTACCCGTTCTTGAACGAATAGGCATGCGGGAACACGTCATCGGTTTCGCGCGTGTGCGGCATGTATTCCTGAATTCCGAAATTGTTGACGGAAATATCGAAGTGCAACGCTGCCGCCATCGCGACCGGTGACAGATCGGTCGCGCCGTGGCAGCCGGTGCGCACGTGATAAATCTCAGACAGAGCAGCGATTTTCTTGAGATGCGTCAACCCTCCACCGTGAACTACCGTCATGCGGAGGTAATCGATCAGCTGTTCGGTGATGAGAATGTGAGCGTCCCAAACCGAATTGAAGACCTCGCCCACAGCCAGCGGCGTTGTGGTGTGCTGGCGAATGATGCGGAATCCCTCCTGCAGTTCTGCCGTCACCGGGTCTTCCAGCCAAAACAGGTGATATGGTTCCAGACTCCTTCCCAGCCGCGCCGCTTCGATTGGAGTCAAACGGTGATGAACGTCGTGCAGCAGGTGAATGTCATCCCCAAACTTCAGGCGCAGCGTCTCGAATAATTTTGAGATATGCAGCAGATATTTCTCGGTTGACCACGCGTTCTCGGGCGGCAAACCTTTTTCTGCAGGTTCGTAGAAAGGCTTGTCGGTAACTCCGTAGGTGGAGGCCAAGCCCGGGATTCCCGTTTGTGCGCGGACCGCAAGATAGCCCATCTCCTTGTATTTCGCGACTTCATCGGCGGTCTCTTCGATGTCGCTGCCGTTGGCGTGCCCATACACCAGCACCCCGGTTCTGCTCAGTCCTCCGAGCAGGTTGTAGACGGGCGTCTGCAGCGCTTTTCCCTTGATGTCCCAGAGGGCCATGTCCACGGCGGCGATGGCGGTCATGGTCACCGGTCCACGACGCCAGTACGCGCCGCGATAAAGGTACTGCCACAGGTCTTCCGTCTGGAATGGATCGCGCCCGATGAGGCAGGGAATCACGTGATCCGTTAAGTAAGACGCGACCGGCAACTCGCGGCCGTTCACAGTCGCATCTCCCAGCCCGTAAATGCCTTCATCGGTCGAAATCTTCAAGGTGACGAAGTTTCGTCCGGGAGAGCAGACGAGTACTTTGGCCTCAGTGACTTTCAACATCTCCTCCCATTGACTCTATCGAGTCTAACCAAAAGCATCAGATTCGGCGCACCAATCCTCGATTCGTCGCCTCGGAGTTTCGCAGCAGCAGCAAAACCAGAACCATACCTATGAGGGGAACGAGCGCGGCCACAATCACGATGGGATCGAAGGAGTGCGTGCCGGTCGCCTGGCGCGCATCGGTAAGATATCCAATCAGCTTGAAGGCGACAATCGTTCCGATTCCTGTCCCGGTGCCGCTCAACCCGCTGACCGAAGCGACCGATTCGCTGCTGAAAAGGTCGGAAGGCAACACGTTGGCCATGGTCGTGAATCCCGCATAAGCAAAAGTTACCACTGCGAAAAGAAATGTGATCAGGTACAGGTTGGTGGTGAAGATGGTGAGGATCAGCAGGGTCATGCCAACACCACCGTAGATGATGGGCAACTTGCGCGCCGCGCCCAGCGACCATCCGCGCTTGACCAAGTAGCCGGAGACAGCGCCCGCGAAGAAACTGCCGACATCCGTGGCGATGAATGGAATCCACACTGCGATCAAACCGCTCTTCAGCTCAATTCCTTTTGCGACCAGATAGATGGGGAACCATTCCGCAATAAAGAAGAACACCGGATCGGGAAAGGCTTTGGCAATGATAGCCGCCCAGGTCTGCGGCAGCGTTAAGAGATCACGCCAGCGCGGACGCGTTTTGCCGTCTTGCGGCGCATCGGACTCCCGCTTGTCGGCGGCGATCATTCCGCGTTCTGCCGGGCTGATTCGAGCGTGCGATTCCGGCGGATAGTACAGCCAGCGCCAGGCGATCAGCCAGAAAAAGCCCAGCGTGCCCGGGATCATGAACGCAGGGCGCCATCCCCAGCGGGGATAAATCCACAGCACGACGAGGAAGGGGGCGACCGCACCGCCGATGGACGAGCCGGTGTCGAAAAGCGCCGTCGCCAATGCCCTTTCGCGCTTGGGAAACCATTCCGAAACCGCCTTGGTGGCAGCAGGCCAATTCCCCGACTCGCCTGCGCCCAACAGGAAGCGAAACGTTGCGAAGCTGTAAAAGCCGTTCGCCAGCGATGTCAACATCGACACCAGCGAATACCCAATCACGGTGAAGGTCAGGCCGCGGCGCGTGCCGACGCGGTCCATCAGCCTGCCGAAAACGGTTTGGCCAATGGAGTAGGCGACGCGGAAGGCGATGGCGAGATTCGCATAATCAGAATTCGTCCAGTGATATTCCAGCTTGAGATAGGGAGCCAGAAGAGAGAGCGTCTGCCGGTCAATATAGTTGATGACCGTGGAAGCGAACAGCAGGCCGCCGATCCACCAACGCAACGACGGAATCGGCTTCTGAACTGTCGTCATCGGGTTGGGCAGTTCAACGATTACGAACCCAATGTCGCTTGCGATTCTTCAGCCAGCCCGCTCTTCAGGGCCGGGCTCAGCAGCGAGGCTGAATCCCTGTCCAGATAGACAGTCGTGTTCGGATGCCGGCGCAAAATCGACGCCGGGGCCATGGGACTGATCTCGCCCTCTAGGCACATTTTCACCGCTTGCGCCTTACGTTGGTCGGGCACCACCGCAACGATCTCTTTGGCCTTGAGAATCTGCAGTGGCGTCATCGAGATGGCCTGCTTCGGCACCTGAGAAATGTCAGCGAACCAGCCCTCGCCCGTCTGCTGCCGGCGGCAGGGTTCGTCGAGATTCACGATGATGTAAGGGTTCTCGGTGGTGAAATCCGCGGGTGGATCGTTGAAGGCGATGTGCCCATTTTCCCCGATGCCGACGAACGCAACATCAATCGGCGCAGATGCGAGTTGGTTGCCCACATCGCGAATCACCGCGGACGGGTCAGCGGCGTCTCCAGCGATGAAGTGAACCCGCGTGATCCCAGTCTTTCGGATCAGACGCTCTTGCAAATAATTGCGGAAGCTTCCAGGATGCGTGGCGGGAAGGCCAATGTATTCGTCGAGGTGAAACGCCTCAACTTTGGTCCAGTCAATGCCGTCGCATTTCGTGAGCGCATCCAGAAAATCGAATTGGGACGCCCCGGTGGCGACGAGGATGCGCGCTCGTCCTCGCTCGGCGATGGCCCGCCGAATCGCAGTCGCTGCCTGCTCCGCAGCCGTGCGAGCCAATGAAACCTTGTCACTGAATATTCTGAGACGCATAGAAATGGTCGAAAAGAGCGCAAAAAGCAGCACATCTCCGAGCGGGAAAATTATACAGAAGCCGGAGGCAATAGCCCTATTCCGGCAGGATTTCTTTTTGCTCAACCCGGTCAAGACTCATATCAGGCAGCCGCCCGCTATTGCGCAGTCGAAAATGCTCGACCTCGCGGAGAGCGAACAGCGGTACTCCGGCTACAATTGGCATTTGCGTCCCCGTGAAGTCCGCATTCTCTACGTCTTCCAGCACAAAAGCGGGCCGCTCGTCGCGATTGGCAGCGATGATCTTGATGCCATCCATCTCCATTCCTCGCACATGGCGCACGAAGAAACCGTGGGCCGGCATAGGGCCAAACATGCCCGGATCCGGATATTCAGCTTCTTTCTCTGGCGAACGGATGCCCGCCTGTTCCTTCGTGCCGCCACCGTTGTGCTCGATGACGATATTGCTCAAGCGCACGTCCTCCACTTTGTGCCCCGGAATGCCCGTAATGATGGAGCAGATGGGAGAGGTAGCAGTGGTGCAAACCACGTTACTGATCAGCACGCGGCGAATGACGCCCACGGCAGCGCCAGCCGGGCCGCGCATGCGGGAGCCCAGTCGGATGAAAATCGGCGCCTCGTAAATTTCGCGCATGGTCAGGTTACTGATGGCAACGTCTTCTAACTGCGCGCCATCCACGCTTTCCAGCGCCAACCCATGACAGGCGTCGAACACACAATTGGAAACAGTGATGTTCTTGAACCCGCCATTTGATTCGGTGCCGAACTTGATGCGACCGGTTCGCCACACTTCTTCATGGGGCGCGAACTTCCGCACGGGATCAAAGCGCCGGAACGTGCCGTCGAGCAGCGTTCCTTCTTCATAGTCACCAGCCACGAGGCAGTCGCTGATCGTGACCATCTCAGTGGAGCGGGCGAAGCCCAGCGCGTAAGAACTTTTGAGGACGATGGCATCATCCCAGGGCGAGTTGACGCTGCAATGTGCGATGCGCACGTTGCGGCAGCAATCAATGTCCATACCGTCGCGGTTGGTGTCGATGAGCAGATTGTCGATCGTGAGGTTGTCGACGCCCGTGGCCAGGATTCCGAAATGCCCTCCGTGCAGAATGGAAAAGTCCCGCAGCGCCACGTTGTGACAGTTTTTCAGCGCGATACTCTTGTTGCCAACTCCTGGACTCTCGGCTTTTGGTGGCGCGCCTTCGCCGCGACTCAAGCCTCTTCCCCAAATCCTCCCCGGGCCCCAGATCGACACGTCATGCAACTGTTCACCCCAGATCAGGCTGTTGTGCCAGTGATTGTGTCCATAATCCTGGTAACTTTCCCAAGGCTGGTTGGATTCTGCCGCGTCGTAGCCCGTGCCGTCTGCGGCGACGATGGTGCAGCCGTGCCCAAGGTGCAGACCGACGTTGCTCTGGAGACGAATGGAGTACGACAGGTACGTTCCTGCGGGGAAGTTGACGGTGCCTCCGCCGGCATCCGTCACTGCTGTAATCGCTTGATTGATAGCCGCGGTATCAAGGGTCTTACCGTCACCGCGCGCCCCGAATGCGGTCACATCGTAAACGCCGCCGGAGGCGAGCGCGCCTGATTGGCCGCTGCTGGCACGGCTAAGCCCAAACAGTCCGGCTGCACCCGTAACCTGACTCAGTCGCGAGAGAAAACCACGTCGTGTTGCTGGGATATGGATCATGAACGGCTCCAGAATGTGCCCAATGTTCCTACCTCAAGCTGGTGAAGTCGCGCTCCGGCGTATCGGGCGAATCGTTGGAATCAAAGCGATCAGGACGAGAAAGGCCAGAGGATGCATGCTCGCCATGACTGCAAATACCGGCTTGTAGGAGAATCTGTCGAGAAGGTAGCCGACCAGGAAAGTGGAGAGAATCCCTCCGGCCCCGGCTCCGAAGCCGCTCAGGCCGGAAACGGACGCGACCACATCACTCGGAAATATGTCTGCCGGCAAAGTCAGCAGCAACGTACCCCAGCTCTGCACTCCGAAAGTGGCCAGGGTGATGAGAGCCAGGGCAAGGGTGGAGCTGCTTGTATAAGGCACAAACCAGCCCGCGGAGCAGGCCAGCAAAGCGCTGACCGCGAACACAACCTTGCGGCCTCGGTTCAGGGACAGACCATGCCGCACCAGCAGGTCGGAGCACCACCCCCCGGCAAGACAGCCGAGGTCGGCAGACAGGAAAGGAATCCAGGCGAGCCATCCGATCTGGGCCAGGGTGAAGCCGCGATCGTGCTTGAGGTACAGCGGCAACCAGAAGATATAGAACCACCACACCGGATCGCCGAGAGCGCGCGCCAGAAAGATTCCCCACACTTCGCGATAGGCGAGCAAAGAGAGCCATGGAATCTTGGGCCGGGGGAGTGCCTGGGATCCATTTTCGGCGCTGAGTGCGCCGCCGGCCGGTTCGGGCGAAGGTACGGCGGATGGTTTGCGGTAGGTCAGGACCCAGAACACGAGCCACGTCATCCCACCAAGAGAAATTACTGTGAAGGCATTGCGCCAGCCCAGGTAAAGGGTGGTGAATGCGATGAGCGGCGGCGCCACCAGTGCGCCGGTGCTGGAGCCGGCATTGAAGATTCCCATGGCGCTGCCGCGCTCCTTGGCGGGAAACCACTCGGCGATCGCCTTGGTTGCGCCCGGCCAATTGCCCGCCTCGCCCACACCCAACAGGAAACGAAAGAGCGCCAGGCTGCGGGCGCCGCGGGCGAAGCGATGCAGAAACGTCGCCACCGACCACCAGACAAACATGATGGCGAATCCCCACTTGGTGCCAATCCAGTCCAGGAGAGCGCCGGAAACTGCCTGCATCACCGTGTAGGCAATGAGGAAGGCGTTCGCCACGCGCGCGTAATCTGTGTTCGACATTCGGAACTCGTCCCGCAATACTGGGGCAAGCACCGAAAGAGTCTGGCGGTCTACATAGTTCAGAACCGTGACGAAGAACAGCAGAGTCACCACCCACCAGCGCAGCCGCGAGGGGCGGAAGACGGAGGACAACTCAAGGCCGGCACGCGACGAGTAGTCGGGAGTCATAGAGCCGGCTGCGTCTGCTTCAGGGCCGCATACTTGGGATCCTCGGCCCATGCGCCGTAGCGACGCTCCTCCCCGGCCAGCACCCACGTGTAATGGAGCCGGCATCCAGGCGCGGCGACGACCGGATGATATCCCTTGGGCAGAAGCACAGTGTCGCCGTTTTCCACGACGAACACATTGTTAAAGCCATCCGGATCATCCTCGGCGGTATAGGTCCAGATAAAACCAAACCCATTCGCAGGCTGAATCTGGAAATAGTAGACCTCTTCCAATCGCGCTTCCCGCGGAGGATTGGCGCGGTCGTGTTTGTGAGGCGGGAAGCTCGACCAGCATCCGGGAGCGTTTAACGTCTCTCCGGCGAGCAGGCGCTCGGCGGGGAGATCTTCGCCGATGGCTGTATATACCGTCCGCTCAAAGCTGCCCTCACCGACCTTCTTAGTGACAACGGAAGAACCCTCGATCAGCGAGGGACGGCCCGGGCGCATCGCCGGGGAGGAAAACAGTCCTGCGCGAAAAGTCTGGGACGTGGAGCGAAGGTGAAAAACACATTGCGGTGGTATGTACAAGACACATGGCGGACCGGAGAAAACGTTACTTCGCCCTCCTGCCTTGTGGAAGGTTTCTTTGGAACCGCCGGTTTCCACTTCCACGGACGCGATGCCGGAAAACACGTCGAGCATGCATTCGCGATTGCCGGTTGATCCGCTGTAAGCTTCACCATCGGCCAAGCTCAAGAGCGTGAACTCCAGAAACCGCAGCACTCCAGCGGGCAGTACATCCCAGCGCCTTTCGCCACTAACCGGCTGAGCTTTAATGTGTCGCTGCACCACTGCCTCCTTTTGCATGAAGCGGTGACCGCTAGTTTAGCCTGTAACGGAGAATCATTTCACAAAATTGCGGAGCCACGGCTAGTTGTACAATCGTACGTTTGGAAATCAAACAGGAGATTCCGGATCATTCCGCAAACCCCGCCAACCAGAACCGGGTGAACAGAAGAGATTCAACTCCCATACTATAGAGGACTCATGACGGTGCTGAGGGATAAACATTCGCTGCACAACACTGGAAGTGGAAATGGCACGACCCGCCTGGACGGACATTCCTTAACCATTGAAGATGTAGTTGCCATCGCGCGCAATCGCCAAAAGATCAGTTTGCACCCCGACGCCGTCGGCCGTATCAACAAATGCCGTGACATGCTCGAACGCAAAATCCGCGGGCACGAGATCATGTATGGCGTGAACACGGGCATCGGCGAACTCTCCGAGGTCGTGCTCACTCCGGAACAGGTTGAGCAATATCAGAAGTTCCTCCTTTACTCTCACGCCGCCGGTTGCGGAGATCCTTGCAGCGAGGAAAACGTTCGGGCGGCCATGCTCTCCCGCCTCAACACGCATTGCTGGGGCCACTCCGGAATCCGGCTCGAGGTAGTCCAGACGCAAGTCGAGATGCTGAATCGGGGCGTGACCCCCGTGGTGTGCCAGAAAGGATCGGTAGGAGCCTGCGGCGATCTTTCCCCCATGGCGCAGATGGCGATCACGCTTATGGGCGAGGGTGAGGTCTTCTACCAGGGAAGAAGATTGCCCGCAAAACAGGGAATGGCCGAAGCCGGCATCCCGACCATCGTCTTCCGCGAACGAGACGGGCTGGCTGCGATCAACGGCTCCAACTTCATCAGCGGAATGGGCTGTCTTGAACTTTGGGACGCCGAGTGTTGGCTCAAGACCCAGGAAGTCGCACTGGCCATGACTCTGGAAGCGCTCAACGCCAACATGAAGGCCTACGACCCGCGGGTTCACGTGGTGCGCGGCTATCCCGGCGCGCAGGAGTGCGCGGAAAACGTCCGTAAACTTACTGAGGGATCGGAACTGCTCCAGCGGCCGGGCAAGAAAGTGCAGGATGCCTATTCGCTGCGCTCCAGTCCGCAGGTCATCGGAGCGGCCAAAGAGGCGTTCAAATGGGCACGCTACATGCTGGAAATTGAGCTGAACCACGCCGCTGACAATCCTACATTTTTCCCCGATGACGACACGGTGCTGACCGGCGCCAACTTTCAGGGAACGCCGATGGCCTTCGCGCTGGAGACGGTCGGCATGTCCGTGACCACGGTAGCCGCGCTCTCCGAGCGGCGACTGAACCGCATGTTGAACCCGCACCTTTCCGTGGGGTTGCCAGCGTTCCTGACCAAGGGAGCCGGCATGTTCTCGGGACTGATGCTCACCCAATACACGGCTGGAGCGCTGGTTTGCGAAAATCGCGTGCTAAGCCATCCCGCCGCCACCGGATCCATTCCCGCCGCAGCCGATCAGGAAGATTTCGTGTCCATGGGAATGACCACCGCCATCAAGACCCGGCAGATCATCGAAAATGCCTGGTACGTGGTCGCGATTGAATTGATGGCTGCGGCGCAGGCCTTTGATTTCCGCGCTCCGGTAAAACCTGCTCCGGCTACGCAGGCTGCCTACGAAGCGGTCCGCAAGCACGTAAAGAGGCTAGAGGAGGATCGGGCGTTGTTTGACGATATCAACACCCTGGCAAAAGCCGCCAAGGACGGCGAAATCCTGGAGGCGGCAAAGAGGATCGTAAGCGAGTTGAAGTGAAGTAATATTAGGCTGGTGTCATGTGCGACGGATACTACTGGTGATCTGCCCCCTTTGCTTAGTCCCGGCAAGTGAGAGTACTCGGGTTTGCTTGGAGACACTACTTGGCTCGCTGAATCTTAGGTGGAGGCGCTATGAACCGTCGTAATTTCATGACATCAGCATCAGCTGCTATTGCTACCGGAGCCGTATTGGGGAGTTTGCCGGGTGCGGCGTTCGACGCCTGCGCGGATAGCCGCATTGGCCATGGCGAATCGACAGACTCCAGTGCGACGCCAGACATTTTTCCCAATCCGCAAATTATTCGTTATGACGGCCAGTGCTTTACGATACATGGGAAGGACACATTTGTTTATAGTGGCAGTTTCCACTATTTCCGATGCCCAAAAGAACTTTGGGCGGAACGCTTCCAAAAAATCAAGGCGGCTGGGTTCAATTGTGTTGAAACCTACACGCCATGGAACGTCCATGAACCCGATGAACCGGCTTCGCTGAACGACTTTTCAAAAGTCAACGTACAGGACTTCGATAACTGGCTCAGCATGGCGGAAGACCACAAGCTATATGTTATCGCGAGGCCTGGGCCGTTTATCTGCGCGGAATGGAACCGCGGCGGATTTCCCGGTTGGCTCGTCACCAAACGTCCCAAGGGCTATGACAAGCCCATGTGGTTCCGAAGCAATGAGCCTCAGTTCGTCGCATGGAGTCGGCATTGGCTTAAAGCTGTATTGCCAACCATTGCGCGCCATCAGATCACGCGCGGCACAAATCGCGAATCCGGCGTGATCATGGTGTTCCTCGAGAACGAATACGGCCACGCATTCGATGCCTCTGTACGGGGCAACGTCATGCGTGCATTGGGCGCCGAAGCCTTGGCCCAGGGAATCAATGTGCCTTTGGCTGCGTGTGAGGACGAAAGTATCATCGGGAGTCGGGATCCGATTCTTCGCCGGTTCTTTGCCACATTCAACTGGTACCCAGATTGGAATGTGCAGGGCATGGCGGAGGCGTTTGGCAACAGCCACCGACTTCAACCGCATGCTCCAAGCATGATTTCGGAGGGCCAGGGCGGATGGTTCGATTTCGCTTGGAATAAGCTGCGGTTGCAACCCGACACCGATAACTATAGAGAAGGCCTAAGTGACGCACAAATCGATAAGGGTTTGGCGGGCGCTCAGATCAATAATTTTGCCTTGTTTGCCATTCAGAATGGGATCACTGCCCTCAACTATTACATGCTGGTGGGTGGCACAAACCTGGGCGATACCGGTGGCAAGGACATGATGACCTCCTACGATTTCAGCGCGCCCATCCGTGAAAATGGCGGGGTAGGTGAAAAATACCGGCGTGTTGCCGCGATTGGGCGAATGCTGGAAGAGCATGGCGCTGCCCTAGCCCGGTCCAGGGTTGTGGATTGTGTTGTAACCACCGGACAGAAAGATGTATTTGCGGCCTTGAGGGTCGACAACGATGGCAACCGTTATTTGTTTGTCCGCACCGATCAACACGATGCATCGCGGCATGGCACAGCGACCGTGCGTGAAACCGCGAGCGGCAAAGTCCTCACGTTCGAGTATGACCTGAAACCTGGCGGATCGGGGATTCTCTTTTCCCCCGACGGGGAGGATCACGTTCGCAAAGGACAATGGTATCCAAAGGAGCTCCCGGAGACATCACTGCCGAAAGATTTACCCGGCCCGGTAGTCATCCGGGAGGTTGCCAGTCGTTCCGATGCCGGCCCAGAGAATTGGAAGGAGCTGGCATCCGGGGCATCCTTGAACGATGTTGGGATTTTTGACAGCCGATTTGTTTACTTTCGGACTTCCTTCATGCTGGACCACAAGGCCGTGAGTTTCACGAACAACATGCGTTTACGCATCGCCTATCCGACTCTGGCTTTCGGCTCGTGGAGTGCGGGCGATAATGGCACCCGGGATCGCGTTTCGGTTAGTGTCAATGGGCGATTTAGGGGCGAGGCAGATGCGATCAACGGGGACCTTGTTCTTCTTGCCTCAGAGCTCCATGCCGGCAGAAATGAAATCGTAATGCTCTATGAGAATTCGGGCTACATAAAGGAAGATGCTTGGATGGAGAAGGAGAGCGGCATACGCGGCGTGCGTTTGCTTCCTGACTTGCCGGCGGATCGAGCATTGCCAGAATGGAAGATTCTTCGGCTGCCTACCACGGACAACCTCGATGCCCGCCCTGAAGTCGATCCAGCTTTTGACGACCATGACTGGCAAGCCGTGAAGATCGAGAAAGCCATGGGGGATCAGATTGAAAACGGACAAGCTGCAATCTTTCGCACTTCATTCGAGATAACAGCACAAGACATTGGGAGTGGAAAAACCGCCGTAATGGTCAGCCAATTGAGCGATTACGGCCGCATCTTCTGCAATGGGAAGAAAATAGGGAAGACATTTAGTAAGATTACCTCCCACACGCTTGACTTGGCCAGTGCTATTTATCCAGGCCGCAATGTCCTAGCTATCATTGCTTTGGCTGAGAACAATATTAGCCGCAGCGGACTCGGATTGCCGTACCTTACCTGGCCGCTCACCGCTGGAATTCAACCCGATGGGCCGATTCAGTTTTCCGACCAGCCTCTCGGCATAAAGGGGAAATGGTATCAAGGCACTTCTGACGAGGCAGAGTGGACGATGAAGCCCCTGCCCGAGTCGCCATCCCCGGACCAATCTCTTTTAGAATGGCACCGGCTTTTGTTCCAATTGCCGGTTCTGCGAGACAACCTCCGCATTCCATGGCTGGTCAGGCTGTTTGCCCGTGGCGCAGGAAGTATTTACATCAATGGGCATCACCTGGGACGCTACAGCGAAAACGGCGGTCAGCACGATTTTTACTTGCCGGGGTGCTGGTTAGAAAACGGAAACAAGGAAGACAACGTTATCACTCTCTGTTTGCGGCCGGGTGCGCACGGATCAGGTGTTCAATCTGCTGAAATCATTCCATACACCGTGTATGCCGAACAGGTCGATGTTACGAAAGAATCAGCGATTACAATTTCTGGGACGAAACGAACTCTAGGCTAGTCCAGCAACGCCATGTATTTGCCTTAATGCGACACTGCCGCGAACAGGTCAGAATGCATCAGCGACTCAAACTGCTGATCGGTAGCCTTAAAGTGCAATTGCAGGTTCGAACTGTCGGAATCAACGGTGGTGTTGTCGACGGCAACTTTTTCGGCAGGCGTGGCATTCATCTTCTTGTAGAGGATGCCGGCTAAGCGCTTCGGGCGTGCCTTGCGCGATCAGATTATCGCTCAGGTCGTCGCGACTGATCCGAATCATATAACTTTACACCGAAACTAGTCTCTATTTGAAGGAACCCAAAGAACCTCGAGCAGTTTTATCGCAAGCTGGGGCGGAGCTGGGAGAAAGACATAGCCGACCGGGAAAGACGCTTCAATCGAATGTACAACGAGGTTTCCGGCGGAACCGTGAAACCGTACCTGCTCGCCCACTGCCCGGCTTTCTAGGGTGAACGGTGAAGTTCCCGGGTAATAACGATGCGCGCCTAGCGCCGTAAACCGGCAAGCAGTCCAGCCGAGATTACCTCTTCTTCTGCATTCCCTTCCGGCGATGTCGCGTTGCGCTAGACATTGGCTCTGACGTTGTCGATTCTTTGGCTGCCAGCTTGTGGCGGCGGAAGCGGCGGGTCAACCCAGCAAAACCCAGGGACTCCCGTGGGAACCAGCCAGGTGACGGTGACCGCGGCCACGTCCGGAACGGGCGCCCTTTCCCATCAGGTGCAGATTACTCTGACGGTTCAGTGAAAAAGGAAGGCGTGGAGGCGATATAGAGATAAGTGCAATCGGGTAACCGAAATGGGTTTCAGGCACCAGCGTACGACCGGAGCTCTGCGTTTAGGAGCTGAGTTGGCGAGTTCTTAGGATCCCCATATCCTGGCTGCCTGATATCTCTATACGCAGCAGCAGAACGGAACCAGGGCTATACTGGGGTGGCTACCGCTGCTCAGTTTCCTCGACCCTTTCTTGGGGGGCGCATGTCGTTTTCGTCCCAGGTTCGCCAGCCACCCAACTATCCCTGCAGGGGCGGGGTGATCTTTGCTCGCGTTGGAAGTAGGTTCCTGGCCTGTGTCTTGTTCTTCCTGGGCATTCTCTCGTGTGCCGGGGTTGTGCGCGCGCAATCGGCGCCCCCACAACCTGCGCCTGCGCAAACTCCAACCCCCACTCCTGCGGCTCAGTCTCCGGCGGACACGACTTCGCCGGAGCTAAACTCTCGCGACGAGCCCCCAACCTTCAAAGTTAATGTCAGGCTGGTTCTGGTGCGAGTCGTAGTCCGCGACGCTCAGGGACATGCGATTGGAACTTTGCGCAAGGAAGACTTCCAGGTGTTCGACAACCGCAAGCCCCAGGTGATTAGCCAATTCTCTGTCGAACAGCCCGGTCAGCAACTGGCGATGGAAAGCAAGAGCCGTCAGCCGGGCCCTGGCGAAGTTCCGGCAGACCAGGCAAAGATCCCCGCCGTGCCCGAACGCTATGTCGCCTTCGTTTTCGACGACGTGCACTTGAAGTTTGCCGATCTGGCCTACGTGCGGATCGCTGCCGACCGCCATCTGGCTGCGTTGCAACCTACCGACCGCGCAGCCATTTTCTCAACCTCCGGGCAAACCACCCTGGATTTCACCGACGACCGCGCGCAGTTGCACAAGACGCTCGATCGTCTTACGCCGCGTCCCGTCGCCAGGAGTTCGGTAGCGGAATGTCCCGATGTCAGCTACTACATGGCCGACTTTCAAAACAAGAACGACCAGCAAGCAATCTCGGTGGCCACTCAAGACGCCCTCAATTGCGCATTTAACGGCGACCAAAGGATGCAGGCGGCAGCGCAGTCGCTGGCACTCGGTGCAGCCAGTCAAGCGTTGGCGACGGGCGAAGCCGAAAGCCGCCTTGCGCTCGGCGTGTTGAAAGACGTTGTTCGCAGAATCTCCGTCATGCCGGGCCAACGAAGCATTGTCCTCGTGTCCCCGGGATTCCTCACGCCACAGCTGGAATTCGATTACGTGGAGATCATCGATCGCGCTCTCCGATCTCAAATCATCATCAATGCTCTCGATGCGCGCGGACTTTATACAAACGATTCTGACATTGAAAACCCAGCCGGAGTCATGGGGCCTTCAAGCTCCTTCGTAATGGGAAACAAGTTTCAGTACCAAATCGCGAGCGCTTCGGCGGACGCCGATGTGATGGCCGTGCTGGCAGATGGGACGGGCGGAACTTTCTTCCACAATGATAACGACATGGACGAGGGCTTCCGGCGAGTCAGCGCCACGCCGGAATATTATTACGTGCTTGCCTTTACCCCCCAGAACTTGAAGTTGGACGGCAGCTTTCACAGTTTGAAAGTTACACTGAAAAGCCCGGAGAAGCTTACCTTGCAGGCGCGGAGGGGGTATTATGCTCCCACCCACGCGGCGGACGCATCGGAGCAGGCCAAGCAGGAGATCGAGGATGCGATTTTTTCCCAGGAGGAAATGCACGATCTCCCAGTCGAACTGCGTACCCAGTTCTTCAAGTCGAGTGATGCCGATGCCAAGCTCACTGTCCTGGCTCATGTTGACGTGAGGCGCTTGCACTTTCGAAAAATGGAAGGGCGAAACCGAAATGATCTGACCGTGGTTTCTGCCCTCTTCGATCGGAATGGGAATTATGTCCAGGGGAGCGAAAAAATCCTGGAGATGCGCTTGAAAGATGACACCCTGCAGAGCAAACTGGGCTCCGGCATCACTCTGAAGGCCAGTTTTGATGTAAAGCGGGGCAGTTACCTGGTGCGCTTGGTCGTGCGGGACACTGAGGGACAGCTGATGTCCGCTGAAAATGGTGCGGTCGAGATTCCGTAAAGCTGTGGAGGTGGAGTTATGCAAGTTCGACGGCTGGTTCTCTTCATCGCGGTAATATGCGTGGCGAGCGGGTGGTTGAGCTGGAAGCAGTCTGTTTCCGTTTCCGCGGCGCAAGCGCCACAGCAGCCCGCCGCCGACACTAGCCCCGGAGTAATCCGCGTAGAGACGCGGTTGGTGCTGGTGGACAGTGTGGTCACCGACAAGAAAGGCAACTACGTCCGCGACCTCACCGCCAAGGAGTTCAAGGTCTGGGAAGATAACAAGGAACAGGCCATCACGACCTTTTCGTTCGAGGAGGATTCCGCCTCGCCGGCGAAAAACCAGAAACGCTACATGGTGCTGTTCTTCGATAACTCGACCATGGATATGGGCGATCAGGTAAGAGCACGGCAAGCCGCTGCGCAATTCATTGACGCAAACGCCGGTCCCAACCGCCTGATCGCCATTATTGACTTCGGCGGCAGCGTGCATATCGCGCAAAACTTCACGGCCGACGCAGAGCGGTTGAAACAAGTGGTCACTGGCGTCAAGGGATCGTTCGTTTCTCCCAACGCTGCGCCGGTGGAGGTTGCTTCCCTGGGCGCGCCGCCAATGCCATCTCTGGACAATGCAGAGGCGGATTTTGGCGCGCATACGGTCATGCTCGCGCTCCGCAGCCTGGCAAAGGATCTAGCCGGTGTTCCCGGGCGCAAGTCGCTGGTCATGTTGACCTCCGGCTTCCCGTTGACGCTGGACCGCCAATCGGAACTGACGGCGGCGATTGACTCCTGCAACAAAGCTAATGTTGCTGTGTATCCGATCGACGTTCGGGGTCTGATTGCGCCTGTGCCTGGTGGCATTGCCGCACCGCATTCCTTGCTTGCACCTTCCTCCGACTCCGGGACAGCTCGAGTTCTCCCGGCCGCGCTGACATACAACGGAAATCCGGCTCCTGGTTATCCGCTACTGCGGTTTGCGTCTTTCGTCGCCGCCTGGTTTGAGCCGCAGCACCCCGGAGGCGGCGGAGGCGGTGGTGGCCATGGTGGTGGCGGAACCGGCGGTGGTGGCGGTACCGGCGGTGGTGGTGGCACCGGCGGTGGTGGCGGCCATGGCGGCGGTGGCCATGGCGGCACCGGTGGTACCGGTGGAAGCGGCGGTGGCCATGGCGGCACCGGAGGAACCGGAGGGAGTGGCGGCGGCGGACGCGGTTCGGGCGGATCAACCCCGGTCTACGGGACAACCCCGTACAACCAGCCCCGCCAGATCGTTCCTCCGTTCCCAGACTCGGCTTCGACCAACCAGCAGGTGCTCTACCAGCTAGCCGACGGAACCGGCGGTTTTGTCATCATCAACACCAACGACTTGCTTGGCGGCCTGGAAAAGATTGCCAAGGATCAGTCCCAGTACTACATTCTCGGCTACAGACCAGCCGACTCAGCGGAGGGCAGCTGTCACACGCTGAAGGTCAAGGTAGACCGCGGCGGGACTATTGTCCGCGCCCGCAGCGGCTACTGCAACGTTCGCCCCCGGGATCTGCTGGCGGGAAACCCCATCGAGAAGGATCTGGAAAGCCACGCTACCAGTGAACTTGCGGGAAATGTCGCGGCCGCGATGCGGGCTCCTTTTTTCTACACGTCTCCGAACACTGCGCGCATTAACCTGGCAATCGATATTCCTGCCCAGGCGATTTCTTTCGAGAAGGTGAAGGGGAAGCAGCACTCCGCGGTCAACGTGCTCGGGATCGCTTACAAGCCGGACGGCACGATCGCAGCGCGCTTCAGCGATACTGTGAACCTTGACCTCGACGGTAAGAAAGAGGTGGAAGAGTTCCAGAAGGACCCCTTTCACTACGAAAACCAGTTCGAAGTAGCCTCCGGCCAGTACAACCTTAAAGTAGTGTTCAACTCCGGCAGCCAGAGTTTCGGGAAGCTGGAAGTGCCCCTCGTGATTGATCCCTATGACGGCAAGCAGTTCAGCTTGAGTGGACTGGCTCTTAGCAACAACCTCCATCGCGTCTCTGACGCACCGTCGGGCATGGACGCGGACCTGCTCGAAAACAAGAAACCGCTGGTGGTTCGAGGCATGCAGATTGTGCCTTCCGCCACCAACCATTTCAAAAAGACAGACACCGCCGCAGTTTACGCCGAAGTCTATGCGCCATCGCTGCTCGGCGCCAATCCCCCGAAGGTGGGAGTTGAACTCAGAATCGTGGATCCCAAGACTAAAGAGCAGAAGCTGACGACCGGGGTGCTCAGCATGGCTGCTGCGATCGAAACGGGCAGCCCCTTGATCCCGGTCGGTCTCAAGCTGCCGATCGCTTCGCTTACTCCCGGTTCCTATCAAGTCGAGTTGCGAGCACTGGATTCGGCAGGAAACTCAACCGGGGTTCGCGCGGCGGATTTTGAAGTGGAATAGATTCCAACGATGGCACGTTCTCCTGCTTTACGAGTCCCTGCAATCGGGCGGTCACACGGCGGCCGCAGCGAATCCTTGTTTCCCCAACACCTGCTTCATCCAAAACAGTTAGGGCCCCTCGGCAGGACATCCTTACAGCGTGTTTCAAAAATAGGAAGCTTTGAAAGGGCCCGGCTTCAGCCGGGCCGTTCCCGTGCCCAAGAATCGCGGGCTTTATAATAGCCCCAGAGGGGATCTGGCCGTTACCCTTCAGAATGTGTTTTTGAAACACGCTCTAGATTGGGGGGGCATGGCATACCTTACGGCGCTACTCCGAGTTGCCAGAAAAGAAAGCTCAACTGATCCACCGAGTCGCCGATGTCCTGCGTCAATGACCTGCCGCCGGAGTGTCCTGCTTTCAGTTCGTAGCGCAGCAGCACTGGGCGGTCCGAGCTGGTGTCGGCTTGCAGCAGCGCCGCCATCTTGCGCGCGTGCAGTGGTGCCACTCGCGTGTCGCCGTCCCCGGTCATGAACAGCACAGCCGGATACTTCACTCCCTTCTTCACGTGCTGGTAGGGTGAATACGCATACAGCCACTTGAATTGCTCGGGATCCTTGGCCGTGCCGTACTCCGCGACCCAGAACTGCGCCTCCATGAACAATCTCCTCCGATCGTGGCATTCTGCCGCCCGCACCACCGCATGTCAAGTGGATGTAGCTCTTGCTCGCGTACCCTGTTACGTAGCTCTTTCCAACTTGCTACAATCGCTTGTTTGCCTGTGAGGCAGCTTTGTTCTCGAGGAATTGTCCGTAAGAAGGATCCTCCAATGTCGCGTGCTCGCCAGTTGCTTGCCTTCACGATCCTGTTGTGCACGACCTTGTCCCTTGCCCAGGAGTCGCAGGAAGGTCGCTTGATGCGGTTTCCCGATATCCACGGCAACAGGATTGTTTTCGTTTATGGCGGAGATCTTTGGCTTGCTTCCTCAAGTGCCGGCGCGGCCAGCCGCATCACGGCCCATCCCGGCCGTGAACTGTTCCCCAAATTCTCGCCTGACGGCAAGTGGATTGCCTTTACCGGCCAGTTCGACGGCAACTTCAATGTGTATGTCATGCCTGCCGAGGGCGGACAGCCACGCCAACTGACCTTTTACCAGGGCAGCGCCGAGCAACTGAACGACCGCATGGGCATTCACAATGAAGTGGTCACCTGGACGCCCGACAGCAAGCGCATTCTTTTTCTCTCGCGTCGTGACGCCTCCAACGGCTGGACGAAGCGTCCTTTCACCGTTTCCATTGACGGCGGCCTGCCCCAGCCTCTTCCTATGGACCAGGGAGGCCTCACCTCATTCAATGCCGACGGCAGCAAGATTGCCTATAACCGCATCTTCCGCAACTTCCGGACGTGGAAGCGTTATACCGGCGGCCTGGCGCAAGACATCTACATTTACGACATCAAGAACAACGTGTTCGAGCAGCAAATACCGCATACGGACTACACCGACACGTTTCCGATGTGGCACGGCAACACGATTTACTTCAGTTCTGATCGCGGTCCGGAACACCGCCTGAACATCTACTCCTATGACCTCGGCTCAAAGCAGGTGGAACAGATCACCCACTTCACTGACTTCGACGTGATGTGGCCCAGCCTGGGCGATTCTGCCATCATTTTCGAAAACGGTGGCTATCTCTATGTTTTCGACCTGGCCACGCGCCAGTCCAGCAAGCTCACCATCACTCTCCCTGGCGAACGCGAGCTGACCATGAAGCATTGGGCGAGCGTAAGCAAAAACATCACCGATCTCGACATCTCGCCTGACGGCAAGCGCGCGGTCATGGCCGCGCGTGGCGACATCTTCACCGTGCCCGCCAAGGACGGTGCCACTCGCAACCTCACCCGCACGCCCGGCATCCGCGAAAAAGAAGTTGCCTGGTCGCCCGACGGCCGCTGGATCGCCTTCGTCTCCGACCGCACTGGCGAGGACGAGATCTACATCACCCCCCAGGACGGCATGGGCAACATCGAACTGGGCAAGGAAGCCGTGGCCAAGGACAAGGATAAGGAGAAAGATAAGGAAGCTGCCGCTAAGGAAGCGGCGGCAGAAAAAGAGCGGGGCAAAGACAAGGAGCAGCAGATTACCAGCGGCTACAAAGGTTTTAAGTTTGCGCCCGTCTGGTCGCCGGACAGCAAAAAGCTGGCGTGGGCCGACAAGGACCTCCGCCTCTGGTACGTGGACATCAACGAGAAGAAGCCCGTCGAGGTCGATCGTGGCAAATTCGCCGAGATCACGAACTACTCCTGGTCGCCCGACAGCAAGTGGATTGCCTACGACAAGCAAGTGATCACGAATTACAGCGTTGTCTACCTCTATTCAACGGCAGACAAGAAGTCTACGGCGGTGACCAGCGATCTGGTCAATAGCATCGGTGCCGTTTGGGATCCCGAAGGCAAGTATGTGTACTTCTTCTCCGATCGCGATTTCAATGAAGTTCTGGGCAGTTTCGATTTTGAGTTTGCCAACCCCAAGACCACACGGGTGTACGTGGTCACCCTGCGCGCGGACACTCCTTCGCCGTTTCCCGCTCTGAGCGATGAAACCGCCATCAAGCGCGAAGCGCCTGCGCCAGAAGCCGCCGCCTCCGAAAAGGATAAGAACAAGAAGGCGGAAGAAAAGAAGAAAGAAGAGGAAAAGCCCGGAGAGACCAAAGAGGCCCAGGACATCATCAAGAACTTCCGCATTGATCTTGAAGGCATTCAGAACCGCATTGTGGCCTTGCCCGTCCCGCCCGCCAGCCTCACTGGTCTGAACGCTGCCAAGGGCTTCGTTTACTACTCCAGCCAGCCCGTGCAAGGCCTGTCCGGCCCGATCCCGGGCGAAGCATCCGCTATTCACGTCTACGATCTAAAAGAGCGCAAGGAAAAGACGCTGATCGAGGGCATCGAGCGGTGGTGGTTGTCTTTTGACGGATCGAAGGTGCTGTACGAAGCGAAAAGCGACGAAGCCAAGAACGAAGAAGCCAAAAGCTACGGCATCATCGACGCCAAGCCCGCCGACACACCAAAGAAAGTTGGCGACGGGGCCCTCAGCCTTTCCGGCCTGCGCGCCGAGATTGATCCGCCCGCCGAATGGAAGCAGATCTTCAACGAAGTCTGGCGGCAGGAGCGTGACTATTTCTTCGAAGCCAGTATGAACGGCGTGAACTGGGAGGCGGTTCGCGATAAGTACGCGCCGCTGGTCCCGTACGCCGCCAACCGCTATGACCTCACCTACATCATGGGGGAGATGATCGGCGAGCTCTCCAACTCACATACGTACGTCGGCGGCGGAGACCAGCCTGACCTTCATCCCATCAATGTGGGCCTGCTGGGAGTGGACTACGAACTCGATGCGGCCAGCGGTCTCTACCGCTTCAAGAAGATCTATTCCGGCGAGAACTGGAATCCGCAAACCCGTTCTCCGCTCACTGAACCCGGCGTTAACGTGAAGGAGGGCGACTATCTGATCGCGATCAATGGCCGTCCGTTGAAAGCTCCTCAAACCCCCGAGGAACTGCTCGTCAACAGTGCCAACGAAACCACTGCCATCACGGTAAACTCAATGCCCATCGCGGACGATGCCCGCACCGTCGCCGTCAAGCCTATCTCCGACGAGTACGGGTTGCGTGAGCTCAACATGGTGGAAAGCAACCGCAAGAAAGTGGAGGCAGCCACCAACGGCCGCGTGGGCTACATCTATATTCCTGACATGGGAGATGCCGGCCTCAACGCCTTCGTCAAACAATACTTTCCGCAGATTCGCAAAGAAGGCCTCATCATTGATATTCGCTACAACGGCGGCGGCTTCGTGGACCAGCTCATTTTTGAGCGCCTGCGCCGGGTGCTTTCTGGTATGGGCTCGGCCCGCAACTTTGAAACCAGCAGCGGAAGCACCGAGCCTCCAAACGTCTTTCACGGTTACATGGCCTGCATCACCAACCAATACGCGGCCTCCGACGGCGACATTTTCAGCGAGTTCTTCAAAATCTACAAACTGGGCCCGCTCATCGGAGAGCGCACCTGGGGCGGAGTGCGCGGCATTCGCGGCGAAATCTTCCTGATCGATGGCGGTTACATTACCCGTCCCGAATTCTCGGAATACAACCTCGAGAGCAAATGGGTGGTCGAGAACCGTGGAGTTGCGCCCGACATCGAAGTGGATGACCGGCCTGACGACGTGGTTCGCGGCAAGGACGCACAGCTCGAACGGGCCATCCAGGAAGTGATGAAGCGGATTGAAGCCAACCCCAAGAAGCTTCCACCGCGCCCACCCGATCTTCCGGCCTATCCGGAGGGACCGGGTATGTAGCGTGTGAGCAGGATTCTTGGGGCAGTGGCTGGGAACGCCTTCCGTCCTTCCGCTGCCTGTGAAAGGGAGCTTTGCTTTTCCTGCAGATTGAGCTGCAGCGCCTGAGACTCACAACCAAGCGGTGCGCGAGATGGTGATCGAGATTTTTCGCCCGTCGTAGCCGCTCGCGGAGAGAAATTGACGGGTGGGTTAAGAAGCACTGGGAGAGGCTTCTCGTCCGCTCGTGGCAGATGGATGTTGAAGGTGGATTCACCGGGTTGATGGCTCGCTAGTGGAAACGGCCGCTGTCGCGGATCTTGCGCGCGGCTTCTTCGAGAAAATCGTCGACGTGCTGCTGCGGTTTGGATTGCAGGCCCGTCTTGGCTTTGATTCTATCGGCAATCTGAATCGCGGTGTTCAGACGCACCAGCCTGTCCAGTTCCCAACGCCGATGCAGGTAGGTCTCGATTAGCACGAGTTCATCGGCAGTTACTTGCCCAAGCCCTGGAGTTGCGGCACTTGCTTCAGTCGCAGTGTTCCACGATGGCCGAACTTCCTCGGTGGGTTTTTCGTGGACCACCACCGTACCGGCAACGAAGTCCCCCAGCCTCCGGCTTTGGCGATTGCACATCATGCAGACCAGACCCACGCCATAGATTCCGGGCAGGCCATCGACAGCCCGCATCAAGTTTCTTCCAATCGCTTCAAATGCATTGATCGGCCTGCCAGACTCCTTGATAACCCGGATGCCGGCATAGCGCTTGCCGGGCGTCTGGCCCTTCCAGAGGATTTCGAAAATCGCGAAGTACCCCCAGTAAATCGCGAACAAGATGAACACGGCCATGGCTGGACCGATCAGGCGGGGGAGGAACATCAGCACCGACGATCCTACAGGCAGCGTAATAATGAAAATGACGGCGGTTATGAGGTACAAGGCAGTTTGTATTAGAGTATCGATGGCCATGGCCAGGAATCGGCTGCCAATTCCGGCCAAGGGCAGTTCCAGGGCAATTTGCTCTGGAGTGTCGATCTTGAGTTGATCGAACGAGTCCACGATGATATCCACTCGCTGGCTGGAGAAGCGCAAACCGTACTGGAGCAAGCTGGAATCGCTGCTCAATCAGAGCGCCAAGGGCGGGCTGCAGTCACTCTCCCGTTCCGACCTGCAGGAACTCAGTCTTCTTTACCGGCAAGTCGCGGCCGATCTCGCAGCCCTGCGGGAAGATCCCGGATCCGTGCACTTTGCGCGCTACCTCAACCAGTTGCTCGTGCGCGCCCACAATACCATCTATTCGGGTCGGCGCGCGAGTCCATGGGCGATGTTTTCGTTTTTTGGGGATACCTACCCTGCGGCCTTTCGCCGGAATTTGAACCAGTGTCTGCTGGCGGTGCTCATTTTTGGCGTGGCGGCGCTGGTGGGAGCGGTTCTGACCTATCAGAACCCTGATTTCCAGGTGAAGGTGTTGGGGCCGCAGATGGTCGAGACCATCGAGAAGCATGAGATGTGGACACACTCGATCATCGGCATCAAGCCGCTGGCCTCCAGCGCCATCATGACCAACAATATGAGCGTCGGCTTCACGACGTTTGCCCTCGGGATCACCGGCGGTCTGGGCACCGTTTACATGATGGCTTTCAATGGGCTGCTGATTGGGGTAATCGGCGTGGCCTGCTGGCTTTCCGGCATGAGCCTGCAGCTTTGGAGTTTCGTGGCGCCGCACGGTGTGTTGGAGTTGCCGGCCATCTTTATTGCCGGCGGAGCCGGATTTCGGATCGCGCGGGGACTCTTGTTCCCGGGACTCTTGCCGCGGCGAGATTCGCTGGCGCGCGCCGGGCTGGAAGCTGTGCAGTTGCTGCTGGGAACGATTCCGATTTTGATTGTCGCGGGGCTGATCGAGGCGTTCGTTTCGCCCACCGGGCTCGCAGTGTCGCTTAAGTTCTCCTTCGCTGGGGCGATGTTTGTGCTCTTGGGAGTCTACCTGTTTGGGATGTCGCGTGAGCCTAAGCTTGCTCAGAGCTGATTGCGCTCTTTAATCTGCAGATAGTTGTTCACGAGTACCGGAGAAACGTCCCCCGAGCTCACCTCCAGCGCCAGCGCACCGTGCTCCCGCAGGCGGGCCAACAGCAATTCGCGGCGGTGAACCACCTCTTGGGCCGCAGCCACTTGATACATCTCCGACTCACTCTGGGGAGTCTTGGAGGCTAACGCTCCCAAATCCGGCTGACCGATCACGACAAACAGAACCAGATGGCGTGGCATCATCATCGATGCTGCCTCGATGACTTCCGGTGTCATCGCGGTTTCGGCCAAGTCCGTCAGCCAGACAATCAGGCTCCGCCGTTTCTGGTCGGTCAACAGACGTCCCGCCATTTGCAGGTGGTCGGCCTCAGATCCCTCTTCATGCACGAGTGCAAGCCGCTCGATCAATTGCCGCAAGTGGGCGCTTCCTTTGGCTGCTGGAAGCTGCTGACGAATTCCGCGTCCGTAGGCGACGAGGCCGACGCGATCGCCTGAATACAAAGCGACCTGGGCCAGGCTTAGCGCCCCGTTGACCGCGTGGTCCAGTTTACTGAGCTCCCCGACGCGGGCCCGCATCAGCCGCCCACAATCGATCACGATCCATACCATCTGGCTGCGTTCGATCTGGTAAACGCGCGTGACCAGCTTGCCGCGACGAGCGGCTGCGGTCCAGCAAATGTCGCGATACTCGTCTCCCTGCTGGTACTCACGCAGGCTCTCGAACTCGCGGCCAATTCCGCGAACTCGGGCATGGCGCTTTTCCATCGCGATCTGCCGGCTGCGCAACAGATAGATCGTGTGGCGCTTCGCTTCTTCCAGGTTCGGATAGATTCGCACCGTCTGCTCCAATGGAGCCCGCACCCATCTCTCCGCGATGTGCAGGACACTCTGATAGCGCACATAGCAGTCCCCGAGTCTCGCGTCGCCGCGCTGCAAAGGACGGATACGATAGCTGGCCACACCCTCGCTCCGCGCTCCTGCCTTTGCCGTGAGTGTAGGTGGCTCACTGCGCAACTGCAGGGGAGTCGTGTCGACCAGGCTCGCTTGGATGCTCGTGCCGGAAGAATTTGTCAGAGTGAGGTCGACATCGGACGGGATCGACAGAGCAGCGGCTGAATGCCAGCAACGCCGGACCGTAAGTTGATCCGGTTTCGGTAAACGCGCCAGATCAGCGAGCCACACCAGCAGAACCATGCCGTCCCAGGCAAGCAAGGCATAGACAAACCGCAGATCAATAAACGCCGGACCGAGCCAGACTAATCCGACAAAAAGAAGCATGAAGAACCGGCCGCCGAACGCCACACCGAAACGCTTATAGGGCCGTGCCGGCGATTCGATTTCGGGGGGAATCAGTTTGCCTGGATCGTCCACTGCAAAGCCTCGCTTCGGAACTTCACTCCGGACTTCATTTCGGGACCTCGACGGCGCGCAGAACATCTTCCACCACTTGGTCGGGCGTAATCCCTTCCAGATCGGCTTCCGGCCTGAGGATGATGCGATGCCGCAACACGGGGCGCGAAGAGGCTTTCACGTCATCCGGAATCACATAGTCGCGGCCATCCATCGCGGCGAACGCCTTCGACACGGCCATAAGGCTCACCGCCGCTCGCGGACTGGCTCCCAGAGACAGCGAGGGCCAGTCACGAGTACGCCGTACGATCTGCACGATGTAGCTGAAAAGAGCTTCCTCCACCGTCACGGACCGGACCTGCCGCTGCGCGTCCTCGAGCCAGCCCGTCCCGATCGGTGAGAGATTGATCTTCTCCAATTCCCGTGAATCAAACCCGTTCTGCACGTTCGCCAGCAAACGCACTTCATCCTGCGCCGCTGGATATGGAACCCTCAGCTTCAGCAGGAAGCGGTCCAGTTGCGCCTCGGGCAATGGATACGTGCCTTCAAACTCAATCGGATTCTGGGTCGCGAACACAGTGAAATATGGCGAGAGCGAATATCCCTTGCCGTCGATCGTGACCTGATGTTCCTCCATGCACTCCAGCAACGCCGCTTGGGTGCGGGGAGGCATGCGATTTACTTCATCCACCAGCAGCAAATCCGTAAAGACGGGGCCCTGGTGAAGCTGGAATGTGCTGGTCGCCATGTTCAGGACATTGGTGCCCACAATATCGGCCGGCATCAGGTCCGAGGTGCACTGCACGCGCTGAAATCCCAGCCGCAGCAGCCGCGACAGAGCTTTGACCGTCAAAGTTTTGGCGATGCCGGGAACGCCTTCCAGCAGCACGTGCCCGCGGCACAGCAATGCGATGACGCATTGGTTGCGGAGTTCGTCCTGCCCGACCACCACCTTACTCATCTCGTCGCGGATGTGTTGCACCAGTTGCGGAACGGCGGTCATCAGCCTTTCTCCTTTCGAGCGCCCTGGAACAGCTTCAAGCGAGCCGCATATTCGTCGAGTTCCTGCACCAGGTGCAATGCCTCAGGGGCGTACAAATAAGGATCGCTCCTTGCGGATTCGCAACGTTGCATGATCGCGATCAAGTGATCGTCAGTGAGCCCCCAGCGCTCGCGCACACTAGCCTGCAAGTTTTCCATCGGAATGCTGCTCGCTGCGCCCAGGCGCCGAGTCAGCCAATAGCGAAATCGTTGATAGCAAATGTCGACCGCAACCGAGGCCGAACCCGCGCGTTCGTAGAGTCCGCCCAGCGTCTGGACAAATTCGATGGGCGACAGGCGGACATCCGCAGCCGGCTTGCAGACCGGCCCGCTGCGCCGCGAAAACGTGGCCAGCACGGCCAAGGCCAGGAGGAGCAATTGAAGCGTGAGCCATTTCACCGGCGAATGCGCGATCGACGAGGCCAGCGTTTCCCGGTATCCGTGAATGTACTCGTCCCACAGGACCGCACCCTTCGCGTTGCCAAAACAGGCGAGGAAGAATTCCAGATTGCCCGGTTCTTTGAGGCCGGCATTGGTCATAGGAGTGGCCGAGGCCCACCACAGCACTTCCCCGCGCCCGTAAGGATACTGCACCACCAGCGTGTGCTCGGCATCCCCGTAGAGCGGATAGGCCGCGGAAAACGACTGCCAGTGCGCCTCCGGGGCTAACACGATTTCGGGAGCCGCGCGGGTGATCTCAGAAGGCGCGAGAGCCGCAGCTTTTTTCCACGTCACTCCACCCAGAACTTCGGGCACGGAATCATTTTCGGGAAGAAATGTGCCGGCAAACATTCCCGTCGCGATCACCCGCCCGCCACCGGACAAAAACTCCTTCAGTCGCTGGCGCTCCTCGCCAGTGGGAGCTTCGCCCGGATCCGCCAAAACCAGCGTCTTCCCCGCGTCTTGCGGAAGGTCATTCAGTGGCCGCTCCCAGCGCTCTACTGTGTATCCGGCATCGGCGAGCAAAAGGTAGGCCGCCTTTGCACCTCCGGAGGCAGTCGAATAACTGCTGGGGATCTCCGCTTTCGGCCCTTCCGCTCCGCCAAACACGACAGCACCGGCGATGAGCAGCACGAAGACGCACGCCGCACCCAGCAGAAGCTTACGATCCTTCGGATCCACGGTCAGTGGCATCCCAGCTTCTCCAGTTCTTGCAGCGTCTGGGCAAAGGTCCTCTCGCTGGCACCGCGCTTGCCGTACCACGCGAGTTCGAACACGCGCGTAAGGGCAGTCAGCGTCTCTCGATGCTCGCTCGAACTCGAAAGCAGACTCAAGTATTCCCGCGGGGTGCGTGCGCGATCCGGGTTCCAGGTTCCCTGGCGCTCCAGGAATGAAATTCCCGCCCAGTAGGCAAGATGAATCGCATCGCGCCACTCGCCCTCGGACGCCCGCGCCCGTGCCTCTGCGAGCCATACGGCCCATTCCTTCGCCGAGATCGGCAGATCCGTAGGCGTTACTGCCCTGAAATCCGTTCCCCACACGATGTTGCGATAAACCAGGTAAGCCAGAGCCAGAACTGCAACGACCATCAGACCGTAGACAAAGATCTTGCCGACAGTGGGAATGGCGACAGCTCGAAACAGCCGACCGAGCGCGCGCATCAGAAACGCCAGCAGCCGTTCCTTGAGCCGGTCGAGCCAGTTTGGGCCATGCACATCGCGAAATTCAGGACGTGCCAGAATCGAGTTCAGGTCCGCCCGTTGTGCGGAGACATCGGCGGGAGGTTTTTCGAAGCCATCGAGATTGCCACGCAAACTCTGCAGGCGGGCGCGAATGGCCGTGGCGTTCGCAATATTCTCTTCCTCATCGTATCTGTGGACATCGCGGCGCAGCCCTTCCGCAGACACTTCGAACTCTCCCCGGTCAGTGCGGACATGCCAGCTCTGCGGAAGATCGTGGAGCGGCTGCGGGGTTGGACGGCCCGAGCTGTCAAGCTGCTGAGTTGCCGACGATAGCCGATCGAGCTCCGCGCGGTATTCGGCTGTTGTGAGCGCGTCCCCTGCGGGCGACTGAGCCCGGCAAGAAACTGACGCGATCAGAAGGCAAGCCAGGATGTAGATGCGCCGTGCAGTCATGTGCCTGCTTGTGCAGGGGAAGCCGGCGGACCGGGGAGCGCTGCGGCGTCCAGCGTCGTCATCATCAGTTGCAGGTCAAACGCTTCCTTGCGCACGCGCTGGTCGTAATACACCAGAGAGAAAGCGATGGTGGCCAGAGGGCCGACCAGGCATTCTGAGATAAAGGTTGCTACCAGGGACGCAACCTGCCATCCGACAGATATGCCCCGTAACGCGCCCTTGGCGCTTACGCCAGCCGCGATTAGTATTGGCCACTGCAACAGCCAGCTCATTCCCAGGCTCAGCACGATTATCAGCAGTCCGATGACGAAGATGCGGCCGCGGCTCCCCTTGGTCAATTCCATGCTCCGCGACATCGCGTCGCTGACGCCCAGATTTTCCAGAACTTTCGCCGGCACGGCCAGAGACCACATGATAAACAGCAGTACTCCGGGCACAATCAGGGCGAGGCAAGCCAGACCCGCGACGAGTCCAACGAGAAGGGAAAGTCCCATCACGCCAAGGATTTGGTTTTTCACCTTGGAGAACGAATCCATCACGCTGGCAGGCCGGTCGAGGTGAACGTGAGAAACCGCCACCACAGTGGCGGCCTGAGACGCAGCAGAGACAACCAACGCAAGTACCCACGCTCCAAAGCCCCAGGCCGCACTGATCAAGACAGTTGAGAATTGGGGTGCGGGAGATTGAAAGGCGAGCCCCAGGCATCGGTACGCAAGGACAGCCAGATAGGGAAGCGCGAAGATTCCGACAAACAATCCGAAATGGCTGCGATAAAGAGAAAAAGTGCGGTCCAGCAATTCTCCGGTACTCAACGGCCTGAGCGCCGTGGTCATGCTCCCTCCCGGAAAATCGAACTGAGCCGGATGATAGCACACTGCTGGGTGAGCTTGAAAATAACGGTTTTTCGCTGCTGGTGCCGTCTCGCGCGTCTAGTTGCTCGATCACTGAGCTCGGATTTGTGCGGGTGCTGGCCCAAGCGCCGGCCTACGGATTTACCGTTACCCAAGCTCGTGCACTGTTGCTGCGTCTTAAGGAAGCGCGTACGTCTCGGCTCACGTTCATTTCAGACGAACATGATGTCTCTTATCTTCCGGGTTGACGTGGGCTCGAGGACAGCCGCACCAGCACCGTCGCCATAGAAAAAGACCATGGGATCGGCAGCCGTCGTGAGTTTGTGCATGAGATAGACACCGACCACGAGCACCGTCTTGATCCCCGGATTGGCGGCGATGATTCCCGCGGCCGCGGAAAGACCGGTGGGAAACGAAGCGCAGCCGCAGCCAACATCAAAGGTCCCGGCATTTTTCGCGCCCAGCTTGTACTGCAGCACGACCGAGGTAGCCGGCGTGATGTAGTCCGGCGAATCGGTGCCGCGGATAATCAGGTCGACGTCCTCCGTTTCTTGCCGGCGCGTTGAATGGCGAGCTTGGCGGCGGGGAAGGCAACGTCGCTGGTGGCCCAGTTTTCGGGGGCGTGCCAGCGCCTCTTGATGCCGCTCGAAGCTTCCATTTTGTCGACGAACTCTGGAAGGGTAGCTTTGAAGCGTTCGCGCAGCATGTCATAGGTTACTTCTATCTCAGGCACGTACCGGCCGGTAGAAACGATGGTGGCATAACGCGCCATGGATGAGTCCTTTTGATGAGTTGCTTGTATTTCAAGTCCCTAGCACCAGCCCGCCATCTACAGACAGCACCGAACCGGTAATAAATGATGCTGCATCCGCGACTCAGCAGACTGGCCGGTACAACACAGATGCTCCGGGCTTGAAGATCACCCGCTCAGGAGCGATAAGGATCACTTAGTTCCATCGCCAATTCCCAGATTCCCCGCGCCCGCTGGTACATCAAGGCGCGAAACTTCTTAGGATCCTCAAGCCTCCATGCCTCCGGCGTACTGAACCAATAGGCTGTCTGTTCGTTCACCCAAGTCTGAAAGTACAAGCCCCATGCAAGCAGCAAGGCGTCGGCTTGCAGGGATCCGTCTTGAACGCGCTTCCCCCAGTGGTAGAGGTTCGCGGCTGCGCAATAGCTGACTCCTGTCCAGACCTCAAATTGATGCGCATACTCACTGTCGCCGACGCCGGGGGTCGAGTCGGGGTGAAGCGCGTTCGCCGCGCCCATGTCGCCAATTCCATCGCCGTTGAAATCCCTGAGCGGCAACACAGCGCGCTTGAACAATTGCCGGTAATGCGACGTGAGGCGGTCAGCGTTCACCACCGGCGGGAGACTGGTCGCATCGACATAACGCTCGCCCACCGTGGCGTCGGCCATGATGTCGGAGTTATGGGCGTTGTACTGATAGTAGCCGAGTTCCTGGTTCCAGAACTGTTCTTCCGTGCTGGCTTGAGCTTTCTTCCGTTCTGCTGCGAACTCCTCGAGCAGGGCTTTATCCATCCTATGTTCAGCTAGCGCTTCGAGCGCTTCCAGGGCGCCGAGCCAGAGAATGGCGTTGAACAGCTTGTTGTCCTTATATTCGGAGCTCTTCATTTCGCTCAAGCCGTCGCCGTCGGTGTCGGTCGTCTTTTGGTAACGGTAGGTGCGCACGAGCGCCGGCCAGACATCGTGCAGGAACTTTTCGTCCTTGGTCTTGTGCCAATAGGCATGGCACTGCTGGATGAACTTGGGCGAGAATTCGGACCACGGGGTAGTAATCCGGCCCTTAATTCCCATGGGGGAAGTGTTGTACCAGCGGCCGTAGCCATCGTATTCAAAAAAAGGATCCCCACTGATGGAGCCTGCGTCGTGTGGACAACTCCCGTCCGGGGAATCCCTGATGAAATCGGAGAAAACCAACAGGATGTCGCGCTCGATTTGCGGCCAGAGATCCCGGTTGCTGCGGGAAGCGTGATGGCGGACGTCGAAGGTTTCCGCAAAGGCATACTCCTGGCACTCCATCACCGACGCGAGGTGTTGACCGGGACGCTGGCCGAATTTCTTGGGTTTGGTGATGCAGCCATTCTCCCAGAACGAGCCCCCAAACGTAGCGTAGTACAGCTCATTCAGAACGCTCTGCTTGAGCCACTCAGGGTAAGCTGGATCCTGAACGATTGGGGTCTGCCACGTCTGGACGGCCTTTAGCCACTCCCCCGTTTTGAGCAAGGCTTCCCTGGCGATTTCAAACGCTTGCCCGGGCTTGGCGGGATAGTACTCAGTGTAGCGGCGCCACCAGCGCGTGCCCTGTCCAAATTCAATCTGCGGGAAATACCAGGTGAGTGCGAAGGGAACAGTCACTTCCGACCCGGGAGCAACCTTAACCTTTACGCACAGCGCTCCCGAGGGGAGTTTGCTGCCCGAACTCAGGGGCTTATCAGCCAGTTCCCCGTCGGCCGCGAAATCTTGCCAAATCTCGGCTCCGTCACCTTCACCATCCCAACTCGTGGTATGCGATGCCGCGGCATTCGTGGCGATGCACCACTCGGAGTTTTCCGTTTCCGGCGGATTCGTTGGATGGTGGGCCTTCATCAGGATCGCAGTGATCCCGGAATGCGTATCGCGGGCCCATTCGTTGGTCAGTCCCCGGCGCTCCCTCGCCGTTTCATCAACGTCGGCCCCCTTTGGCTTCCCCATCGGCGTGTTCTGCGGGCCAGTGTAGGGCGCATTCGGAAAAGTGAACATGACTGAAACTTCGACGGGCGATGACAACGGGTTATGAATTCTGAACTGGAACAGTGAAGCGGGCAAAGACGTTTCCCGGTAATTGTCTTTGATGACTGGTGTGAAAAACTCCAAGGCAATATTGGTCTCGAAGGGTCTATAAGTGCACCAGCCGCGCGGGAACAGAGCATGGTATTCGCCTTCGCCCGACTGGAGGCGCTCCCAAGCAGGCAGTACGTCATCGGTCGCAAGAGTCCTTGCCGTTGCGCGTTTTCCCTTTACCTGTTCTCGGATATGAAACGCGCCTTGAGGGAGAAAGCGTTCTTCGTACCTTCCCACTTTCATCTGCCAAGGGCCGAATGTGCCGCAGATGTTGTACATGAAATTTCCCGCGCCAATTCCGCCCAGCGGAATTCCCTTCTTGACCCGCGCCAGCGTATTCAGTCCGGCCCGATCCTGCGGCGGCACGCCGTCTTCCGGCATGAGCGCGATCTTGGGCAAATCACCGAGGGTTCGCTTCCAGGCGCAGGACGGAATAGCCCAAACTCGTTCGGTTGGTGTTTGCGATCGCTCCCCCGACCTGGTCGGCGTTTCAGCCGCAACCGGGGCGGGCATGGCGGCGAGAGGGCCTCCCGTCAGTATCAGGCCCGCTGCGCTCGATGAATGCAATAGAAACGTGCGCCGTGAGATTGGTCGCTTTGCCATTGTGCCGTTTCCTTTCCCTGAGAGCCGCGACATCAGCCTCTGAAGCTATGACGTCCGACTCTGAAATCGCTAACATGGGCGATTGCGTATGTCGCCATGTTTGGCACCAAACATACTACGAGAGCAGCCGTTTCAACCGGAACTTCTGGAGTTCTGCCGATACAGATGGCCGAAGAGTAGCCCCGATTCTATGCGAGCTTACCGTTGCTGCCCGCTTGAGAGCCTTCCACGCACGCTGGTGAGTTCATGTTCGATCTCCTCTAAAGTCTTGCCCTTGGTTTCAGGAACACGCAGAAATACAAAGAGAAGGCCTGCGAGGCAAACACCCGCGTAGGTCCAGAACGTCCCAGCAGGACCGAGGGCGCGATTAAGAATGGGAAAGGTGAAGGTCAAAACAAAGGAAGCACTCCAGAGAGCAGACACCGAAATCGAGACCCCGATACCACGAACACGATTTGGGAAGATCTCCGAGATCAAGACCCAGGTCACAGGGGCGAGGGAGAGTGCGTAACAGCCAATCGTGCACAGTGTGATTACCAGAACCGGCAGCCCTTTGATTCCGGCGCGATAAGTGAGGCCAAGCACCAGATGAGACAATGCAATTCCTGCACACCCAAACAGCATGAGGGAGCGGCGCCCAACCCGATCCACCAGGGTCAGTGCGACCAGAGTCAGCACAAGATTGATCGTTCCAGTGATTACGATGTTGAACAGAATGCCGCTGACTCCATAGCCCGCGCTGCGGTAGATTTCTTCCGCATAGTTGAAGATGATATTAATGCCGCTCCACTGCTGAAGCACGGCGAGCGCGACTCCGATCAACAGCACCTTCAAAATGCCGGGAGTCAACAACTCTCGCCATGGGACCATCCCCTCGGCCTCGGATCCGAGCGCATCTTGGATTTCCGCCAGGGTTTCTTCGCCATATTGTTTTCCGCCAATGCGGGTCAGTGTGCGGCGAGCCCCTTCCTGGTCTCCAGTTTTCGCCAGCCAGCGCGGGCTCTCGGGGATGAACAATGCGGTGACAAAGAAGACGACGGCAGGAATGGCTACGACTGTGAACATCCAGCGCCAGCCATATTGTCCGTTCCACGACTGCCGAATCATTTCTGCCGTGGCGCCATCGGGGACCTTCTCGGCGATCAGCCAATTGACGATTTGTGCCGCCAAAATTCCCACCACGATGGTCAATTGATTCAGCGTAACCATCCGGCCGCGCCAGGGCGCCGGGCTGATTTCCGCGATGTAGGTCGGGGAAACGTTGGAAGCAATACCGATCGCAACTCCTCCTGTGATTCGCCAGGACACAAAGGATGAAAAAGTGTCTGCCCAGCCGGTAAGGAGAGAGCTCACGCCGAACAGAACAGCGGCAAGAACCAGCAGTTTCTTGCGTCCGAAGCGGTCGCTCATCGCTCCGGAAACGACCGAGCCACAAAGGCAGCCGATCAGGGCGCAACTGTTCGCCCAGCCGATCAGCTCTTCGGAGCCGAGCCGAAAGAACTTTTCGTAGAAAGGCTTTGCGCCACCGATGACCACCCAGTCGTAACCAAATAAAAGCCCGCCTAAGGCGGCGACCGCAGAGATGGTCCAGACGTAACCCGTGTTGAAGTGTTCTCCAGTCTTCATAAACGAAGCCTGGCGGTGGTGTGCATGAGACTCCTCAGGACCGACCCGGTGCCGAGTGTAATTCCAAGTCTGCCAACAGGTCTGCCGCCAGCGCATGGTTTCGGTCGAAATGCATCACTTGATGAAGCAGTTCCCGCGCTTTTTGGTTTTCGCCGAGTCCCAGCCAGGCTTGTGCGCACAGGAAAGTTGAAGTTACGGTGTTTCGCTGTTGCAGGTCATCTTCAAATAGCAGCATTGCCGGAAGCGACGTTGCAAAATAATCAATGCTCGCCTTTTGTTGCGAGAGTCGCTCGGCGTACGCAAGCAAGGAACGCAATAGTTCCTCAGCTTCTCCGGTCCGCTTGAGACGCTTCAATGCCAACGCATTGTAGTAAGACATTTCTGAAAACGACTTCACGCTCATTTCCTGGAAGTCGCCCTTGTGCCTGGCGGCGCGTTCAAACCAGTGTTGAGCCGAGGCTTGATCGCCCCCGGCTTCGAAAGCACTGCCCAAGGAGTAATAGACATCGCTTTGGTTAGCCAGGGGATGGGTGGCTTCACCGAGATTCTCGGGGCAGCGGAGGGCGGCCTCAAACAACCGTCGCGCTTCGAGCAAGTCACCGTGAGCCACTGCACGCCGTCCGAGAGCCAAATTCGCGCGGACATACTGGCCGAGCGCCATGCCCTCTCCACCCTCCCAGGGCTGAAATTTGCGTGATGCAAGCAGCGAGAGGGCCCGCTCGTGTTGTCGTGTCTGGTTATACAGGCTGGCAAGTTCGGCCGACAAATCGTCGCGCAGACGCACCAGCCCGGAACATTTTTCGAGCTCGGCCAAGCGCCGTTCCGGTGACTCCCCAAGGCGTTTCCAGAGTTGATCCCGCTCATAGAGGACGCGCGCATCTCCGGGATCCGCCCGTATAGCCTTGTCGAACGCAGAGCGCGCCAACTCCGCATCTCCGAGGACATTGAAATAACCGATTCCCAGGTTGCGCCAGACCGTGGGGAACGATGGATCCCGACGCGCAGCCTGTTCCCACAAAGCAATTGCTTCACGGTGCCTTCGGCGGTCGTATAGAAGATTGCCCAGGTAATACGCTGCCCTGGGGTCTTCGGGATTGGCAGAAAGTGCTTCTTGGAGAACGACAAACTCTTCCAACCGGTTGGGAAAGCAATAGTCGGGTGGTGCAATCGACGCTTCTGAATACGCGCGCTTCGCTGCGGCTGTATTGCCCATTCGCAGATAGATGTGCCCCAGGGTATACAAGAGAGTCGGCACTGAACCGTCTCTGGCGTTTCGATCGGTGTGACCCAGGAACTCGACGGCTTCCGGGCAGAGACCCGGGCGTGCATAGTCCAGGGCCAGATCGAAGAGCATTTGGTTGCCGTTTGGCAACGAGTTGGTTGCGAGGTAGCGGGCCCAGGAATCCATTGGATCAAGCGCTAGCGTCTCTTTCAGTAGCGTGTCTGCTTCTGCCCTTCTGCCAAGTTTACGCAAGACGACCACGGACAGATTCCTTGCGTTCAGGTTTTGCGTGTTCGTGCGCAAGCATGATTCGAGGTGCTCGATTGAAGCATTCCAATCACCCCTCTTCGCATCCAACTCCCCCAGCGCCAAGTGGGCGGCGGAGTGCCACGCGTGGTTCCATGTAGCCTTGTAGAAAGCAGCGTAGGCTTCGTCGTCGCGACTCAAATAACGAAGCGTGAGTCCCAGGTTGTAAAAAGCCTCTCCTTCCCATGGATTGGGGTTACGCAGAGTCAGTGTCTGGATCGCCTGGCGGAAAAACTTCTCAGCTGTTGCAAATTCGGCTCGGCGCAGGTGCCAGGAACCCATCGCATTGTTACAGCGACTGTCCGCAGGATCGCGGCGCAGCGCCTCGCGCCAATAAACGTCAGCCTGCCGTGTTGTATGACGATACTGATCGAGGTGCAGACCTGTGAGATAGAGTTGATCGTTGCTCTTGATTTCTTCCGGAAGACCAGGCTCGGTCGCAGCTGCGGGCACTTCCTGTTTTGCGGGAGGGGGCGGCGTGTAGCGAAGCAGTACCTGTCCGTCTCGGGATTCGACGACGGCGCCGAGTTCGCTCTCCGTGATTCCACCAGGCAACTCGGCTACTTGCAGAAAGGCACTTCCAGGTTTCAGATCGCACTGCCACTCTGCAATTGGTCCGGTCGCGGTCTCCAAGCGAACTTTGGCGGCTGGAAATGCCTGCGTCGCGCAGACGCCAATGCGCGCCTCGTGCGTCCAAGTTCGTAGACTGAGGGCCACATCCTGATTGGCCTTGTGTGCGGGGCCAATCTGCCGAATGGGGTACCAGAACTGGCTGAACGTTTTCGTTTCTCCGGGAACGAGAAATGAAAAGTCCGGCTGATTATCCGTATAGACGCCGGCCATCAACTCGATGTAGGGGCCGTCGTCATCCGTGAGATTGCGGTCCCAGGCGTAACCAAACGAGTGGTTGCCCCAAGTCCACTGTTTCTTCCCGGGCGCAATGTGATGATTGGCGACAAGGACCAATCCAGCTTTGCGCTTGTGATCGTAGCCACCGTGAAAGTCTTCGCTTGAGCCCATCGCCATGTAACTGGTGGGGACAGGGATATTCGCATACCAACTCAGGTCGTTCGGAGGATAGCTTCCCGGCGGAATAAACCTCGGCGGTTGCTCCTCGGCAGGCACGCCCTTGCGGCTGCGCTCTCCGTAATTCACGCCATAGTAGGAACCGTCGCAAAGGGGAAACCGGCTCATAGCCCGCCTGGCATGATCCGCCACGAAGTAGACATCCGGGGGAAAGAAGGACTGGTAGAGCTCATGGACGTGCACGCCAATGTTGGCCCACCACAGGAATGTTTGGACCATAGGAGTGCGATTGTAAAGCCGCACTTTGAGCTCAATGTAAGCCCTTCCAGGGTGCAGACAGACGCCATGCATGCCCTTTAGCCGATTCATCGGGTCATGATCGCTGCACCAGATTGTCCGGGAACCGTCCGTATGTTCTTCGATTCGAAAACTCACCGGCATGAACGTCGCAGGTCGATGATGTTGTGGCCAATTGAACTCTACGCCGCCGGAAATCCACGGCCCGGCCAAACCCACGAGTGCGGGTTTGATAACGTTCTGGCGGTAGAAGAAGTCATACCCATTCGTCTTGTCCATGCCGACGTGGATGCGTCCGCCAATCTCCGGCAGGACCATGACGCGCAGAAACTCGTTCTCCAAATGAACCGCTTGCCATGTGTGCTCCACCGCCTCCGTCGAAATGCGGTCCGTGAAAGGCAGTGGATACACGCGCCCACTGCTGCCCTGATAGACCCGTTTTTCGAGAAACATCGGGTTCTTGTCTGGGGGCAACGGGTGGTACGTCGGAATCGCAACAGACTCCGTCCACGCCTTGACAGGGCCCGTCTGATCGGCCGGTGCGTCTGGGAGTTCCAACCGCTTCATCACATGTACTCTTAAAGGAACTGCAGCGTAGGCTAAGGCTTCCACTCCAGTGAATACGCAGAAAATCCCGCAGGTCTCATCACGTCAAATCGGATGCAAGCGGGTACCTCGGACTGAGTGAACTTCAGTTCGAGCCTGGCCAGACTCGCGGGTGGCAGCTCGGGAATCACCACTTCCTGAAGCTCCACGGGAATGTCGCCCTGCCCATAAAAGGTGCCGCGTAAGGTGTAGCCTCGAAGCGTGTACATGGGGACGTCGCCCCGCGTTCTCAAAATCACCTGAAAGGCGTTCTGGTGGTTCTCCAGGGAAAGCGATTCGATCGGGCTGGATTCCCGGCGAAGAAGATCATAGGACTGCTTCTTCGCACCATACGTATCGACAACTCCGTGGACGCGTTGCTTCAGTATTCCCACACCGCGATCCCCCATGTGAGTACGGTAGTCGTTGTAGCAGAAGAAGATCGCGCCGGCGATGTATTCCCTTGAGCGGATTGCGATATCGTGCGTGCGAAGGATCTCCATTCGGTGCTCATCTCCCTCCGGCCGATCCGGTGTGCAAGCGCAATAACCGTACTCGGAAATGACGATGGGTTTGCCGGGAAAGGCAGCATGAATCCCATCGAGATAGCGTTCGGCGTCCGCTGCCGAACCTGGCGCCCAGGTTCCGAAGTACTCATTCGCTTCGATAAAGTCCATAAGCCCGGCCACGTCGCGCTCCGGCGTGGTGTCCAGGGAATTCGAAGCATAGGAACACAGCCGGCCAGGGTCCAACTTCCTGGCCTCCTGCAGCAGGCGCTTGGCAAACTCATAGGCAGGCGGGTCCTGACCTCCGATCTCGTTGCAGAGACCCCAAACTACAAGGCAGGGATGGTTGCGGTCGCGCGCGATCATTTCGCGCAATTGTTCGAGTCCATTCTCCAGGATGTCGGCATCTGGCTGTGGGCCCATACCCTGAAAGGTGTCACCTCCCCAGGTGGGGACTTCGGTCTGCATAAGGATCCCGTGCCGGTCGCAGTAGTCGAGAACACGCTTGTCCTGGGGCCAATGGACGCGCGTAAAGATGCAGTTGAGGTGCTTCATGTCTGCATGATCGTGCCGGATCCAGTCCGCAGGCTCTGCCATTCCGAATTCCGGGTTGCTCCCCGCCATGCGTTCAACACCCATCAGGCGCACGCGCTCCCCGTTTAAATGAAACGCACCATCTTTGACCTCCAACTTCCGCACACCAAAGATCGCAGAAAAACAGTGGGATTGCCCTGCTCCCGTGACCGACAATTCAAGACGATACAGATTCGGATGATCGAAGTGCCAAAGCTTTGCTCTGGGCAGCTCAACCTCAAGCGCGAGCGTCTCCGTCGCTTCCGGTTTGATCGAAAACCCCGGCCCCGCGCTCCCGGACAAAACCGTCAGGCCTGATGCGTCATCCACGATGCGGTAGGAAGCTCTACCGCGCCAGTCCTTGCGGCTCGTGTTTCGGAGGTAGCTGGCAATTGCGACCGTCGCGTTTCCGCTGGTGAGAAGGGGGATGGCTTCGACGTCCACACGTTCCACGAAAACTCTGGGAGTGATGAGCAGCTGTACGGGCCGGAAGATGCCTCCGTCGTGCGCCCAGTCACTGGAGCGCCCGCGGGGCAGCATGTGTTCGTTGAACGAATTGTCCACACGAACGGCAATGGTGTTGGCTTCTCCCCAATGGAGCAAGTCTGTGATGTCGAACGTGAACGCGGTGTAGCCCTTGCCCCGGTGCTCCCCGGCCAGTTGGCCATTGACCCAAACCGCAGCCGTGTGAAAGACCGCCTCGAACTCAACGCGTACGGCAACGGCTCGCCAGTCCGCTGGCACATCAAAGGTTCGACGGTACCACGCAACCCCGTAATACTCAGCCAGCGGGGCCTCGATCTGCCAGGTGTGAGGCACTGTGACCGTTCGCCAATCTCCACCGGGAACTTTCGGGCCATACCAAGTGTTCTTCGTGCCCCCATTGTCCGGGTCGATACGAAACAGCCATTCCCCACACAGCCTGGCGACTTCCGTGACACCTGGCTGACCGGTTATCTCCTCTGCCCAGGACCTGGACGTAGCGAGTACTCCTGCGACTGCGCCAATGGAGCCGGTGAGGAAATTCCGACGAGATGACATAGGGGCGTTCCGTGTAGATTTACTGCATGAAGTTAACCAGTCTGCAGTTTCCAGTGTCAAATGGAAAAGTCCGATAGAGGTCTGAATTATGCTGTTTTTGAAACTTGGAGAGGAAATGGTGATGGAGCGAACGACGTTGAGTGGCCAAAGCTTGGCAGTTGCAATCGTCCTCCTGTTGGTTGCGCAGTCTCGTAATGTTAATAGTGATTGTCCAGCACGTGCTGGAGCTCTTCCCATGCGGCATTCGCAATCGGCTCGAAAGCTTGTGCAGTTACAGTGAAAGAGGATAGCCATGTCCGAAGAAATGACGCCGCTTGAACGCTGTCTCGCAACCATCCGGTATGAGCCTCATGACCGCGTCCCGGTGGACCTGCACAACTTCATGATGACTGTCGTTGGCTCCAAGCTGCCGCCGGAGAAGCTCTATCAGGACGGACAGGTGCTGGGGGAGGCGCAGGTCGCAGCCTGGAAGAGGTTCGGCCATGACATGCTCCTTATTGAAAACGGAACGGCAGCCCTCGCTGAGGCCTGCGGGTGCGAAGTGAATTATGCAGAGGACAGCGCCCCCCGAATCGAGAAGCCGTTCCTAAAAGACCTTTCCGAGATTTCGAGGCTAAGGAAACCGGATCCCTCGAAGTCGCCTTTGTGCAGGGCTGTCCTGCAGGCGACTCGATTGGTGCTTGATCAGATCGGCGACCAGGTCTACGTGATGGGCCGAGCCGACCAGGGACCGTTCGACTTAGCCTGCATGCTCGCTGGGACTGACATGTTGCTGACGGAGATGGCGGCGGGCGACAACGATGGGCTGATCTTTGAACTCCTCGAGTACACGACAGAAGCTTACATACTCTACGCGCAGATGTTCAAGGAAATGGGCTGTCCCGGCACTTCACTCGGTGAGGCGCTCTGCTCGCCGGATGTGATCTCGCCAACCATGTACAAGAAGTATGGCCTTCCGTACGGCAAGAAGGTTGTGACCGTGCTGCAGCGCGATGATTTTTGTGTGGCCTATCATACGTGCGGCAATACCACGAAAATCATCGGTTTGATGGCCGACACGGGCGCCAAGATATTGGAGTTCGACTACAAGTGCGATAAGGTAACAGCCAAAAGAGCGACTGCGGGAAAGACCGCACTTCTTGGTCCTATCGATCCCAGCGGAGTTCTCCATCAAGGGTCCATTGAGGACGTCGGGACCGCCTGCCGCGAAGCTATCGAGATTCTCGCGCCGGGCGGGGGATTCATCCTCGGGCCCGGTTGCGCACTGCCCCCGACGGTGCCGCCTGAGGCGATTGACAAACTTATCGAGTGCGCAAAAACCTACGGTAGATATTGAAACAAGCAAGCTATCACCGGCAGTTCCCGCATCACGGGCCAGAAACGGTTTTTCCGAAGTCGTGCCGAGAGGCTTGAAATCAAACACTCTCGGTGGCCCGCGCTTGCGTCCGGCGCACGCTCGCCTAGCGCAGCAACCACCACAGCACAGTCACGAGAAGAACGAGCAGCGAGAACCAGAAGCGATAGTCCGCAAAGCGGAGACGCGGTTTCTCCGCCACAGCAACGGACGGGCCGGACCACTCCACCGTAGTCGCGATGAGTCGCTCCGCTGCCGGACGCGGCGTCGCGAGACTTACGCCGATAAGAACCGCCATGCAGATCGCGAAGGAGAGCATTGCCGCATGCAACCACGGGAGCAGTAGGGGATGATCCATGAAGGGCAAGAAGTGCCACTGAGCGTTGATCATGAACAAAGGCGCAAGGGCACCGGCGGTACCGGCGCACGCCAGCACGCCCTGGGACGTCGTCCGCTTCCAAAGCACGCCGGCGAAAAAGATTCCGGCGAAGGGCATCATCAGGTACGCCTGGACACTTTGCAGATAGATCCACAGTGATCTGAAGTGCCCAATGATCGGCGCCCATAGTGCTCCCAGCACAAAAACAGCGAGCACAACGATCCGGCCGACGCGGATCTGCTGCTCCTGAGGAGCGGCTGGGCGCCAGCGTAGGTAAAAGTCGCGCGTGACCAGGGTCGCCACAGAGTTGTAGGTGGCGCTGATGTGTCCCATGAGAGCTGCGGTGATGCCCGCCACGGTCAGGCCGAGCAAACCCGTGGGCATGAGGTGACGCAGGAGCGTGGTGTACGCCTCATCCGGCCGAACGAGGTGAGGGAAGAGCGCCCGCGCCACAAGCCCCGGCAACACGAGCAGAAAAGGGGTAAGGATCTTGAGGAATCCGCAGAAGACCGCTCCCAGGCGGCCCTCGTTCAAATCGCGCGCGGCGAAGACGCGCTGCACGAGCACTTGGTCCATCGACCAGTAGAAACTGCCGAGGAGGAAGACACCCAGGAACATACCGGGCCATGGGACGTCCGGATCGGTGGCAGGCTTGACCATGTGGAACATCGCCGGGTCGAGCCGCGCGTACAACCCTGTCAGTCCACCGACATGCGTAAGTCCAATGCCGACCAAGAACAGCGCTGCGACGAGCAACACGCCCGTCTGAAGCGCGTCGGTATAGACGACCACGCGCAGGCCGCCCTTCATCGTGTAGAGTGCCGTGAAAAGTCCCACCACCCAAATCACCGTCAGATGATCCCACCCCAAAACATCTGACAGCACCAGCGACGAGGCCCAGAGAGAAATCGAAATCTTCGCCAGCACCGATAGAACGACCATGAAACCCGAGAAAACCAGGCGCACTGTGGGCGAAAAACGCCGCTCCAGAAACTCGGGAACCGTATAAATCTTGTTGCGGATGTAAAAGGGCAGAAATAAGACGACGAGCGGGATGAGGCAGTAGATGGCCATCCATTCGAAGCCGCCGACGGCCATGCCAAGCGTGTAGCCGCTGCCGGCCAGACCGACGAAGTGCTCAGCCGAGATGTTAGCCGCGAACAGGGATGCGCCGATGAATGGCCAGCGAAGCTGGCGCCCAGCCAGGAAGTACCCCTCGGTACTGGTCGGGCGGCGCACAACAAAAAGACCAATGGCAAGCACGGCTCCGGCATATACCAGGATAACGAGCCAGTCGATCCTATGAAGCGTCATTTTTGTCCTTCAAGCGGGACAGAGTTGTGCGGTCTTGTCGCACGCCAGTGAGTGACTTTGGCTGGTTCGCCGCTCAGCACTCTGACGCGTTAGAGAGAACGCAGTTTACTTCCAGCTAAAGGTGGCAACAGCTCCGGCCGGCAGCGTGTAACTGAATGACTGGCCTTTGAAACTCACAGTGAACGTTCCGGCGCTGCTGGCGGAGTTCAGCACCAGCAGAACGATCGACCCGTCAGGATTCTGAAAAGCGACGTCTTCGATGCTGCCGGCGCCGAAAGTGTTCGAATCGATCCGGTACGCGCCCGGGACAACGAACTTTGCCAGATGTCCCAGGATGTAGTACTCCACGTTGAAAGTGACGTTGGCCGGCGAAACACTATCGTCGATCGTCACTACACCCCGGCAGTTCAAGCAAGTGCCATTGGTGGGGCCGGAGTTCTGATCGAGAGCTAGATTCCAAAGCGAGACGCTCCGAGCCCAGTTGCGCGTAGCGCCGATCAGCAAGTTCTCTGCGTTCCACACCAGGTCGCCCGCAAAAGCGCTTGAAGTAATGCCCGAGCATTCTGTGAACCAAATGCCCTTGGCGGGAAAGGCTGTCACCACGATAGACTGCGCGCTGGGATCGCCCGCATAACAGTGAAACGAACTCCCTGCGACATACTGCGCGGCGGAACTGCCCAGCACCGATTCGGGATACGCCGTGTTGTCCCAGTTGTGCTCGTAGGCGAAGATTTTCAGATTGCCGAGCCCGGCAGTGCTCAGGGCAGGTCCGAGATAATTGGCGATGAATGTTGATTCATCAGTCGCAGCGAGAGCTTCAGACGGGTATCCCGTAGTCGAGTAGAGGGGCTCGTTCTGCACGGATAGGGCATAGATGGGGATCCCCTGCTGCTGGTAAGCCTGCGCAAAATCGACGAAATACTGCGCCAGGCTGGGGAAGTAGGCCGGGTTCATGTTGCCGCCGTTCATCGTTCCGCTCGTCTTCATCCAGGCGGGCGGACTCCAGGGCAGCGCGACCACCTTGATGTTCGGATTGATAGAGAGGGCCTGCTTCACCAGCGGGATGATGTAGGCGGCATCGTGCGCCACCGAGAAGTTGGTGAGATTGGGATCCGTCTGACCCGAGGGCATGTCGTCGTAGCTATAGTTGCCGCTCGCTGAAAAGTCGGTTGCCCCCATGGGCTGGCGCAAGAAACTAATACCGATGCCGCCGCTCGGACTGAAGAGCTGTTGCATCAATGCAGTCTGCTGCGAAGCACTGAGCTTATTCCATATCAACCAGGCGGAAGAATCAGTCAGGGACCCGCCAAACCCATCCATCTGCTGGTACTGGGTCGTGGCGTCCACGGTGATGACGAGACCACTGGAGTTTCCACCGGTTGCAAAGGAGACGCTCGGCTGCGTTTGCAGCAGCATCGCCCGGTCACCTGTAGTTTCGACGACCTGCACACTGGGCCCGGGAATGGTTTGCATGGTCTCGGTCGAGCCGGGACATCCACTCAGGAGAAGGCAGGCGTCGCAGGCCAAAGAGAGCGAGCACAGCGCGGAGATCGTGCGAAGGCGGGCCGGAACATCAGCAAAAATCATATGTCTCCGAACACGGCGGGTGCGAGCGCTGAATATGCGCAACGTTCACATCCATGCCAGAGTCGTAACGCAATCAGCGGCAAGCGGTACGTCGGCTACCCACCCGCCCATCTGCAACACTACGGAGCGCGCGGCGGCTGTATTGGTCAGCACCAGAACTTTTTGGCCGTCGGGATTCTCGCACGCCACATGAGCAACCTCCGGCACCATGCCCTGAGAA
>Ga0209039_10000278_pt1 | contig 49005 bp, 48 predicted proteins | sample BogFormECP12_OM1_FD_188238 | JGI IMG/M metagenome (GOLD analysis project Ga0209039, IMG submission 188238) | Bog forest soil microbial communities from Calvert Island, British Columbia, Canada - ECP12_OM1 (SPAdes) (version 2) | ecosystem: Environmental > Aquatic > Freshwater > Wetlands > Bog ...
TTTCTGGGCGCATAATGTGCTCGCTGAAATGGGCTCGCTCATCGCGCTGGTCATCATCTCGTACGCCGTCATCTCGATACTTCCGGAATCCCTCGTCTACATCCGGGATATCTTCAGCCTAGTCGAGCTAGGGAACATAAAAAAGAACTTGCGGGGCGAGAAGGTTCCGGAGATAACGCCCGTACTACAACGAAAAGCTTAGGCAGGCGATATGGCCTGCGCGCTTATTTTTACTTTATCGCCGATCTGCACTTCATGCCTTTCGCTGAACCCGCCGTTCACTTCGACGACATATTTACATGGGCTCCTTGATGTAAAAACGCTCTCATCTTCGGGCTTGGCATTATGATAAATGTCGACGACTGTATCGTCCCCGGAAATGAAAATGATATCGAGCGATATGGGCGTGTCCTTCATCCAGAACGACTCCTTCGCCTCATAGTCGAACAAAAATAACATGCCGCGGTCCTCGTCCATCGAGGTCCTGTTCATCAGCCCCTGCTCACGTTCCTGTTCCGTACTGGCGATCTCAGTATAAACCGTAGTCACGGTACCATTAGAATTAATAAAGTCGACCCTGCCCGAATGGCTGGCACTCGTATGATCGGCGAGATACCATGCCGATAGTGCGATCAAGATGACTATGGCGATAATGGCAACGATCGTATGTGTTTTCATCATGAAGCCTCGCTGTCAAAGTCCATCCTGGATTTAAATGAGGCCCAGGACAGGTATGCCTGTTTTAGCTGGACGTCGTCCAATACAGGCAGGACGCCCTTCCAGCGTTCCTCCAGCAAAGCCCTTTCCCTGGAGGCGTTTTTCGCACAGCGCATTCCCTGGCATGCGCCGAAGCCGAGCCGGTTGAACTTCCAGGCGTCGGCGGGCTTCAGGAAGTCCATCTCTATGATACGGCTTGCTGCCTGCTCACAATTACATAAAACGTCCCCGCCGGCCGGCTCCTTATGCACGTCGGGTAATGCTGTTAGAGTCCGGCAACCGCCGCTTTCCCCGAGCAAGCGCATCACCGTATCCGACGTTTTTTCGGCGATGAGCCTGTACGTCGTCAACTTTCCGCCCGCCACTGTGACCAGGTTGCCGTTGCTATAGATCCTGTAGTCCCTGGAAAGTGTTCTTCCCTCGCCATTCCCGATCAAAGGCCGGACCCCGGAGAACGCCCGGATGATCCGCGAGCCCTTGAGCGTCGGGAGCAGCGCCGTTGCCTCGCGCATTAGAAGGCGATATTCATCCCGGGTCGGGACAGTACTCGTCGAACGCGCCGAGGTCGTGCCTATGAGCGACGTGGTATGGCTGGGGACGATGATGTCGCCGTCCGTGGCGGGTCTCATACGGTTGAGGACGATATCGCAGGCCTTACGCTCGGTCACTAATATCGTGCCCTTATCGGGCTGCACCAGCGGGGCACAAACCCTGTCGAGCGTACCGCATTCGTGGCCGGTGGCATTGACGATCGCTTCGGTTTTAAGCGTCCGGCCGTCTTCAAGGATGGCGTAGCCGTCCTTTAGAGCCTTTACTCCCATACCGGTTATTATACTGGCGCCATTCTTTTGGGCGTCATAGAGGTTGGCGAGCGTTAATAAAAACGGGTCTATTCCGCCATCATTGGTTGAAAAACATCTGGTAGCGTCTTGGTTTGGCGATTCGCCCGGAGAAATTTCCATCATCGGGATCGCTGCGGACTTGCATGCGCCGAGGAGCATATCGCCATACGCTGCATCATCATCGTTAAGGGCGATGAACATGCCGCCGGTATCACTCACATAAAAGGGAGCTATCTTCTTCAGGGCCAGGTTCTCTTTTGCACATTCTGCGGCCGCTAAGGGGTCCTTGACGGCATATCTGGCCCCGGAATGCAGGAGGCCATGGCACCTGCCGGTCGCCCCCGCCGCCGGAGCGTCGCGCTCCACCAGCGTAACGTGTAAACCTCTTAACGCCAGGTCCCTGGCGATGCCTGCGCCCGTAATTCCGGCCCCGATGATAACGACATCGCTCATCTTTAGACCATAGTGGGCGGTATCGCTTATACTTTTGGAATGGCAAAGAACGCCAATTTGTAATATACTAAAAAAACCATAAAGGGATGATTTTCTCGATCATCCCCGATATTTTTGATAAACGAGAGTTATTTTACTTTGCGGGGAACTTGAAAGCTTCCTTGGGGTTCCGGGCCAGCTCATTGTACTGGAGGTGCTTGATGCCGACTTTCTCGACATTGGCCTTCCAGATCTTGGCCGGTAACCAGGCGGGAGAGTTCGCCGGCTTTGGGACCTGCTTGCGCTCGCCCTTGAAGAAGTGCAGCTTTTTGCTTCCCTTTTCTCTGAGTATGATGTTCTTGATGTCCTTGTTGGCGACCTTTAATGCGGCATCCCTTGGCTGTGCGCCCGTAAACGTGCCTATCTCTTCGCCTTTCTCATTTAGTAGACCGAAATTCTTTTTTTCTCTTGCTACCATAGAATCACCTTTCCAAACCGTACCTCTTATGGTACTTGCTTATTCGTAAAATGTGAATATAACTATAAATAAGTTGTGAAATGGGCCGGCTTACGCCGTTCGAAAAATAATTTGACTATTTTTGCCCATAATAATCACTCATTTATCGATGTAAATGGCTAATATGGTATATGAAAGTACAAAAAAGGATAATAATTAGCGCATCGCGTGGAGGATTGTCGCCGCCGCCGCTCCGCTTTCAGTGAGAACGTATTTGTCCTTCTGCTTTTTTACGACTCCTTTCTCTATCAGGTCTTTCAATGTTTTTTCAAGCATGAGCTTCGGTACCCTCATCGTCTTTTCGATGATCTCAAAGGGCTCACCGCCTTTCTTGACTAGAACGTCGATGACTTGTTTTCGCTTTGCGTTACCGTTAATGTAGCCTACTAGTTCCTCGACGGTTGCTTCTACCATTATATCACTGGACTATAATATGCCGCTTTTATGCAAAAAGGTTTTTCTATACTACAACTGTTTTTAAGGAAAAAGTTTATTGCGTAGCGGGTGAGATTATGCTGCTTGGCGAGCTAGTCCGGGTGGTTCGGCGTCACTTGTAACCTTCAATCGTCGGCATGTTGGGGACGAAGCTTGAAGAAGGCGTTCTTGTTGTATGAAGGCCTTACTTCTCTACTGTGAGAGTCCGTCCTGCTTGGTTGGCGGTGACTTTGCGTCATGCTGGAGAGCATGATGTTTGTCTTAATTGCGGAGACCGGCACAGGCCCGGAAGGGAGCATGCTTACCGTGAACAACTGACGCTTGTGGGGTCGCGGGTTGGAGAAAAGTCGTAAGATAACTTTCATATGGCACGACGTCGACCGAGAGCACGCTCGCTACTAAATAAAAAAAGTTTTTGAAAGGCTAACGGAAAACTTTTTTCAAAAAGTTTTCCTGTTCTAGTTCTTGCAGTATCTGGTCCAACAAAACTTGGCCTTTTTCTTGGTGGGTCGGCGCTTCCAGAAATACTTAGGTTTCTTGGCGGGTCGACGCCCGGCCTGATGGCCGGGCTACTCGGTGTTTCGGGTGCTTCGATGTCGGGGCCGGTAAGCAAGGGCGCTTCGCGCGGCGTAGCACCCTCGGCCGAAAGGCGCTGATGCGCTTTCGGCCTCCGCAAGCACTAAGCAGCATTTTTACTCTGATGAGAAAAAATGCTCATTACCCCGCCATTATGCACGAGCGCTTCGCGCGGCGTAGCATCGGCCTGATGGCCGACTGATGCCCGAAACACCTCGACGACCGCCTCATTCTTTTAGCCAAATACAGTATTAGCGACAAACGTGACCCGCCCACCCTCCCCATGTCCCAGTAACATCCCTATATTGGATTCGTGAGGCAGTCCTGCCCACCAGCCCTGTAATGCCGTTAATAGCGCGATAAGGATGCACGATGTATTGTTAATAGAATGGATGCGAATTAAACCGAAATCATGGAACATATCATTAACGAGGGAGATGATCATATGGGACTGGCGGATGTAATAAAATCGGCATTGGGCAGCAAAGATACGGCATCGAGCATGCTCGACATGGCAAAACTGGCCGGCATCGACATACCACTATCGGGAGACCAGCTTAAAATGTTCAACGACCTGGTCTCGAGCGGCGTCTTTAAGGACAAATCGGACTTCATGAAATTTGCGGCGACCGCATACATGAAAAACGACGTCGGCAGCATGATGACCGAAGATAAGGCGCCCCCGGAATCGGCGGTCATGGACATTATCAACAAGGCGGGCATCAGCAAATCTTACCCGCAGGGCGACCTAAAGAAAACGCTTGTGCCGCTATTGATAACGGCGTTCTTTGCCATATACAAGTTCATGTCAAAAAAGCCAGCGATGAAAACAGCTTAAATTTTTTTATTTTACTTTTAATTCCAACTTTCCATTACCATTTACAATGTCTAGAATTTGCTCCATGCTACGGATCTCATAGTCCGGCCGGATCGATATGGGCCTGGCGTACCTGTTAATATAAACATTTTTAATGCCGGCGTTCCTGGCCGCCATCATATCCGATAGCGTATCGCCCACATAGACCACCTCGTCCAGGCCGAGTTTCATATCGATGACACAATAGATGAGTGGCAACGGCGACGGCTTATAGCCTGTGTCCTCGGTACAGGAAATGATCGGGTTGAAAAAGGGGCGCATGCCGACCAGCTTTAACAGCTTATCCGTGTGGTCATAGGAGGTATGGGTCACGATGCCTTTGGGCAGATCGAGGCCCTTCAGGACTTCAGTATCGGAATGTAGATACGTGCTTTTCAGCTTATCCTCGATATTCTCATACTTATTAAAGATCGTCCAGAATTTATCCGGGTTAATGCCCCAACGCTCGATGACCTCATCCCGGGACTCGGCATTGATGGCATACCACAGCTCACGGGCATGCTCCAGCGTAAGCTCCCGGCCCAGGTCCCTGCCGACCTTTTGGAGCATAAGCTCCATGTAGTCTTCCCGATTATCGATGATCGTACCGTCCAGGTCGAAAATAAGTCCCTTGATCTGCGCCATCGGTCCCGCCACTGGTCTCTGACGATAAAATAAGTGTGGCCTGCCTCAAAAATACTTTCCGGTTTGATAACTACGAATAAAACCGCAGCCTTAATTACGCTTATTATCAAAAATAAGCTTAAAACGGCCTTATAAAAACCATTCTTTTTGTCATAAGCTGCCGATAACATATAATTATTTGGGTATCATGTAATTAATTATGAAGAGGGTATTGAGGATACAGTTGATCTTACCGCTCATGCTATTGGTGATGTTCATGCTGCTGGCGGGAGGCAGCCTTGCCGCATCTCAAAATATTTACACCGGTAGCGACAACGGTAAGACCATAACGATGAACACCGGAGATGTGTTCACGGTAAAGCTAGCCGAGAACCCCACGACGGGCTACTCGTGGAACATGACTGTGGGCAACGGACTACAAATCGTGAGCGACATGTACGTGCCCAAAACCACGCCGATAATGATGGTAGGCAGCGGAGGGACCCACCAATGGACCATCAAAGCGGTCAGCCCGGGCACCTACACGATATCGGGGGTATATAAAAGGCCCTGGGAACCGATGGTGGGCAACGAGACACGCTATGATCTGACAGTCAAGGTCATCGGCAACAGTACGGGCTCTTCGGTCCTGGCGAATCTCATGTTCCCTGACATCGATCAATTGAAGGGCATGTTCAATTTTAAGGCTGTAAATATGACAATGGCCCCCGACTTCAGCAACGTGTTCAAGCATTTCTCGAACCTCAGCTTTTTCGGCATGAGAGCGTAATGTCGTAAAGCTTTTAGCGCCGCAGGGCGATGAATGAGGGTATGAGCAGCTACGCAAAGGGGACCAGGAAGCCGAAAAGAGGCTACAGGCCCGGGGATATAAACATCGCCGGGCATAAGATAAAGCCCGAACTGGCCGTGACGGTGCTTCTTTCGGCCCTATATGTTTTATTTTTATTGGGCAGCAACCTGGAGATCGGGTCCGATGCCTTAGTATTAGCGGCATTCTCATTCGCGATCTTCGTCGTTTTCGCTTACCTGGTCAGGTCCGGCAGCCTCGTGGGCTTAAGGCCATTTACGGCGCTCATCGATGCGTTCCTCGCCCTATCGGCCCTGACTTTGATCCGTTGTCTGGCAGTTTATTTGAACGTTATCGACCTATCTGGCCAGGGCGGCACGGCTCTCATGGTCACGGTCAACGCGATCATTTCCGTCGTATTGATCGGCTGCCTGCTCTATTATGAAAAGGGGAAGCTCAAGGATGAAAATGTTAGGATGGGTAGCAAGGGCAGCATGGCCATTGGGGCGGCAGTGTTCGTCATATGCATATTGCTTGGCATTGTAGGTCTCCACTTCCTGACGACAGTGGATACGAATAAGCTATTATTGATCCTTGCCACGGCCCTTACGTTCAGCATCATCGCCGGTGGCTACGAGGAGTTATGGTTCCGCGGGCTGCTATTGTCCCGGCTGATGCCACTGATCGGAGAAAATAAGGCGAACATCCTGCAGGCCCTGGTCTTCGGCGTCTTCGAGGCAGTGACGATCTATGCGGTCACGTCGCAATATATTTATCTGCCGGTCGCCTTCATCGTAGGCTCCGTCCTGGGGTATTATTGGGGCCGGATCACCACGAGCGAAAATAGCATCATCAGCGCGGCATTATTCCACGCCGGATTTTATATGCTGATCAGCATACCCATACTGATAAATATAAAATAGACCCGCTATACTTCCTCTTTTTCCTCTTCATCGGGCAGGTTATCGACCGGTATGTAGTACTCGGCGTATCTAATAAAATGGTACAGGAAACCGACGAACATGATAAACGAGACGATCGCCAGTATCATGAAGGGCACTGCCATAAGCGGATCATAATTATAAATAGAGCCCGCCAGCGCGACCCCGATAACAGTACCTATCATAGCTAAGAAGCCGACTAGTTTGGTAAACTCGAATTTCATGCCAGACCTCAGTATACGTTCATTACCTTAAACCTATTTCCTCTCAGTCGAACCAGTCTTTATTCTCGATCTTGGTAGGCAGGTAATTGTTCGCCGTGAACTCGATGGATTTGGAGACCAGCGCATCCTGCTCGATCTTGTACCCGAACTTCTTGAGGTCGGCGAGCTCGTTCTGCCATTTCTCCTTCTTGAACCAGGGGTATCCGGCGATCTCTTCCATGCGCTTGTAGTCCTCGTCGTTCAGCTTGACCCAGGAGCTCTTCGGTATGTCGAAGTCCCGGACGTCCTTCACCGACAGGCCCAGGTATTTCGCCCTCGGGCAGGCCGCTTTTTCCGAGAAAAAGGCCAGGTTGATGGAGCCCGACTTGTAGACCGAATAAATGTAGTATCCCCATGGGTCCATATCGGTGAACACGTAGATGGGTATCTTATATTCCGCGCCGAAGCGTGCCAGGAGCCTCCTTTCGGCACGGGCCGGCTGCCCTTTACCCGTCAGCAAAAGACAATTATTCTTCTTCCAGTACTTCTCCTGGTTCAGCAGGTTCCATACTGCATATTTCTCTACGACCAGGATGTAGTCGGCGCTCATTTCCTTTATGTGGAAGAAATCGTCCTCCACAATCGGCGGGACTGCGCCGCCTGCCGAGCCCATCCGGGTAAAGTCCAGCACGTCCCCGGTCTTATCTTCCACGACCATCGGGCCGGCTAATACGCCGTTCGGAGTGGCGATCAGGTTCAACTCTTCCCGCAGGCTATCGGTCATCAGCTCGACGTCTTCAATGATGGGGTCCGATTCTTCCTGGATATCGAAGGTGTTCTCCCCGGCACCGGGAATCTCGTGCTTCAGCGTATAGAAAAGCTGACGGATCGACAATGCGGGCTTATTCTGCTCCAGAAGGATCTTTATCTGCTTGGCGATAAGCATGGTCTGGAGGAACTTCTTGGCCTGGCCCAGGTTAAAGTAGTACCGTTTTTGCTTCTCGTCCCCCAACCTTATTAAGCCGGTCTTTTCATCGAAATAGACGTTGCTCAAGGTCCTCATGGTAATATCGACCGAAGGGTTCTTGCCATCATCGATGTCCTTAAGGACGCTTTCGCCCACCTTCGTGAGCTTATCGGCTATTTCCTGGCCTCTGGACGCCATATTCACTCACCATCCTTTACGGGTACGATATCCTTAGCCGGCTCTTCCGACGTATCGATGAACTTCGAATATTTCCTGGCGAGCACGTCCCTGAACTGGGATTCGATCCGGTCGTGGTCCTTTCCCGTGAGGGCTTCCAGCGCCAGGGATAATTCTTTGGTATATGACTCGAACATTTTTATTTTCTTCCGGGCGTCCAGCGCCTTCTTCTGCTCCGAAAGATAGCGGCCCAGATCCCTGGCGGCTTCCCGGACCGCCAGCTCGATCTCGTCCTCTATCTCGGGTATGTCCGCGACCGCGTCCTTCGACTCCGATGTGAACGGTACGTTGGTCGAGGCCAGGTGCACCATGATCATGATCGGGCCTAACGGCGCTTTTGCACCCTTCGGCTGCTCGAGGCTATAGTTCTTCCAGTTTATCCGCTCGATAGCATGCGTAATAGCACAGGCACCCTGCTGGTACATGAGCGGCACCCGATTCGCGATCCTGTATATTTCCGCCCTGCCCTCGGTGTCGATATCGCCGCCATAGGCGATGACTGCCTCGACCAGGAACGGGTTGCCCCGGCATACGTTCACGGGCCTCGAGACGGTGGATATAAAATCCACCCGGTGGTTCTGGGTCACGCCCTTCTTCAGCAGGTCGCCGGTGATGGGCGAAAGGCAGTCCTTCGGGGGCGCCTGGATCTTTATTTTTTGAAAAGCCGCCATGATCCGCCGGACGCCTTCGGTATCCTTTGCCAGGTCCTGGGGCGCCATGTTCGGGTCCAGGTTCGCTTCCTTGCAGATGGACTCCATGGTGTGGCCCCCGATCTTCGCGAATGAGTTCGATAAAAATGAGCCGAGTTTCAGGCTATCCGTGGACTGCAGCATCTTAATGAGCGTGCCCAGCTCGATGCCATGCGGGTGCGGCTTGATCTCGACGGGCTGTTTAGGGAGCACGTCGCAGGCGCGCTCGAAAACCGTCTTTTCCTCGTATGGGTCGATAAAAGTAATGCGGGCGTGGGGGTTCACTATGGCCGTATTCCTCAGGTACTCCAGCACGGACTGCCGTCCCCTGACGTACGTGGCCTCCATGTTCAACTCAATGCGGGTGCCACGGGAAGTAAAGAAATCGTCGAATTTTTCCGTGATGATCCGTGGTTCGTTCGTCTCCGTGTCGATCTTAAGCTCGTAAAAATAAGCCGGCAGCTTAGGGTCTATCCGGGACGTAATGCGGGCCGGCTTGCCGCTGGTCAGCTGCGCATACAATACGGCCGCAGATATGCCGATACCCTGCTGGCCTCTGCTTTGCCTTATCGCATGGAAACGGCTTCCGTATAATAGCTTACCGAACACCCGGGGCAGCACGTCCCGCTGGACTCCGGGGCCGTTGTCTTCGATGACGATGTTCAGGATCCGGTCGTCGACCTTGCGGACGCGGATGTAAATATCCGGCAATATGGAGGATTCCTCGCAGGCATCCAGAGCGTTATCCACCGCCTCCTTGACGCAGGTTATCAAGCAGCGCGGGAGCGAATCGAAGCCCAGCATGTGCCGGTTCTTTTCGAAGAATTCCGCAACGCTGATCGCCTTTTGCTTTTTCGCCAGCTCCACGGCGATGGGAGCATTATCGGATGTTTTTGCAGAGGTCATCGAGCAATAAGTTAAGCCATGCTTTTATTAAAACTTTGCATTCTCATAAAACAACCAATTATATACATAGTCGATACATAATATTATTAGTTTCATCTATGACTGAGAAAAAAGAGATCATCCGAGAACTAGGGGAGAAGGAAATTTTACTTCCCGCGCTGGTGAACGCCGCGCTCCTTGCGAATGACCGGGTCAAGTATTACTTTACGCTGATCCAGTCCGCCGTCAACCATGCTGAAAACCCGGAAGAGGAACAGTCCAATCTTCGGGCTGAGCGGGAGCTGGCCGAGATCGACAATTTTCAGCTTGATAGCGTCGTCCATGATACGGTAAAGGCTGGCCCGGCAGCATATGATCTGCCTCTTACGGATGAAATATTCACGGCCATCGGCACGTGTATGGACGAGATGATCCAGCCTTTCCTCATCAATGGTAATGAGAACGGAACGGATTTTTCCCGGAGGCTCAAAACCCTTATTCCCGTGATCTCCCAGGGGCATAACGGCATTCTCACGGGCGCCGCCGTTAAGCGGATGACTTCGGGCAGCAGGGACGGGGAGGACAGCTTACACCTGCTCGTCATGGACGTGCATAAGGCGCTCAACCGGATGCAGGGTAAGATATCCAGTGAACAGGTCGACGGCGCAGTCGCCTACCTGCTGAATGAGAAAGACCGTGTTCTTGTCCGGGCGTTCATGGCAGGGCTTAACCGGACGTCGCCGTTAAAGTTTGACCACCCGGGCCTTGGAACGACTGCGACCCGCTCGGGAAAAAAGTTGCTCATTCAAAATGACATAGGCATGACTGAAGCCCATGTACTGGTGATCAACATTATAGGAAAGACCGTCAACGTCACATATACGGACGTCCACATGCAGCGTCTCCAGTTTTTCCAGAGCCTTTTTGACGCCTATGACGTAAGCTGGTCCGATACGCTCTCAAAAACGCCCGCCGGGGCTAAAAAATTAGAGATCTATCATCTTTCAACGGGCACGTTTACGGCAAAGGATGAGGAGAGCCTTATCCAGTTCCTCACTTTTCTGGGCTCGCGCATCGTATTCCTGATCGACTGGAACAGGGCGCGCAAGAGGCTCCGGAACTTCCTGCCAAACAATGATGCTGTCGCCGTGCTTAAATGGGCGGCAGATCAGGAGATCGGGCACGTCGGTTTTCTCCAGTTGGGCGGGGAGCATCTTATCTATGATGCGCTCGAGCTATCCTCAAGGGTCCCATTACGCTATGGGGAGCCGCTGCACCAGATCCTGGGGCGCCAGAAGACGAGGGAGTATTTACAGTGGATACTGCGTACGGCCACCCGTGGCCTCTTAAGCAATACGTCCAAGCTCCTGCTCCAGGACGAGATCCGGGCCGAGCTTCTCCGGTACTTCCGGTCCACCCACGAGGAAGTGATGGAGATCTGCGAGGAGCACGCTTCATTTACCATCGAGGTGGCGACGGTCGTCATCGAGTCCCTGCAGCATATACGCCGTGGGGGCGACCTCGAAATGATCGGGCTCAACGCGAAGAGGTCAAAAATATGGGAGCGGGACGCCGATGAGCTGGTGAACAAGGTGCGTAATCTCTCGCGAAGGATCGATGGTGTCTCATATTTTACGGACCTCATCAATACTGCGGATGACGCCATGGATTTCCTCGAGGAGGCGTCTTTTTATACGACGCTCGTGCACCATAACCCCGGTTCAAGCCTTATCTATACTGAATTATGCAATATGGCGGATATCGCCATGAACAGCAGCCGGGAGTTCCTGAAGGCGCTGATCGCCGCATCGTACGTTCATAAGACCAACAACAGGGACGACATGCAGGAATTCCTGAAGGGCGTGGATAATGTGGTCAACCTGGAGCGGGTCTGCGACGAAGCCCTGCGGAAGACGGAGAAAACGGTCTTCGAGCAAAGCAGTGACTTCAGGGAGCTCCGGCTCTACCTGGAGATCGCCAGCAACATCGAGGAATCGACCAACTCGATGATGAAGGCGGCTTTTACGCTCCGGGATAACATCTTGCAGGAGGTAAGCAGGTAGAATATGGCCCGACAGCCAGTGGCCCGAATGATCACGTTCGGCGTAGGCACATCGGCGGAGGTAGCGTCCGAGGATTTTGGGAACAAGGCGTCCGTACTGGCTAAGATGGCCTCGCTGGGCATCCCGGTGCCTCCCGGGTTCTCCCTGGGCGTCTCCGTATGCGATGATTACTATCAGAACGATGAAAAACTTCCTGAGTACGTGGATGACCTGCTTAAAAGAGGGATTTCACAGCTTGAGCGGGCCACCGGCCTCACCTTCGGCAGCAGCCGACGCCCTCTTTTAGTATCGGTGCGGTCAGGCGCCCCGGTCACGATGCCCGGGATCATGGATACCCTGTTGAACATCGGCCTGAACCGGGAGGTGCTGCGTGGTCTGATCTACATGACGGGGAATCCGAGATTCGCCTGGGACACGTATCGTCGGTATCTCGAAAATTTTGGGGCAGTCATCCTGGGACATGATGTAGCGCAATTTTATACGGCCCTTCATGAAGCAATGGCCATAGAGGGGATAACGGATGAGGCCGAGCTGGACTTCAACAGCCTGAAGCTCCTGACCGAAAATTATGAGCAGATCATCCAGCGTGATGGTGGCCAGCAATTCCCGGAAAACGTCTTTGACCAGCTTCGGACCGCGACGACGGCAGTGCTCCAGTCGTGGAAAAGCCCCCGTGCCGAAAATTTTCGGAAGATGAACCTCGTCCGGGGAGTCCGGGGGACGGCGGTGACGGTGCAGGCGATGGTATACGGGAACCTGGGCCTCCATTCCGGGGCCGGGGTCGCCTTTTCCCGAAATCCCTGGACCGGGGATAAGGAGCTCCTCCTGGATTTTAAACTGGGTGCCCAGGGCGAAGACGTCGTGTCGGGCAATCAGGGCGCCGCAACGCAGCGCGAGATGATCGCCGTCATGCCCGAAGTGTATCGTGACTTACAAGGCTTCGCGACAAAGCTGGAGCAATATTTCCACGACATGCAGGATATTGAATTTACGGTCCAGGAAGGTCGGCTCTATATTTTACAAAGCCGGGGAGGAAAGCGAGGGCCCTATGCGGCCTTAAAGATCGCCGTGGACATGGTCGAGGAAGGGCTTATCACTCCACGGGATGCTCTTGGCCGGCTCCGGGAGATCGACGTGGACTCGATCGTTGTGCAGCGGCTGCAAACGTCGGAGCCGCCCATCGGCTCAGGGGTGTCCGCCTCGAGCGGCGTCGCCTCGGGGAAGATCGCGCTCACGACGGAGCAGGCGCAGAGCTCATCGAGTACTGGTCCGGTCATTCTCGTGCGTGAGACCGCCTCCCCCGACGATATCCCGGGGATCGGGTCGGCGCTGGGGCTCCTGACCGCCAGGGGCGCGCGCACGTCCCACGCCGCCCTTGTCGCCCGCCAGATGGGGAAGGTCTGCATCGTGAACTGTACTGATCTGGCCATCGACTTACGATATCATCGCTGCCGGATCGGGGATGTGACGCTCCACGAGGGCGATACGATCACCCTGGATGGCTCGACCGGTAAAATATATAACGGGCAGGCCCCCGCCAGCTTTGAAAAGCCGAAGGCCCTGCTCAAGAAGGTCCGACAGTGGCAGAAAGCCAATCGGGCGGATTAAAATGGAGGCGCTTATCCGATGATTTCTGAAGTGACCGCCGTTAAGCCTATCCTGTGGGAAACGACCGTAGAGGAGGTTATACCCCGGACCGAGGGCGTCAAAAGCTTTCGCTTTAAAAAGCCCGATGGTTTTCGCTCATTGGCCGGGCAATGGATGTACGTGAACATCCGGATCGAGGGCACGCTCAAGCTGCACCACTTCACGATCTCCAGCAGCCCGACCGAGGATTTTATCGAGTTCACGAAAAAGATCACCGATAGCCAGTATTCCCGGGCGCTGGATAAAATGAAGCCGGGTGACTGGGTAAAGATCAATGCACCGTTCGGCGAGTTCACATATTCCGGGGAAAATATCAAGATCGGCGCATTGACCGGCGGCATCGGTATCACGCCGCTGAGGAGCATTTGCCGCTACTGCGCAGACAAAAAGCTCCCGACCAGCATCGTTATGCTCTATTCCAACAAGACCAGGGATGAGATCGTCTTCGGGAATGAGCTAGAGGAGATGCAAAAGACCGACCCCGATATCGTCATAAAGAACGTACTAACGCGGGAGCCCGGCTGGAACGGCCTGAAGGGACACGTCGATGCCGGAATGATCATGGAGCAAATACCGGATTATAAGGAAAGGGTCTTTTATATCTGCGGCCCGCCCAGCATGAACGAGGCGATGAAAAAAGCGCTTGAAGGCCTTAACCTTCGAGATGACCGGATAAAGATCGAGGACTTCACCGGATACCAGTGATCAGGGTATGATCTCGCAGCTGTTGAACTTCGTATGCTCGAAGTCCTGCAGGCTGATCTTTCCTTCTTTTATCAGCATTTTTATTTCAGGTAAAACGCCCTGGAGTGATGCGATCAGATATTTTATGGTGGAGCATACTTCCGCGAAACCCTTATCGCCCCACTTGACCGTTACGTTCGCATACAGGCACCGGCCGCCGCAGATATCGTGGACGTCGCAATCCCGGCAGGGGCCGGATATCAGCGTTTGCTTTAGCTTCAGGGGGTCGCCCGTAAAAATATCGCCCGCATAATAGTCCTTCATGCCCGACATGACGGGGCAGGGCGATATCTTCCCGTCTGTCTGTATATTATATTCGGCCCACCCGGCGCCACATCGCAAAAGCGACTTTTCTTCCAGAAGCATCGAGCGCATAACGGACATGAAAGGATACAGCCTGAGTACTTTACCTTCCTCCCGCATGGCCTGAACCCATTCATCGACCAATTTCTTAATGCCCGGATTATAGCTGTCATTGGCCCATTGTGCAAAATGGCGACGCCCATAGTCGTTCTTCCAGAACAGCGCGTCCAGCTGCCAGTGGACGCTGTCGAATGAAAAGTCCGGATTGTCCAGTAAATATAGGGCCTGGCGGTAAATATCGCAGTCCTCGGTGACGGTCATCCTAGCGATCATTTCGCCTTTAAAACCGTTCTTCCGGGCGAGCCTGGCGTTGCCGGTGATCTTTTTATAAACGCCATCGCCCCGGTCATAGTCGGTTAATTTTTCATCGCCGTCGATGGAGATCGAGATGGTATGAAGCCTGTTCAGGTACTCGGGCTTTACCTTATGCAGCATGGTACCATTGGTGTGAAGCATAAAGCGTTTTGCGGGCAGCGAATCCATCAGCTCGTACATTTTTTTAATATTAAGGAGAGGCTCGCCGCCATAGAAAATAAGCGTTGATAGCGGGTCTTTATCTACGAACTTACTTAAGTCGCCGACGGGATAGCTCAGGTCCCGTGGAAGGAAATAGTCGATGTCCCCGTTATCGGCCGACTTGTCGAAGTCGTCGCAGCATTCCCCATAGCAGTAGCGGCACTGCAAGTCACAGGCCGTCGTCAGCGTTATGAAAAAGTTCATGCCCACAACCTCTCTTTTAAATTAGCGCTTTATATAATGGCTCTCAGATGAACGATTTGGTATTTAAGAATATCGGACTGTGCGGCGCTCCAAAATATTTTCATTGATGCGCTTCTCCGCCCAGCTAATATAATGGCTAGGGCCTTCTTTCTGCATCGCGACCGCCGCACGGCAGACCTCATAGACCATCGCCTGGCCTTCCGTTTTAGAAAAAAGCTCCATGAGCAGGTCCGTCCTCAAAGCATGGCCGATATACGACGAGTCCTTCGAGCCCCACAGGTCGATGACCAGCGCCGGGCTCCGGGCGAACAAAAAGAGGTCGCATTGCCTCTCGCCCTTCGGTATGAGCGGGCCGCTAAAATGGCGCTCGTCCTGCAAAAAATGGGTGAGCTCATGGCCGATGACATAGAAGCTGCTGTTCTTCGTCAGCCGCACCGTCCCGGTCCCGGCGTCATAATAGGCGCTCTTTGAAGCACGGCCGATCTTTACTTTATCGATCTCGGGAAAAAACCATGTGGTATATTCGATACGCTCCTTGAGCTTCGGCGCCTTAAGGAATAATTCCTGGAGATCTTTGGTATAATGAATAACGGTCATGGCGGCCTCATCGTTTCTTAAAGAGTATTGACTCGGAGGCGAACTTCAGGAAAACGTACGTTACAAGGCTGAAAATTGCTAAAAGTACCAGGAACAGGATAATGGCGATGATAGCGACCTTGAGAGGATCATCGTACATGTCAATTCCCTGCCGTCATATTAAAATGCGGGCGAAAAGCTTGACGAACCGCCATACCCGCTTATTGGTCGACAATCCCAGGAATTGCCGGGCCAGGGACGAGGGCTGGTCGATATCGCCATAATTCGTGATCATCTCAAGGATAGCCGGGTCGTCGAGCGCCGCAATGGCTTCATTAATGTCATCATCGGACATCCGGCCGAAGATCTGCCTCGCCTTAAGCCCGAACGTGAGCTCCCGCCCGATCTCGCTCCTCCAGCGCCGGTCATATTCCATCAGCCGCCGGGCGCTGACATTATTTTCCTGGGCCGCCTTTGCGGAGATCTCGCCGGCGATCTTAGCGCATCTGGCCCCGGTATAGATCCCGCCATAGGAAATAGGCTTCACCTGTCCCGCGGCATCGCCGACGATCAGGACGCCGTCGGCCGCCGTACACTTAAGTGTCCCGACCGGTATCCCGCCCATGATGAGGTCCACCGCAGAACGGGCTTTTTTTGATACGACTTCATGCTCGGTCAGTAGCTTGTTCAGGTAAACGTGGGCATCGTTGTCCGCATTCAGCCCGATGCGGCAGCAATCGCCCGAAGTGGGCACGGACCACGCAAAATACTTGGGCGCATACTTATGCCCCAAAAAGATCTCCACAAAGTCCGGATCTCGCGGCTCATAGCTCGCCTCGACCTGGATGCCGGAACAAACATGAGGCGCCCGGCCAAGCCCGGCACTGCGGGCGATCTTGCTTTTGACTCCGTCCGCGCCGATGACCACCTTCGAGCTAAAGCGAGTGACCTCGCCTTCACTGACCGCTTCGAGCTCGACGCCTTCGGGCCCGTTCTTTATGGACCGCACGGCCGTGTCCACACGGACTTCGGCCCCGGCGAGGGCGGCCATCCGGGCCAGCTCCCGGTCGAAGATCTTCCTCTCGACGACGAGGGCCATCGTGCGCCGGCCGTCGATGGGAATTGACCGGTTATCGGGCGCATACACGAACGCACCCCGGATCTTTTTATTAATATAGTTACCTTCCGGCAGCTCGCACTCCTTGATGGCATTCACGCTGATGAGGCCGGTACAGGAGACGGGGGAGCCTATCATGCTGTGCTCCTCTATGAGGAGTGTCCTGGCCCCGTTCTTTGCAGCGTACTTCGCTGCCATCGAGCCCGCCGGGCCCGCCCCTACGACGATGACGTCATAATCCATTTTTCATCTACCTGAAACGTGATAAATTAACCATTCTGTACTACTTTAAGGTTTATCTTTTTTGGTATGCTAGAAAAAATGGATATAGTAAGCCATAGATTAATTACCGTTGTAAAAAAATTTCAATTAAAACGGTTATTTGGATGACAGAGTATAAGCAATGCATACTGGTAAGGGAAGACCTCAAGCTTCCTAAAGGTAAAATGGCAGTGCAGGTCGCACACGCATCCCTCTCCGCCTATGAGTGGGCGAAGCCCTCCGTTAAGGAAGAATGGAAGCGGCAGGGACAGAAAAAGATCGTCTTAAAAGTGGATAAGGTGGAGGACCTGTTCAGGTACAAGGAAGAGGCCCGAAGGATGGATATCCCCACTGCGCTCATCCAGGACGCCGGCCTCACCACGGTGCCGCCGGGCACCATCACAGCTCTGGGAATGGGGCCCGCCGAGGCCATTGAGCTGGATAAGATCATCGGCAAGCTAAAACTTATGTAAATAAAGGTAAGACCATGATAGTCGGATTCGCCATAAGTAAGATCGAGTCTGCCAGGCACGTTCCACTGGAGGACCTACAAAAATATCGGAACATAAACGTGAACTATGATATTAACATGCGTAACCTGTCGGTCGCTAAATCACCCGTCGGCCACGACAAGGTACTGCGCATCGAGTACGCGATCAGCATTAATTACATTAATCCCTCCATCGGCTTCATCAGGTTCGAGGGTTTCTGCGACCACGCCGGCTCAGATGCGGATAAGACGTTGAAGGAATGGGAACAGGGAAAGGCGGACATGAATATCCAGAATGAGGTCGCCAATAACATGATGGCCCGCATCATCCCGCTCGCCATGCTCATCTCCCAGAACCTCTGCCTTCCGCCCGCAGCGCCCCTGCCCGTGGTGAACTTCCAGAAGCCGGATGTGGCGGGCGAAAAGGGCGACAAGTTCGACACGTATCACGCATAACGATGGTCCGGCGTACTTTATTTGAGCTCGAACGGCTCATGGGCATCGAGGCATATCTCACGGACGACGACGGCATAGGCGGAGACCTGCGCGTCGACGTGGGCGATTTTCGGGTGAACGAGCTGTCCGACTTTAAGGTCGGGAAAGACGGCGAATTCCTCATCGTCCGGCTGACTAAGGAGAACTGGGAGACGCATCACCTTCTCCGGGACATTTCCCGTGCCCTGGGCATTAGCGAGGAGCGCATCGGCATCGCAGGCACGAAGGATAAGCGGGCCGTCACGACTCAATTGATGAGCCTCCGGGGCATTTCGGAGGAGCAGCTTGCCGGGATCGACCTTCCGCGCATCAAGCTGGAGCCGGTGGGCCGCTCGAATAAGGACATCGGTCTGGGCGACCTGCGCGGTAACGAGTTCGATATTACGATCAGCCATATGGAGCCCGGTTCGGGGGAACGGCTAAAAGCAATTGAGCGCAGTACGGAAGCCGTTGGCGGCGTACCCAACTTTTTCGGTTACCAGCGCTTTGGCATCGTGCGCCCGGTCACCCATCTCGTGGGTAAAAAACTAGTCCAGGGCGACGTCGAGGGCGCTGCTATGACGTACATCGCACGGTCATTTCCCGGCGAGACCGCGGAGAACCGGGAAGTCCGGGACTTCGTCTGGAATACGCACGATTTCAGGGAAGGCATCCGGATATACCCGTTTAACCTCCGGTATGAGCGTACCATGATGCATCATCTGGTCGAAAAGCCCGGTGATTATGCCGGAGCATTCCACTCGCTCTCTCCCAAGCTCCTTAAGCTATTCGTGCATGCCTACCAGTCATATCTGTTTAATAAGCTTCTCAGCCAGCGCATGCTGGATAGCATATCACTGGCCGACCCTGTCGAAGGGGACGTCGTTTGCTTTACCGGCGAGCACCTGGGGCCCGACACCTCGAAACTGGAGCCTGTGACGAAGAAAAATCTCCCTGACATTAAATTTTTAGTCAAGCGAAAAAGAGCCTACATCACGCTGCCTCTCATCGGGAAAGATACCGTCATCGACAGCGGTAAAACGGGCGAAGAGGAGCGGAAGATCCTGGAGGAGGAAGGCGTAAAAGTTTCGGACTTCAGCGTCAATATAATGCCCGACCTCGCATCCTCGGGTCTAAGGCGGGAGATATTGCTGCGCGTAAAGCCCGAGATCAATTCTGGCCAGGGTACAGCGCACTTGAAATTTTTCCTGCCAAAGGGAAGCTATGCGACCACGGTCCTGCGGGAATTCATGAAGGCCAACCCGGAACATATGGATTAGCCCTCAATAGCAGCCATCTTCTACCAAATATTATGCCGGCATCAACGCTAGTAGTCTTTGTATTTCCGCATTAAATACCATTGAAAACGGCAAAATATTATAATTTTATATGATTATAATACATTTAAATTGGTGATTCTAATGGTGGAGAAGAGCACAACTATGCTGGGAGAGGAACCGTCGCCCAGGGATATAGAAGAGCTGGATAAGCTTAAGGTCGATATCGTGGCGCAGCTGAAAGCCGCTGAAGTGAAGTTCCCCATAAAGAGCAAGGGCGACCTGGCGAGCATTTACCCTAAGGGCACCCGCATGTCCTGCAAATACAAGGGTAAGGAAGTTTCAATACACGAGCTGATCCCTCTCATCGACGACCGGGCGTTCCCTCTAAAAAATGCCGGCGACGCTGCGGCGGCATTGATCGGTAGCTGCCAGCTGAATAAATAAACTAATTTTTACTGCCTCCGGCCATTATCGACATGGGTGGAGGCGATACTCTATTGTTAAGTACTATTTCTATCCTTAGATTGGGTTGCTTGTGACACGTACGGCCCATCGGTTTCAGGCACGAAGGCCAGCCTTCGGCTGACTCCACAAAGGCAACTCTAAGCACACGAAAAATATCATTTAAAAACAATTGATGAGCTTTTTAGTCAGGCTTGAACGATCAAAAATTTTTATAGGCAGAACCCCAGGTAACCCTGTATATGGCAAAAAGATGTACTATTTTTCAATAGACTCAACTAGTAGCAAACGTTTTTAAGTACGACCCGCCGCAGTTTTCAGGTGTAGTTATCGGTTTTTTTGGCGGGCCGTACCGTTTTTATTTCACTTACTTACCAGGTTCGCTCTACTTCGACATCCCGCCGCTGTTGGCCATTCCACTGTTGGCCATACCTCCGACGGGCGCGTTACCTGCCGCACCGCAGCCTAACGGTATGGTGTAGGTCTGCGGCACGTAGGACGTCACCGGCTGGTAAGCCGTTACCGGCACCTGGACCGGCACCTGCTGGGTGACGCAGGACGTCGCATAGGTCGTTACAGGTACTTCCTGCGGGACTACGACCACCCGGGGCACCGTCACCGACGACTGCACCGGCACCGTGACCGGGACCTGTACTGGCTGGGCCACAGTGGTACTCGTTATGTACGGTACATTCTGGGTCACCGGGATGTTGCAGCTAACGGTCGCAACGCAGTCCTGCGGTGCGCCATACGCCACGCTTCCACATCCCCCGCCGATGCCTCCATACCCGCCAATGCCGCCGAAGCCGCCGAAGCCGCCGTACCCAAACTGGGCTAATGCGGGGGCAGCGAACGCGAGCAGCATGACAGATACTAAAGCCGCTAACAATATTTTTCCATTCATACTATTAACCACGCCTCCTTAACAAAGAACAGTTACAATACTAAAAATAAAAACATTAGGCCATTAAAACGACAAATTTCACCAGTTCAGGTGCTCTTTAATAAAATAGACGCTAAATTTCAGTTATTACCTGTAACTGGGCATATTACGGTCTTTAATTATACAGTAAATCTATCATCTGTCCCTGATTTTATTGTTTATCATTTTAGAGCTGTTAATATCGATTTATAGCCTATATCATGGCCGTGCAAGGAAGCGGTATACGTGCATTCACGTCCATTCACCGTCCACTGGCGTTCACAAGCTTCCGTCTTGTGAAATACGGCACCGCATGAGAAATATTAATATGCCCCATTAGCCAATTATTATGTTTGTGAAATCGATTTTCGTTAGCTCGGTCACTCCCAGGAGCGGCAAAACCGTCATTACCCTGGGCCTGGCGTTGAACTCAAAAGTATTCACGGGCTTCTTCAAGCCGTTCCAGGAGACGATGATCACTGTGAACGGCCATCAGGTCGAGGAGGATGCCTACCTGATGCAGTCGGTCATCGACTTCGAGGCCAGCACCGCCGAGCTATGCCCGTTCCCCAGGGAGTCGATACCGTCGCTCACCATGGGGCAGGTGGTGGACGCATACGAGCGCGTAAGTAAAAACAAGGAGCTAATGATCATCGAGGGCGTCGAGTTCATCACCGCCGGCTTCCTGTACGGCCTCTCAGGCTTCGACATCGTCGAGCGTCTCAAGTCCGACTTTATCCTATTATGTAACGCCGACCCGGAATCCCTGGACCGGCTGGCCATGATGAAGCACTACATGGACTACCGGGGCATACCGCTCAAGGGCGTCATCCTGAACTTTTGTAACGATGTCGGCCTCGAGAACTTTTTAAAGTCCCGTGGGATACCCGTTGTCGGCTCCATGCCCTATACGCCTTCGCTTCGCACGCTGCACGTTTTCGAGATCGTAGAGGAGCTGAACGGCATCGTCCTTACTGGTAACGAGAACGTGGATAACCTGGTGGAGAACACCATCATCGGCGCCATGAGCCGGGATTCGGCGCTACGGTATTTCGAGCGTGTGCCCAATAAGGCGGTGATCACCGGCGGGGACAGGAACGACGTGCTGCTGGCAGCGCTCGACACGTCCACGGCCTGCATCATTTTAACGGGCGGATTGTTGCCTTCGCAGGATGTCATCGACCGGGCGCGTGCCATCGGCGTGCCGCTCGTGTCGGTCCGGGAGGATACGCTCGCCGCATCCGAGGCCATCGAGAAGATGATCGCTCGCATCGATCCCACCGATGAGAAAAAGATCAAGCTGATCAAGGACGAAGTGGCTAAAAACATAGACGTCAACCGTATTCTGTATTAATACAGCCGTTCACACATATCAGACACAAAAACGAGTTTTTTCATTGTGAATGCTTTTCCGATCATTTAAAATCCTATATTATTTAACCTTATTTTATCGCACGCATTAAAAATGGAGTGTTAATCAAATTAATTTTATTGTAATATTGATAAATATGCTTATTTTGTTAAAAATAATCTATTATTATATTACAAAACTCTTTTCGAGCCTTAATCGATACAAAAACAAACCATTAAATATCATGGGGTTGTTAACATATTTGACAGATACCTGTCGTAACATGTGCTTAAGTCTTAAATACCCATAAAAAATCCTTGGTGTACGAAAGGCTTAAATAATAGCAAGGTATACTATAACTTGTCGTTAAGCGGCAACGGTTCACAGCTTAACCGTCTGGGGATGGATGGAAAGCAGTGCAACGATGATACCTATACATGGGGATGGATAGGATTCGTGCAAAGCGGCGAACGGCGAAAACAAAAACGTACACGAGCATTCACGGGTGAATGCATGTGAATAAGGGTAAATAACGATCATTTCAAAACGGCAATGTAGGGATTGGATTGGATTAAAAACAATAAAAACGCAGTAAAAACAGAAAGGCAGTCAGCGGTTGTGCAAACGGCATAAGGGATGGATTGGGCCGCTAGACTGCCTTTTTGCTCTACGGGGATGATGGCCGATGGAAGTAAAGTTCAATGTGGATGAGAAAAGCGGCAAGATCACCCAGATGACCTTCTCCGGGGATGGCATGAACATGGATGCCCTCCAGAGGGCGATGAGCGCTATTCTACAGAAGAATTCAGCCGGAGATAGGCAGGATCAGTCCGTCATGGCGAAGGACATATCGGACCTTTCGGCCGATAAGCCCACCATCAAGGAACGTCTCAGGCTCTTCATAAAGTTCGAGTTCACCAGCGACTGGTTCACTACTTTACAGGTAAAGTCGAGGTACGACCGCCAGTACGGCGAGGAGATCAAGATCAGCACCGTCTCTACATACCTGACCAGGCTCTACAACGAGGGCTTCCTGGAGAGGCGCGGCAACCGGGTCGAACGTGAATACCACGTCATCAATGCCGACGCAGAGGATAAGATCGTCGAAAGGGCGACGCAGCGGCCAAACCCACTCGCCGAACCTAACCTCAAATAATTTTATCTTTTTACCATTTATATGATTTAATACTAGATTGATCTGTGCCTTCGTGCGCTTCTAACGTTTTAGTACTCTTAATTCCGCAAAGGCTACGAATAAACGTTATGCCTCAAAGTGCACGAATCATGGCGGAAGATACACAGATCATCTTTTAATAATTGTATAGCTCATTTTCTAATTTTTTTAAAAAAGGCGGGCATATCGCCTGCCAGCTCATCCAAGGCTTGCGGCGTTGAGGCTCGACAATATCTGGCCAATGTTGATGCTACCGATGCCGGGCATGTCGATACCGCCGGTGAACGCCTGGTTATCGGCGCTCAAGCCATTGAAGGTCGGGAATCCGCCAGGCGCCTGGAATCCTCCGATGCCGGGGTTTCCGTATACGCCGGGATATCCTCCATAGCCCGGATATCCATTATACCCCTGGCTTAGGACCGGGTTTCCGCATCCAGCATAGCCCGGGTATCCGTTATATCCATAATTCCCTAAGCCCGGGTATCCGTTATATCCATAATTCCCTACGCCCGGATTCCCATTATATCCATAGTTCCCTATGCCCGGGTATCCGTTATATCCATAGTTCCTTGAGCCGGGATATCCAAAACCCTGCCTGTGGAACCCATTACCATTTGGTCCGAGCCCGGGACTGAGCTGTGCCGATACCGGCATGATGATGCACAGTATGGTCAAAACGCAAAATGTGGTTAAAACTACTTTAGATACGATTTTTATAACTACACCCCCATTATAGCCTATCGGGATATAAAAGATAAAGGTTATCAGAAAATATAACGTGATACTAGCGGTTTAGGGAGTTTTTCTAATGCCAGGTGGCTTATGCATTGATAATAATTTTTAATCCCTTACTATACCGGGAATTCGAGCAATGACGTTTGCAGGATTATCGAGCCCGTCCCGGTTTCAGCTTCGTAGCCGATGAGCCCATCCAGGTTAACTGCATACAATGAGTTCCCCTTCTCAATGACGAGGACCTGCCCTTTGACGCCCAAAACGCGACCCGATAAGGCCATGTTCTCATGCGGTGCCAGCAGGATCGGCTTCATCCAAAGGTCTTCTTTAAAATAATCGAACTGCAGCACACGCTCAACTTCATATTTTCCACATAATTTCTGCAGCACTTCACCGCTCACTTTTTGTGCGATACCGTCCAGCTTATTCTCGAAGGTCGCCCTGTCGGGGTATAACGAGGCAAGGCCTCTTTCCCGCTTTCGCGCCAGTTCCCCATCCGGGAATCTACCGATCTCCAGCCCCACGTCCGCGCCCTGCTCCATCAGCCTCGTCTCCAGCCTCCATGTCCTCGAGATGCCCACCTTTACCAGGCCCGGCGAAAATATGGCGAGGTAGACCGAATGCCCGATGTCACAGGTCTTATCCGTTTTCCGGCATTCGCCCCGGCACATAATGCACGGGTCGGGCAGGCCGCAGCAATGATCACAGTAAGGGGCTGTCCCGCTATCGCAGGGGATATATTTATCGCCTTCCCATCGCCCGGCACACCCGCGCTTTTTCAATACCAGCGCGATATCGTGCGATATGTTTATCCTATTGCCCGGGGCCGTGATGAGGGCCTTATCGATCGAAGAGTAGCCAATGATCTTCATTCCAATGAATAGAATGATACGGCATCATTTAAAAAGTTCCCATATCCCCATAACTTTAATCTGCCAACAATATAATATTAGCATTATGATGAAGCGCGACATCATATATTTCCCGAAGGCGGGAGCGCAGAATACCGATGATACGATCAAGCTTGCCCTCGACCGGGCAAACGAGCTGAAAATAAAGTACGTGGTCGTCGCCAGCAGCAGCGGCGAGACGGGCGTAAAGGCCGCGAGGGCTTTCAAAGGCACGGGCGTTAAGGTCGTAGTCGTGGGGCACCACGTAGGCTTCTCAAAGCCGGGCGTCCGGGAGCTTGAAGAGCCATTCATCAAAGAGCTAAAGGAACTTGGGGCCGTCGTCATCGAGCAGACGCATGCTCTTTCGGGCGTCGAGCGGTCCATATCACGGCGCCTGGGCGGCGCCTCGCGGGTAGAATCCATAGCAGAAGCGTTAAGGACTTTGATCAGTGTCGGTGCCAAGGTCTGCGTGGAGATCAGCATCATGGCGGCGGATGGCGGACAGGTGCCCGTCGATGGCAAGACAGAAATAATAGCCATTGGCGGCACATGGAATGGCGCGGACACGGCGTGCGTGATCCTGCCGGCCCACGCTAACAACTTCTTCGACATGCAGGTGAGGGAGTTCATCGCCATTCCAAGGGATAAGGCAAGGGCTTAGCGGCACATCGTAACAGGATTCAATTATGCCGGGGGGCTTTAATCTGGATGGTCCTGGTAAGATAAAGAGCGAAGTCTGCGGTCGATACGGGACACCCGAGGAACTTAAAAAATACCTCCTGTTCTTAGCGGACACGCTGGACACCACTTCCCAGCCTTTTGCTGCCGCCCACATTGATGGCCGCATGATAACGTCAAACCGGGCTTTTAGTGAGTTAACAGGATATACAAAGGAACAATTATTCAGGTTGACCTGGAATAAAGAATTAACGCCTCCCGAGTGGCTCGAGCATGAAAAGAAAATGCTGGCGTTATTGGACCAGACTAAGAAGCCGATCAAATACGAGAAAGAGTATCTTCGAAAAGACGGCTCGAGGGTACCGGTTGAGCTAAACGTACACGTCTTATGCGATGAAAAAGGCGACCCTCTTTACTATTATGGGTTTATTAACGATCTGACCGGGCGAAAACGTGCCGAAGAAGTATTGAAAAAATACAAGTTCATTTTCGATAATGCCCGGGACATTATTTTCTTCAGCGATATTAATGGAAGGATCATGGACATTAATCAAGCGGCGGTCGATACCTACGGATATAGCCTCGATGAGTTGCTCGGCATGAACGTTATCGACTTACGCACGCCGGCCTCTAAACCTTTGCTCAAGGAACAATGGGAACAGTGCCGCAATGGCGGCCTGTTCGAGACAATGCACCAGCGTAAGGACGGCGGCGCTTTCCCTGTGGAAGTAAATCTTAAGTTCCTGCAGCTTGGCAAAAAGCAGGTCGTGGTCAGTGTCATTCGGGATATAAGCGGGCGTAAGCTCGTCGAGGAAGAGCTTCACAGGGCTAACCGCGCTCTCAAGGCTTTAACAAAATGCACCGCAGCCGTCATACACGCCGGCGATGAGCTGGAGCTTTTAAACGACGTTTGCCAGATAATCGTGGAGACCGGCGGATACAAGATGGCCTGGATCGGGTATGCGGAGCAGGACCGGGCGAAGACCGTGCGCCCCATCGCACAAAAAGGCTACGAGGAGGGGTACCTTGAGAAGGCGAGGATAACCTGGGCGGATACAGAGCGGGGCCGCGGCCCCACGGGCACCGCTATCAGGCTGGGGATGCCGAACTTTACTCGAAACGTATTAACGGACCCGAATTTCGCACCCTGGCGGGATGAAGCCTTGAAAAGGGGCTATGCATCCGTCCTCGGTCTTCCTATGTTTTCCGGAGACCAGGTCATAGGGGCGCTAAGCATCTATTCCGAACGGCTTGACGCCTTTGATACTGGCGAGCTTTCTCTTTTGATGGAGCTCGCCGATAATCTGGCATATGGCATTACAGCGCTGCGGGTCAGGCAAAAGCGAGACCTTGCCGAGAAAGAGCTTCGGGAGGCGAAGTCAAGGGCGGAGCTATATGTCGACTTGATGGGGCACGACATCAACAACATGAACCAGGTAGGCATAGGGTTCCTGGAACTTTCGCTTAAAAAATTGGAAAAGGATGGCAGCCTTGGCCCGGACGATAAGGCCTTATTGGAAAAGTCCCTCGCAGCACTTGAAAATAGCTCCAGGCTGATCGAAAACGTTCGAAAGCTCCAGCGTGTCAAAGCCTGTGAGCTCAAGCATAATGTGATCGACATAGGGAATATACTGGCAGAGATAAAAGCCCAGTATTCCTACGCTTTCGGAAGGGACATCACCATAAACCTTAATTTTAGCCCTCCCGACGGGTACCCTGTCATGGCCAATGAGCTCTTATATGACGTTTTTTCCAACATCCTCGGGAACGCCATCAAGCATTCGAGCGGCCATCTTATCGTCGGCATAGGGCTTGTAAAAACGATGGAACAGGGAAAAGCGTATTATAAGGTAACCATAAGCGACAACGGCCCCGGCATATCGGATGGGGAGAAAAAAACGATATTCAAGCGCCTTCAGTCGGGCAGGGCAAAAACCAGGGGAACGGGGTTGGGACTATACCTGGTAAAAACGCTGGTGGAAAGCTATAAAGGCGAAGTGTGGGCCGAGGATAGGGTGGAGGGAGACCCGGCACAGGGTGTACGGTTCATGGTCGTACTGCCCGCACTGACGGACTATGACGATCCCATTAAATAGATTGATGTTATCCTATCTAGCATATCGTGGTTCAGGATGCCAGACGTTTTCGAAATAACTAATAAGGATCTGCTGGGCAGGACGGGGAAGCTTTATACGCCGCATGGCGTGGTAGAGACGCCGACTGTAATGCCCGTCATCAACCCCAATTTACGCTTGATCGAGCCTAAGGAGCTGAGGCGCTATGGAGCGCAAATGCTCATCACCAACTCCTACATCATTTATAAAAGCGAGCGATGGCATGACGAAGCGCTTAAGCACGGGCTTCACTCGATGCTGGGCTTTGACGGTCCCATCATGACCGATTCGGGCGCTTTTCAGCTATCCGTCTATGGCTCGATCGAAGTGACTAATGAATCTATTATTTCCTTCGAGCGGGATATCGGCACGGACATCGGCGTCCCCCTGGACATTCCGACGCCGCCCGACGTGCCCTATGAGCGGGCAAAGGAAGAGCTCGAGATCACGTTATCAAGGCTATCTGCCGCCCGTGAATATTCGGGAAAGATGCTGCTCGCGGGGCCCGTCCAGGGCTCGACCTATCCGGAATTGAGGGAGGAGGCGGCCCGGCGGGTATATGCCATGGGCTTCGACATTTATCCTCTCGGCGCTGTCGTGCCGCTTATGGAGTCCTACCGGTATAGCGAATTGGTCGACGTCGTCGCGAGGTGCAAAATGGGCCTGGGCCCCGATGCGCCCGTCCACCTATTCGGCGCCGGCCATCCCATGATGCTCGCCCTCGCGGTATCGCTGGGCTGCGACCTCTTCGATTCGGCCGCCTATGCTTTATACGCAAAGGACGGCCGGTACATGACCGTGGACGGCACGTACCACGTGAACATGCTGCAGCATCTGCCCTGCCCCTGTCCCGTTTGCTCGTCCCACACGCCGAAAGAGCTGGCGGAGGCCGATGAAAAGACCAGGGCCAAGCTGCTCGCGGAGCACAATCTCTACGTTACCTTCAGCGAGCTTAAGCTCATAAAGCAGAGCATCATCGACGGGGATCTAATGGAATTGGTCGAGCGCCGCTGCCGGAGCCACCCGAAAATGCTGTCGGGGCTCAAGCACATGATGGATTATTCGCCTTACATCGAGAAATTCGACCCGGCCACAAAATCGACCTTTTTCTATCTGGGCCCCGAATCATGCCGCAGGCCGGAAGTGATACGGCATAATTACCTGCTCAATAATTTGACGGTAAAAGGGAAAGCGCTCATCATGACCCGGAGGGGCGTCGATACGAGCGGCTACGATAGTATTTATTACGTGAAAGTGCCGTTCGGTGTCTATCCCGAAGCGCTCAACGAGACATATCCCATAGGCCAATCCGAGACGATCGAGGAGCTGGAATGCGATGCACGGGAGGCTACCCTCGAGAACGTCCTGGGCTTCATTAAAAATCATGCGGACGCCGATTTTACTTTTATGTACGATGACCGGTGGGAAAGCCCGTTGCTCTCGGAGATCAAAAAATATTCCCGGATCATAAAAATATAAAAAAACCAGGTAAGACAAAAATGTATTTAATCCCAGGGCTCTCACCAGTTAATTAATCAGGGATGGATAGTCGCTCTGGCGATATTATGGAAGAAACGATACTCATCGACGGCATAAACGTTTGCTATAGGGTAGAGGGCAAAGGCGAGCCTCTGCTGCTAATTCATGGCATGGCTTTTTCCCATGAAGTCTGGAATAATACCATAAAAGAGGTCTCGAAGTCCTTTACGGTGTATGCGATCGACCTGCCCGGCTTCGGCTGTTCCGATAAGCCGGCGGTGGATTACGGGCTTTCTTTTTACCTGGATTTTATAAAAAAGTTCCTGGACACGCTGAACATACAAAAGTGTGCCCTGGTGGGCATGTCCATGGGCGGCGAGATCGCAGCGGCCTTCGCTGCAAAATATCCGGAACGTGTCGACCGGCTGGTCATCATTAACGCTAAGGGCTTCTCCCCCCTCATCAAGGGCATTCGCAGTCTGCCGGTAGCGGGCTCCCCGATGTACCTGCTCATGTCCAACAGCAGGGGCTATCTAAAGCGCTACATCGAGAACATGATGTACGACCGGAGCGTCATCCGGGAAGACCTGGTCGAGCATGAATGGGCCCGCATCAAGGACCCGGCATACCGTTCCGCTCTATCGCGGAACGCGAAGTACCTGTCGACCGTAGACCTCGAATTCCCGGATACATTGAAGGCCATTAAGGCGAAGACGCTGATCATCTGGGGCAAGGAAGACACGATATTGCCCGTCGCCGATGCCTACAAGTTCAAGGACTGCATCGAAAACTCCAAAGTTGTGGTCATCAATAAATGCGGCCACGCGCCCGTCCTGGAACGGAACGAGGAGCTCAACCGGGCGCTCATGACGTTCCTCGGCGAGATCAACATATATTATTCCACAGATGAAGCTCACTAAAGTTCTTCCAACCAAAAAGTTCATTTTAGACTTAGGTCATCTATTTAGAAGAATCCTGGTTTGAACTGGTGTCGCAATGTCTGACCTTTTTGATCTTAAAGTAGGTTACATGACCTTCAAGAATCCCGTTGCCGTAGCCTCCATGGCCGGTATCACCGACAGCGCGTTCTTCGAAAATTTCCCGGAAGCGGGGCTCTACATCCTGGGTGGCTATAGCATCGATGAGGCCACTATGGACGCCTCCCGGGAGATCGCAAAAAGAGACCGGAAAGAGTTCGTCACCGACGATATTTTCAGGCTCATCGAGTCGGAGCTGAAAAAAGTATCGGGCAAATGCGTCGCCATTGGCATTAACGTGAGGGCAACGAGCCCGGGGCCGTTCCTCAAGGCCGCAGAGCTCGCTAAAAAGTACGGGGCACTGCTGGAGATCAACGGCCACTGCCGGCAGGAAGAAATGACAGCCCTGAATGTGGGCGAGGCCATGCTAAAAGACCGGGTCTCATTGGCGCATTTAGTTACGGAGATCAAAAAAACCGGCGTCGTGCTATCGTTGAAGATGCGCACCGGAGTCGTCGACGATGTACAGCTATGCCGCACTCTCGAAAAGGCGGGCTTAGACATCGTCCACATAGACGCGATGGGCATGAAGGGCGCCAACTTGAACGCGATCAAGAAATTACGGGATTCGACGAAACTCTTTTTAATCGGCAATAATTCCATCACCAATTATGAGACCGCCCAGGCCATGTATTCCGCCGGCTCGGACATGGTCTCGGTCGCCAGGGCGGCGATGAGCAATCCCAAATTCATAAAAGGGCTGGTATCGTATATCGAGGACCAGCAGAAGCAGATGGGCTGGTACAACGCCCCGTCCCACATCTGCCGGGGCGGCGACCTGCGAGGGCTGACGTGGTGCTGTCCCCCGATCAAGGACTGTCCCGTCCACGGCGCACTGGGCCGCACCAATTTGAACCCGGAAAAGTTCGCGCGCATCAAGCTGAACTTCGGCAAGGACACAAAGCTCGAGCGAGGCAGCACGACCTGCTTCGGGAGCATGGTGTGGTGCTGCAAGTTCAACAAGCCCTGCTACCTCCGGGAAGATTCCATGGCCGAGAACAAGCTGGACTATAAGGAATATAACCAGCTAAAAAAGAGGCTCTCGGAAGAGATCATGAATAATATCGATAAGGAAAAAGTCATAACGTGATCTTTATTAAAGGGAGCGAACGCTAATGTCTTCAAATGATATGGATGGCTTTTTTACACATTCCTATATAGCGCGCTGTGCTACGCTCGCCATGATCCTCGAGGTCTCGGGGACACCAAAACCCGGGAACATTGACCGTGACCATGACTATGCCACCACGAAGTACGAGGACTTCCTGGCCTCGGCGGTAGGCGTCTACCCCATCCTGGAGAAGGCCAGCGGCGAAGGCGGCATCGGCCAGCTTATCCTGGAGGCCTGCGGTGAAAGCGTGCGCTGGCAGACCGGCGGCAATACGCACTTCGGCGCATACATACTCTTATTTCCCCTGATCAAGGCGGCTAAGCAGGGGCCGGTGGACCAGATACGCTCCAACGCCATTAACATCGTAAAGGAAACAACCGTGGACGATGCCGTCAACTTTTACCGGGCCTTCTCCATGGTCGATGTACGGATGAAAAGTACCGAAGACCTGGACGCCAGCGATCGGGAGCTCGACGTCAGCGCCTCGGGCTCGCTGGAAGAGCTCGGCCGGCGGGGCGTCACCATGTTCGACATCATGCAAATTTCGGCTAAGAACGATATGGTCTCCCGGGAATGGGTGGACGGGTTCCGGCGTTCCTTCAAGGCGGCAGACAAAATTTTCTCGAAACGCAAGACGGGTACCATGAATGACGCCACGGTCCTGACTTATCTGGAGCTCTTGTCCGAAGAGCCGGATACGTTCATCGCTAAAAAATATAACATGGAAAAAGCGGTTTACGTGCAGGGACTGGCCATCGACGTGCTGGAGAGGAGAATGACGCTCCGGGAGCTCTCGGACCGGCTATACCTGGAAAAGATAAACCCGGGCTCCACAGCCGATATCATCATTGCCGGGCTGTTCATCGCTCTTTTGAATGGGATGAGGGTGTAAGCGCATGCTCGTTAACATCGACGATATTATCCGGGATGGCGTCACCGAGGTCGTCGTTACGACGGTTTCCCTGAACGGCGTGCCCAATGCCGCACCAATGGGCATCGTGCGACATGGCGACCGTATTTTTATAAGAATGTACCGGGACACCACGACCTTCAGGAACATCGCCGAGACCGGCTACATGATCGCGAATATTACAACGGATGCCAGCGTCTTCGTCATATCGGCATTTAAAGAGCTTACTCCCGAATATTTCCAGTTCGAGGAAGGCATAATTCCGCCGAGGCTTAAGGAGGTTTCCGGATACATATTTTTCAAGTGCCAGGTGGATGACGTCGTATTGCTGGAGCCCGTGAGCTATAAGGTCGCTAAATGTTCGCTACCCACCTTCAACCGGGGATTTGCCGCCGTCCTGGAGGCGACTATCGTGGGCACGAGGCTGCATCTCTACAAGGGCGACGAGGGCAAGAAAAAGATCCGGGAATTCGAGACGGTCGTCAAGAAATGCGGCAGCATCCGGGATATCGAGGCCATGAAAAAGCTGAAAGAGATACTGGGATTAATTTAATGATTATTTTCTGAACATGTGGATTATGCCACCCAGTAGTCCCAGGATGAACCCGATGGCAGCCAGGAACGGCGCGAAACCTCCCATAGAGCTTATGGGTATGCCGAACGACTGTAACCCGGTCGCCAGGGAACTGCTGAAGTTAGGAAAAAGCTGAATGAACCATCCGATGACATAGCCGATCACTGCGCCCAAAACAGCGCCTATTATTACGCCGAGAACCATTACGACACCTTTAGTTTTATTCTACAATAAAAAATGTCCATTCATAGTATTAATATATACCTCACTGCATTTTATTATTAGTGAACATTATGAATACATTAATCGGTGAAGCCCTTGTCGGGGAAGGCAAAGAGGTTGCACATATAGATCTGGCTATAGGTTCCAAGGGTGGCCCATTCGAGACGGCGTTCATTTCGGCCCTGGCCTCGCCGGCAAGTAATCATACGCCGCTTCTGGCGGTCGTAACTCCGAACCTGATGCCAAAGCCGGCCACGCTCATGGTCAATAAGGTCTCGATCAAGAACGCCTCGCAGGCCCTGCTCATCTTCGGTCCGGCCCAGGCTGCGGTCGCCAATGCGGTGATGGACAGCGTCGCGGACGGCATCATACCGAAGAAGGACGCCGAAAAGATACTCATCATCGTCTCGGTATTCATCGAATGGGACGCGAAGGACAAGAAAAAGATATACCAGTATAACTATGAGGCCACGAAACTGGCCATACAGCGGGCCTTCGCAAAAGAGCCTAAGGTGAATGAAGTCCTGAAAAAGTATAAAAAGGCCAAGCACCCGTTCGCATGAACTTTAAATTTTTTATTTAGCGATCATTTGCAGTTCATTCATGGGCCTGCATGACCTCATATAACTTATCCCAGTCAAGCAGCGTCTCGACGCACCCTGCGCGGTCGAGCACCACGCCGATGGCAGGCACGTTATTCTTGTGCATCATATCGAGGCCATCCTTTATTTCGGCCATGCACCCAACGCCGATGATAGCTTTAGGGTGGTATTTCTTGATCATACGGACGATAAAGCTGGAGCCCGGCACAACGAAGAACGTATAGCCCAGCTTCTCAGCGGCCTGCCGGGCCTTCGTGATCTCGCACGAGCCGCAGTCCATGCACTTAATGCCCTCGGGGGAAAGCCTCGCCGGGCAATCCACGGAGCGGAGGCACTGCGGGATGAAAATAGCCCTTTTATCATAGGGGACCTTGTTAAATGCATTCCGCATGGCGCGGTTCTGCAGGTCTATGCTTATCCGATCGATGAGCGTATCGTCGACGCCGAACAGCCGCATGACGGCCTTGATCGGGCCCTCGAAAAATAAGATCCCGATGATCATCTGGTTGGGGAACAGGATATTGCCCGTCTTGAAAGAATACACCAGCAGCAGGATAACGATGAGTATGATGATAATGGAAAGAAAGATGACCACGAGTAATACTGAGCCAAGAATTGTGGCAAGTACTGATAGAGCCGATAAGATCGAATCCTGTATGGCCATCAAAATAGGTTAGATTACGGGTAATTATAAATATCTTCCGAGCAGAAGGGACGATTATCGAAGGGGTAGCTCTTCTACCGTCCCTGTAAGTTTATATACTTAAATTCTAACTTATCATGAAGGTATCACAGTGAGTAAAGAGTATATGCTAGGCAACGACGCGATCGCCCACGCCCTCCTGGAAAGCAACATAGACGTGGCGACCGGATACCCGGGCACGCCTTCCTCGGAGATACTGGCATCGCTGGCTCCGCATGCCCCGGGCAGGTTTCACATCGAATGGTCGGTAAACGAAAAGGTCGCGCTCGAGGTAGCCATCGGCGCATCCTGGGCGGGGGCCCGCTCGGTCTGCACCATGAAGCACGTCGGCCTGAACGTCGCGGCGGACCCGTTCATGACGCTGTCGCATACCGGCGTCAACGGCGGCCTGGTACTCATTTCGGCCGACGATCCCGCCTGCCACTCATCCCAGAACGAGCAGGACAGCCGCGTCTATGCTAAGTTCGCTAAAGTCCCCTGCCTCGACCCGCAGTCCCCGCAGGAAGCCAGGGACATGATCCTTTACGCTTACGATTTTTCTGAAAAGTTCAAGATGCCCGTCCTGTTCCGTCCCACGACGAGGATCTCCCATGCCAAGTCCGACGTCGATATCGGCCTCCCGGCCCACCGGGAGAAAAAGATCGAGTTCATCAAAGACGTAGAGCGTTTTGTCGTTTTGCCCCGGCACACGAGAGTGCTCCTGAAAAAGCTCAACGCAAAGCAGGAAGCCATGCAAAAAGCGCTGGCCGATTCTCCCTGGAACAAGCTGACAATAAAGGCCGGCGCGAAGCTCGGCATCATCTCGTCGGGCGTCGCGAGCGCCTACGCCGAAGAGGCGATGGAAACCTTAGGCACGGATGTTTCCTACCTCAAGATCGGCGCATATCCCATTGATCCTACCCTGATCAAGGAGCTTGCTGATAACGTGGAGCGCATCCTGATCATCGAAGAGCTTACCCCGTTCATCGAGGAGCAGGCCCGGATGTACGCGCCCCACGTCCTGGGCAAAATGACGGGCGAAGTGCCCCACGAGGGCGAATTCGATACCTTGCTCGTCGCGAACATCATTCGAAAGGCAGCCGGAAAGCCGGCCCTGAAAAACAGGGACGTCCAGCTGGACTTTGAGCTGCCGGCCAGGCCGCCGGTCATGTGTCCGGGCTGTCCGCACCGGGCGACTTTTTACGCGCTTAAGAGCGTGTTCAAGGACGAGTCCATTTTCGCCAGCGACATAGGCTGCTATACGCTGGGTACCCAGCTTGGTGCCGTCGATACGTGCCTCTGCATGGGCGCCAGCATCACTATCGCATCGGGCCTGAGCCATTCGGGCATCGATAACAAGATCGCCTGTACCATCGGGGACTCTACTTTCATCCATACGGGCATCCCGGGGCTAATCAACGCCGTCTATAATAAGGCGAATATAACGGTCGTCATCCTGGATAACCGGACGACGGCGATGACCGGCCATCAGCAGAACCCCGCTACCGGCTCCAACATACTGGATGAGCCATCCACCGAGATCTCGCTCGAGGCGCTCGTCAAGTCCTGCGGCGTGGCCTCGCTCCAGGTCATCGATCCGCTTGACCTGGAAACGTCGAAGGCGGCATTCAAGAAAGCCTACGACACCGACGGCGTTAAGGTCATCATCGCCCGCCAGCCCTGCATTATCACCGCTAAGAAAATGGGCATCAGGAGAAAGCAGTTCGAAGTGCTGGACGACCTGTGCGAGGGCTGCAAGCGCTGCGTGAAGTTCGGGTGCCCGGCCATGGAGGTCAAGGACGGTAAGGCCTTCATCGGCGACGCCTGTGCCGGATGCGGCATGTGCACGAAGATATGCCAGTTCGGCGCCATTAAGGGAAGGGGTGCTTAAGATGGACAAGTTCGACTTACTCATCGTCGGCGTCGGCGGCCAGGGCGTTATTCTGGCCTCGGATATCATCGGCCGGGCCGCAGTCATGGAAGGCCTGTCGGTCCGGTCGGCCGAGACCCACGGAATGGCCCAGCGCGGCGGAGCCGTAGAGAACCACGTCCGCATCGGCTGCAAGTACGGCAGCCTTATCCCGGCGGGCGGCGCGGACTGCCTGATGAGCATGGAGCCGCTCGAGGCCTTGAGGTTCGCGAAATACGTTAACCCGAAAGGCGTTGCCGTGATCAACACCGAGAAGATCGTGCCCGTAACGGTCAACCTGGGCAAGGTGCAATACCCGGAACTCGAGACGATCATCCGTACAATGTGCGGCCTGTGTTCCGAGGTCAAGGCGGAGAATTATACGGGGCTGGCAAAGAAAGCCGGCGCGGTACAGTCGCTCAACGTGGTCATGATCGGCGCCGTATCGAAATACCTGCCCATCAAGCCCGAGACCATCAAGGAAGTCATCACCAAGTCTGTGCCGCCCAAAACAATTAATGTCAACCTGAAGGCATTCGACCTTGGTCACGACGCCTGAGGGAATACAGTTAAAGCTTTAATAGACATGAAAAAAAGCAAAATATCTTTTATAATTCGTTTATTTATTGACTAATATATTAACAGATGGCCTATATAGCTATATTTTGAGGAGTGAAGTATTATGGGGAAAAATATAGTGCTCTTACTGTTTGTCGCCACAGCCCTTACTATGCTGGCCGTTCCGGCTTATGCCGATCTAGTACCGATGTCCTGGGGGTTCCCCACCTGGGTGCAAAATAGCTCTTTATTGAACGTTGCGAACTCGGTCGCCTGGCAAAACAATTTTGATTTCACGAATATATCCTTCCCCACCGGTGGTTCAGACTCTATGACAGGGATCGGTATTACCTCATTCCCCACGATAATGCAGAACCAGGGTAGCACGTCTTTCATGTCCAGTTTCAGCTTCAGCCACCAGACGGATAGCTCCGTGTTTACCTACCCGTGGGTAAGTATCGGATTTTCACCGGTACCATCGATGGGTTTTCTCTGAAAATGGGGCAGTAATAATCCCGTGAATATGACCGGATACGATCAATTTAGATCGATGCCCGGCACCTTTTTCACAATATCGCCGATCGCCTCATCTATCTCTTTTATGCTTGCGGGCTTCTTTAAAAATATCACAGCACCGTTCTTTAATGCTTCCTCTTTAATGTCAACGTCCGCGCTTAGTAAGATGATCCTGGTCTCCGGGTCTATCTTCAAAATTTCTTTCATGGCGTCGATGCCGTTCACTGTCGGAAGGCGATAGTCCACGATAATGATACGTGGCTTTGGCGTGGCCTGGATGAATTTTAATACGGCATCGCCACCATCATATGCCACGAAACATACGCGTATATTTCTTTTGGCGAAAAGCCGTAGCAGGACGTCGACGAGACCTTTTTCGTCATCGACGATCGCAAGTCCTGCCCTGCACTCATTTGCCATGTTATTCGCCCCCTGCAGACGGTAATGTGACTATGACCTTTGTACCTTTTGTATAGTCCCCTGCCACCCTGTCCTCTACCTTTACGGAGCCTCCGAACATTTCGGCGAGCATCCGGACGATATATAATCCGAGGCCTTTGCCATGGGTTTTTGTGGTGCCGCGCTGGAACCTGCCGAATAATTTGGGCTTTACCCCGTCAGGTATCCCAAAACCATTATCCGCGACACTGATATCATAATATTTTTTATTATCCTGTGACGCTTCGGCCACATCGATGTCGATGGTGACTTCGTCCCCCGAGTGTTTTATGGAATTACCGATCAGGTTGCGGAATATTTCTTTAACCAATGGTGTGGCTTCCACGATAATGTCTTTTTTCGGCTCATAGTTGATGGCGACCTTTTTACCCTCCGGCCTCGGGGCCTCTTTGATGCAATCCATGATAATGCCATTAATATCGACTTTTTCACGTTCCATCTTTTTCTCGTTGATCTTCTGGAGCACTCTCACGTTATCGATGATCTCCGTGCTATTTTTGATCACGTTGAGCGATTCTTCGATCGATCTCCGCTCATCATCGCTGAGCGTGGCATCGTCTTTTACAAGCTCCAGATTAATTAAGGCCATCTGGTTCATGTTATTGATGTCATGGCCCATGATATCCAGATAGAGCTCGGCATGGTGTTTCTCCTCATCCGCCTGGTCCCTGGCGGAAATTATCCGTTCCCTGTCTAATCTTATCGTATTTGCCATTGACAGGAAAGCGCGGGCCAGATTACCGATCTCGTCCTTACGCCTCAGCGGAAGATATTGCTCAAGGGCCTCAGGATCGGTATCCGGGATCCTTGTCGTGGCATCGGACATGCGGAGCAGCGGATTCGTAAGATAGTGGCCTAAAATGACCGCCAATATCGATGCGACCAACAGCAAGACAATAATTAAAGCAAGTAAGTACCAGGTAAATTGCGTGATCGGCTGGTAGGCAACATCGACCGGCAGTGAAACAACGACTCCCCAGCCATACTTAGGCACCGGGGCATAGGCGGAGAGCCGGACGCTATTCTCGAACGGGAACTCCTGTTCAGTAACACCCTCATGGCCCTGGATCACTTCCCGGACAGCCGGAAGCATGCTAAAATCGGTCATATTGGCCATATATGATTTATTATTGTGAAATATGACATTACCCGACTCATTGACCAGGTAAATGTACTGGCTATTCTTGACTTGCGTCCCCGTGACAATGCTGGAATAGTTATTCATATCAAGGGCACCCACGATGACGCCGATCGTCGTATTATTTTGGTCCATTATAGGGACGCCGATATATACGGCAGACGAGCCGTCAATATTATTGCGCATGGCTTCCACTGAGGGACTTGACGTTTTAAGTACCTGGCCGATGTACGGCTGGCCGGAATAGCCCTTTCCGATGATATTAGAATTAGTAAGATCCGGGTTGATCGTATTGTAAGATAAAACCGTACCTGATGTATCGGTGATAAAAACGGTATCGAATTCCAGACTCTCGATGGCTGAATACTCTGTTGTGTCATTTAAAAAAGATAGATTTCTTTCCTGAACGGCTTTTATGACCAGGGGTCTGTCGGCAATGCTTTTTAGATAGTTTGTGCTCAAGTCAACATAGTTGGCAGTAAGAGCGGATATCGCCTTTGCCTGGGCAAGATTATTGTCCCAGATGTTATGCTTGACGACATCCTGATAATAAAGGATGCTGATGCCTCCGAAGACCAGGACAGGAACGACCATTAGCAAAGCGATGATAATTATGACCTGTATTCTAATTGAGGATAATCCGGACATGCTTTAACATTTTATATCTAAGCGAAAAGTATAAAAAATAATGCATGCCGATAATCAAAAAATAGGCCCCATCCAGCCCCGATAGGGCTGCCGCACGCGAAAGGTTTTAATAGCCTCAGGAGCACTTATGTATATCTTTGTACATAGGGTGCCTGTATGACCGCAAAAACTTCAATTTGCGACAGCTCTAACGGCCAGACCATTATGGGAGACGCGTTGTATATGCCCAGGAAAGAGCTGGACGAGCTACAGAGTAAGATGCTCCGGGCGGTCGTAAAGAGGGTTTACGAGAATAACGCTTTCTATAAGAAAAAATTCGACGCTGCCGGCGTTAAGCCGGAAGATATCCATGGTATCCAGGATATTCATAAGATACCTTTTACGGAAAAGACCGATCTGCGGGACAACTATCCATATGGCCTCTTGTCCGTTCCACGGAACGAGCTCGTAAGGATGCACGCCTCGTCGGGCACCACCGGAAAACCGACTGTCGTCTTTTACACGAAAAATGATATAAAGACCTGGGCCGGGATGTTCGCCCGCTGCCTTTCGGTCGTCGGCGTCACCCGGGATGACGTTTTCCAGGTAACACCGGGGTATGGTTTATTCACTGGCGGGCTGGGCTTCCACTATGGGGGCGAGGAGCTGGGCTGCATGGTCATACCAATGGGCCCGGGCGATACCCGCAAGCAAATAGATATGATGCAGGACTTCGGCACCACCGTTTTGGGGGGTACAGTTACTTATTCTTTGAGGATCGCGGAAGTTTGCCATGAGCTGGGCCTGGACCCGAAGAGCCTCGGCCTGCGCATCGGCGTATTCGGTGCCGAGCACTGGACGGATGGCATGCGAGATAAGATCGAAAAAATATTCGGGTTCGAAGCCTACGATATTTATGGTATGTCTGAAATGTTCGGCCCCGGCATAGGCATAGACTGCCCTAAGCATGAGGGCATCCACATGTGGGAAGACCACTTCATCGTGGAGATCGTCGATAAAAAAGGCGAACCATGCGCCGAAGGAGAGCGCGGGGAGATCGTCCTGACGACCCTGACGAAAGAAGGCATGCCCTTGCTACGCTATAAGACGAGGGACCTGAGCAGGATATTGGGCGCATGCTCCTGCGGCATCACCCATCGCTTGATCGACCGGGTAAGCGGCCGCACCGATGACATGGTCATCGTCCGCGGTGTCAACGTATTCCCGGGACAGATCGAGTCGGTACTGATGAAGTATCCGCAGATAGGCCCAGAATGGTACGCCTATGCTTTTCGAAACGAGTTCGGCTCGATGGATCATTTGCAGATCAAAGTCGAAGCTAATGGCACGTCCAAGGAATTGCTCCAGATCAGGGACACCATATTACGGGAGCTGACCTCCACGCTGATGGGCCTGAAGCCCGAGCTGACTTTCGTGCCCGTGGGCACACTGCCCAGGCAGGAGAAAAAGACCAGGCGACTCATCGATCTGAGAAAATAGGATATCCCATTCTTTTTTACATCGAAGGGTAACCATTAGCTTAATGATTCATACTGCCATTATACTACAAGAGTATTTATGAGAAAAGAAATGGTCTTCTATTTCGAAGCTCCCGGCGAGCGTAATACGAATACGACGCTAAAGACCGTAAGGGACTGGGCCCAGAAATATAAAATAAAAAGCGTTTTCGTGCCGTCGAAAAGCGGTAACACGGCGCAAAAGGCATATAACCTATTCAAGAATGCGGGTATTCAGTTGACGATCGTGGGCACGGACCCGAATATCTTTTCGAGCGAGATCCTGGCCAAACTAAGGGATAACGGCACCCGTGTCTGCTTTTATAAGGACATACCCTATACTTATACACAGGAAATGAAGACCGCCTACCGCCGTATGGGCGAGGGCTTCAAGGTTGCCGTTGAGCTTGGAATTATCGCCGCATACCTGGATGAAGGTTGCACTGACGATATAATCTGCCTGGGCGGCACTAAAAAGGGTGTCGACACGGCGCTTGTCATCAAGCCGTCCAAGTCGGAAACGTTCGACCAGCTCGAGGTGCGCGAGATCATCGCCAAGCCCCGGGTGATCAAGCAAGCCTGATCATTTTTTATAATAGTACTTTTAAGCCTGGAAGAATCATTATTTTCATAACCTATTTTTATTAGAGCCCGCGGTTCCAGCACAAAGGCCAGCCTTCGGCTGGCTTCGCGAAGGCACCCCTAAGCACACGAATTATAAAATATACAAACCTGATAAAAACGATAAGTTGGGGATCCTTTATTATAATTCGTGTGCTTGGAACTGCCTTTGAGGAGCCAGCCGAAGGCTGGCCTTTGTGCTTAATATCGCCAACCAGGCATGAGTCTTAAGAATATCAAAGATAGATCAGGCGATCATGGAATTAAAATTATATGGTTCTTATCCGATTGTTGGATGATGAATTATTGACTCATATAATATTATTTTAATTAGTTTTTGACTACTTGTGCCGGTTTGCCTGTGGAGCGGGTAGAGTCAGTTTTTGAACCACAGAGCCACAGAGCCGCGGAGAACGCACAGAGACTTTTTAGATGTGAGATCTCAGAGGACTCAGAGACGTTGTTCGGTTTCAGAGATCACAGAGGATAATTGAGACACGGGGGAATAAATGGTTGAGACCTTTCGATAATAATGATCGCTCCTTTTCACAATTTTATCCTTGGGGGATGGTAAACACAAACTTACCATGTAAGATTATCCAAATATATTTGAAGAAGGGTATTCATTGCTCATCCGTTTATTCCCTGTGCCTCAATTATCCTCTGTGCCCTCTGAAACCAATAAACCTGCTCTGTGCTCTCTGTGATCTCACATTTAAAAAAAAAGTCTCTGTGCGTCCTCCGTGTCTCCGCGTCTCTGTGGTTCAAAAACGGATTCCGACAACTTGTCACCGGATAAAAGAACAAACGTTTAAATGCCATTTATATCATTTTTCAAAAACAATAACTATCATCCAACATTGGAGAAGAGTTAATTAAATTTAAAATAAGACGATAGGCGCCCTGATATGGACGCCTTAAGGGGCCTATATCTTTCTTACCTCTTCAGGATCGACCAATCGGATCTTCGCAGCCTTAAGCACTTTTTGCGCCTGGGGAATATTATCGACCCTCAGGATCAACAAGGCTAGATGGGTGCTGGTGACAAAGGCATAGGCGTAGTCGATGTTCACGCTGTTCTTACCGAGAATGTCCGCGATGTCGTGCAGACCCCCCGGGATATCCTTCATCTCGACGCCGATGACCTCGGTCTCTGAAACCGCGAATCCCTGTCCCTGCAGCGCTTTATAGGCCTTATCCGGGTCATCCACGACCATACGTACGACCCCAAAATCCCCGGCCTCCGCAATTGTAAACGCTCTAATATTTATTTTCGCCTTCGATAGCGTCTCCGCTATCTTCGAAAGCCTTCCCGGCTTATTCTCCGCGAACAGCGATATTTGCTTTATCGTGCCACTCATGATACTTCCTCCGCCCTTTAGATCTTCCTTTTGTCTATCACTTTTTGCGACTTACCCTGGGAGCGGGGCAGCGTTCCCGTCTCGACCAGCTCGATATTCGTCTGTAGGTTGAGGACCTTCTTGAGCTCGTATTGTATTTTTTTCTCGAGCTTCATGAGGTCCGCCAGCTTATCGCTGAACGCAGCCCGGGTGACCTCGACGCGGACCGTCAGGTCGTCCAGCTCGCCCTTGCGCTCGGCGACGATCTGGAAGTGCTCCCCGACTTCCGGTATGGTCATCAGGACCGACTCTACCTGGCTCGGGAACACGTTGATGCCGCGTATGATGAGCATGTCGTCGGACCTGCCGAGTATGCGCATGATCCTCGGATGTGTACGGCCGCACTCGCACTCTTCGTTATTCAAGATCGTAATATCGCCGACCCGGTAACGGATCAGCGGCAGCGCCTCCTTGGTCAGCGTCGTGATGACCAGCTCTCCCCGCTGGCCCTCCTTGACCGGGTCGCCGTTCTTGTCGATGACTTCCAGCAGGAAATGGTCGGCCCAGACGTGGATGCCGTTCTGCTCTTTACACTCGGTGAACAGCGGGCCGGACATCTCGGACGTGCCATAGATATCATAGGCCTTGATGCCCAGGGTATCCTCGATGCGTTTGCGGGTCTCCAGCGACCAGGGTTCCGCTCCGAGAAAAGCCATTTTAAGGTTCGAGCTTTCTTTCACGCTTATGCCCATCTTCTTCGCCACTTCATTCATGTGGAGTAAGTAGGAAGGAGTACATGCGATGGCCGTCGCCTTGAGGTCGATCATGAGCTCGATCTGGCGCTCGGTATTGCCGACGCCCATCGGGATAACGCTCGCCCCCACCTCTTCTGCGCCATAATGGGCTCCAAGGCCGCCGGTAAATAGGCCGTAGCCATAGCTGACCTGGATGATATCGCCCCGGCCGAGGCCGCAGGACGTCATTGCCCGGGCCAGCGAGCTGGTCCAGAGGTCGATGTCGCCTCGCGTATAGCCGACCACAGTGGGCTTACCGGTGGTGCCGGACGAGACGTGGAACCTGACCACCTGGTTAAGAGGCACGCAAAACATGTTAGTAGGATAGTTGTCCCTCAAGTCCTTCTTGTACGTGAACGGGAGTTTGGTAATGTCGTCGAGCGTCTTGATGTCCTCGGGCTTCACGCCGGCCTCTTTGAAGCGTTTTCTGTAAAAATGGGATGACCTGTAAACATTTTCTACAAGCTGCTTGAGCTTTCTCTCCTGCAACTCCTGAAGCTCCTCAAGGGGCGCTCTCTCTATACGGGAATTCCAGTAATCTAGCATTGGCATTTTTTTACCTCATGAATTTATGCTGAACGATAATATATTATATGCTCGTCCTTAAATCAATTACCTTTTTACTCTTACCTTCTACGCGGGGTAAGCTGCCTTTATCCACGAGGACTACGTTAGTGCGCAGGTTCAGCGTTTCCTTGAGCCGCTTTGACACGATGCCCGTGACCTTCTTCAGGTCGCCCAGCTCGCCGGAGAATGTCTTGTCGCTCATTTCCACCTTCACGGTCATCTCGTCCATGTGGTTGACCCGCTCCAGGACGACCTGGAAGTATTCGCCGACTTCCGGCATGGCCATGAGCACGTGCTCGATCTGGCTCGGGAATACGTTGAGGCCGCGGATGATGAGCATGTCGTCGGACCGTCCGTAGAACTTCGTGATCCTGCACGACGTTCGGCCGCAGGCGCATTCGTCCTCCATGAGCATGGTGATGTCGCCCGTGCGGTATCTTAGAAGCGGCAGCGCTTCCTTGCACAGCGTCGTAATGGTCAGCTCGCCCTTCTCGCCCGGGGCGCATTGTTCGCCGTTCTTATCCAGGATCTCCACGATGAACGCGTCCTCCCAGATGTGGAGGCCGTCCTGCTCGGTGCATTCGAAGGCGACGCCAGGCCCCATCATCTCGGATAGGCCGTACGAATCGTACGCTTTTATGCCGAACGATTTTTCAAGCTCCTTCCTGGTATTGACGGACCACGGCTCGGCGCCAAAGACGCCGATCCTTAAGGGTAAGGTGCCCGGCTCGATGCCCATTTTCCGGGCGGTCTCGGCGATATAGAGCGCATAGGACGGGGTCGCATGCATTGCCGTAACCCCGAAATCCTTGATCATCTCGATCTGCTTCTGGGTACTGCCGGTACCGCTTGGTACGACTGTGCATCCCAGCCTCTCGGCTCCGGCATGAATACCCAGGCCCCCTGTAAATAATCCATAGTTGGCCGCGTTCTGGAATACGTCCCCCGGCCTTATGCCGACCATATAGAAGCACCGGGCCATGAGGTCTGCCCAGATCTTCAGGTCATTGGCCGTGTATCCCACGACAGTCGACTTGCCGCTGGTCCCCGACGAGGCGTGTATACGCACCACCTTATTCATCGGCACGGCAAAAAGCCCGAACGGGTAAGTGTCCCTCAGGTCATTCTTCTTTGTGAACGGCAGCTTTTTCAGGTCGTCGAGCGTTTTTATGTCGGATGGCTTTATGCCCGCATCATTGAATTTTTGCGCATAGAGTGGTACGTTTTTGTAAACGCTGTTGGCCGTCTTTTTCAGCCTTTTCAGCTGCAGCTCCCGAAGCTCCTTACGCTTCATGGTCTCCAATTTCGGCTGCCAGTATTCCATATGACTACCCCTTTGATGTATGATAGCATATAGCTCGGATAGGGATATAAAGGTATTGATGTTGCAGTAATACGAATTCTAAGCAAAAACCCACGATTTTCAATCACCAAGGCCGGCCTCCGGCCGGCCCACTCAAAGGCCCCCCTAAGCACACGAATTATAATTTATAAAAGCCTGATTAAAACTTTAATTTTTTTATAATTCGTGTGCTTAGGGTTGCCTTTGCGAAGCCCTTTGAAAGCAGGCTTTTGAGCTTTTTATTAGTATCTAACGATAGTGTTTCTTTGTTTTTTCCAGGCATGTGTTTTAAGGTTTGTTCGGTTTTAGCGTTGCGTTCAACCCAGCGGTTTCCCAACACGAAACGCACAAAACTTTTTTTAGAGGGACACGAAACTACAAAATCCACCAGCATCACGGCTAAATCACCAATTTCACAAAATCTCAATGCAAGCTCACAAAAGCACCAAGGGCACAGCTATTAATACCCAAAAGAGTTCCGCGAAAAACCGAACGGCACCAAAACGATACCCAAAAGAACCACAGCACCAGAGTTCCACGTTTCAGCCGATCTATTTATATTCGGGTTAGCTGGGCTTGTGGTCCTTTTTGTTGTATCATTTTTGTGTCCATTTCGTTTTTTCGCGGAACTCTTTAGTGTATTAATAGCTGTGCCCTTGGTGCTTTAGTGAACTTGAATAGAGCCTTAGTGCAATTAGTGATTTAGCCGTGATGCTAGTGGACTTAGTAGTTTAGTGTCCCTCTAAAAAAGTTTTAGTGCAGTTCGTGTTGGGAAACCGAGGAGTTGTACATACATGACCTAAAAACCCGGAAGAGGTAAAAAAATTTAATTTACTGCCCCGTCTCATTATCGCTGATGTCGAAGTGCCCCTGGTCGGGCAGGGTATCGTCCTCGACTTCCTGCGGTGGCAGCTCCTCGATGGGATAATCCTGTACGTCTTTCTCTTTCTCCGGCAGCTCGATGATGTTAAAGATGCCGTGGGATTCGCCCAGCTCGATGACTTCCGCATAATCCAGCAGCGTCTGTTTCAGCTCTTTCTTTGCCGCGATGGCCTGGAGCTGCGATACCGCGGAGTTCAGGTTGGCGACTTCCGCATCGTCCTTGTAGATGAGAATAAGCTCCTTCAAGGGCGCATACACGATGACGTGGTCGCCGGCATTGACGTTTACCGCATCCAGCAGCCCTTTGACGAAGGACGGGTCGACCATGATATCACAGGCGTTATTGCTCATGGCGCCGACGATCACGTCATCGCCGAACCTGCCCGCATGTGCCTCCACGTTGATCCGCAGGCTATCCAGTTCTTCCGCAAAAACATCGTCCAGGTCTTTTCTCTCAATGAGCCATTCCGCCAGGTCCGTTTTCTTAATGGGGTTCATATGCTCGCCGCAGGAAATATAATAGACGATGACGGCGTTTTCCCTCTCTTCGTATACAAGACCGAGCGCATCCTGGGTCGACTTGATCCAGGATGTGGGCTGGATGGACTTGATGATGAACGCGTGCTTACCGCATTTACACACGGGCTGGAACTTTTCATTCTTGCTCAATGCGTCCTTTAATACGGTCACCAGCTCTTTGATGCCGCCTTTTGGCAATTGCATGTCCGGGTCGATCTTTTCCGACAGACCGTTGCGCGGGTTAATGACCTCCAGCAGCTCGCCATCGACCGCATATTCATAGGCGGGCAGCTCCCTGCGCAGGCTCTGGTAGAGCGAATCGGCCGTAACGACCTTGTTGACGGCATAGTCTATCTTTTCATCGATGACTTCCTGCAGGGTCTTACCCCTGTAGGCGGCTTCCTTGATGATATCCCTCATTGAGAATGAGGCACTAAAAGGCCTTTTATCGATGCGGCACACGTCTTCTTTAAGCACATAGTCGATGCCCTCGCGCTTGAGCGTACTCTCGGTAAGCTTTCTCACCATCAGCAGGTCAATGACGACTGTGGCATCGATGCGGTCTCTCCGGATGTCATCGACGAACTCGGGCATCCAGTCCTTATAAGCATCTTTAAATCGCCCGCTCTCCTGGTCCAGTTCCTTGAGCTTGATCACCACGGCGGAGCTTCCCGGCCAGTTCGGGCCCAGGATCTCTCGCGTGGACACGTCCGCGTGTGGCGTGTCCCCGGGGATCGCGGCGATGACGTATCCTTTCTCGATGTTGTAAACCTGAATGCTCCTGGTCTCTTTCACCGTATTGAGCATCCGTTTCCAGGTCTCGCGGACGCTGAAAACATGCCCGAAGGCCTCGTACATGTACCGGAAGTCCATGACGTTATCTAGCTGTTCCCGGACGCCCTGCATGTCCATCCGGAAAAATGAGACGAACTCGCTCCCGGAGTTGATCTCGGCCTCGAGGTCGAGGCCTACGTCCGGGAAGAAATGCCCGTACTGGGCGATGATGATGTTATGATAATTGAGCTTGTTGCCGCAGACACAGTTGTGGGTCTCGAACCGGTAGCTCGAAACGGCGTGCATGAAGCTATCCATCGTGAGGGTATGGAAGAATAACGGCTTCATGACCGTATTATTATGGGTGCACCTGGGGCAGAAAAAAGTGATGATGGCCCCGTCATTATGCTTTTTTTCATTAATGGCGTATAGCCGGGCCTCGATGAGCTTCTCGACATATTTAGGATGGAGGCTATCCTTCCCCTGCTCAGGTACCGTCATAGTGAACAAGGTTATATCGTAATCCTAGACTATAAGCTTTTTTGCCCTTACAGGTTATTGAGGGTGCCAGAAACATGAAACCTCTTTTCTTTAAGGATGAAATATGAAAACCCTTAAAGGTTTGGTGTGAACCGGTATTTCTATGCCTTTTTTCGGCTATTCTATGAGCACGAGGGCATAACGGTTCATGGGGCGGGACCGGTCCTTGAGCACCTCGATAAAGTACCCGTTGTTTCGGGCCGTGGTGAAGACGTCGATGCCGCAGCTTTCCATCGAGGGGCGGGCGTTCTCCGGATGCCGGCATACGTCCATCGAGCATTCGCCGCAGAGCATGCAGGGGCCGGAGCCCAGGGCAAATGCCTTGTGATAGCCCGCCAGGAAGATGTCCCTTTCCAGGGTCGCAACGATCTCCGTCGGATCCTTTCTATGCTCGTAATCGCTTGTACAATGGATCAGGAGCGCATTCTGGTAGCTGTCTAACAACTCCCTTGTCTCCTTATAATTCGGAGTGTTCGGCGGGCAGCAGAGGCTGTT
>Ga0209039_10000279_pt1 | contig 48967 bp, 30 predicted proteins | sample BogFormECP12_OM1_FD_188238 | JGI IMG/M metagenome (GOLD analysis project Ga0209039, IMG submission 188238) | Bog forest soil microbial communities from Calvert Island, British Columbia, Canada - ECP12_OM1 (SPAdes) (version 2) | ecosystem: Environmental > Aquatic > Freshwater > Wetlands > Bog ...
GGGGCCACCACGCATGGACCAACGACCGGCGGGGCAACCAACATGACCAACGGCGGGGGTGGGACTACCACGCATGGGCCGACCACCGGCGGGGCTACTGCGACGCATGGACCAACGACCGGCGGGGCAACCAACATGACCAACGGCGGGGGTGGGACAACCACGCACGGGCCAACGACCGGCGTACACACTCCGACAACCGCTGGCGCGCACCCCGGTCCTGGCGGCGCACACCCCGGTCCTGGCGGTGCGCACCCCACACCGATCAAGAGCGGTCCCGCGCCCAAGGGCAGCAGTGAGCACGTCACCAAGAGCGGCAGCGCGGTTCGTACCCGCCCCAACGGCAAGGTCAGCGACGTGCATGACTCCAAGCGCGGCATGGACGTCCATCACAATCTGGGCGGCGGCCACAGAGTCTCGGTCGAGCGCCATGACGGCAGCCGCGTTGTTGCCGAGCGGGGCCGGCCGGGATACGTGCAGCGTGGCTATAGTTACCACGGCCACGATTTTGGCCGGCGGTCTTACTTCTACCATGGCCACGAATATAACCGCTTCTATCGCGGCTACGGCTTCCGCGGGTTAATGCTGAACGTCTATGCACCAAGTTTCTACTTCCACCCGGGCTTCTACGGATGGGCGTACAACCCGTGGGCGGCGCCGATCGCATTCGGGTGGGGATGGGCAGGCAATCCCTGGTTCGGTTTCTACGGCGGCTATTTCCAGCCGTATCCCGTGTACCCTTCGGCCGCATTCTGGCTGACGGACTATATCATCTCGCAGGATTTGCAGGCCGCCTACGCGGCGCACCAGGAGGCAGCCGAGGAGGCCGGTGCTCCGCCGCCGGCTGGCGGGCAGCCGGTGCTTACCCCTGAGGTGAAGGCGATGATCGCCGATGAGGTGAAGAACCAGTTGGCGCTGGAAAACCAGGAGGCCACGCAGAACGCAGCGAACCAGGACGTGGATCCCGCTTCCAGCGGAATCGCGCGCCTGTTGAGCGACGGCCGTCCGCATGTATTCGTGGCCGGCGGCAATCTGGACGTAACGGATACATCCGGGCAGGAGTGCGTGGTCAGCGACGGGGACACGCTGCAACTGCGGGACGCGCCTCCCTCGGACGCAACCACGGCGAATCTGGTGGTTCTGTCCAGCAAGGGCAAGCCGGAATGCCAGATATCCCTCACGGTTCAGGTGCAGTTGACCGACCTCCAGGAGATGCAGAACCACATGCGTGAGACCATCGACCAGGGTCTCAAGGATCTGCAGGACAAGCAGGGCACGGGTGGTTTGCCGGCGGCTCCGCCATCCGCGCAAGCCCCACCGGATCAGGCGCAGTATGCCGCTGCCGCGCCTCCGCCGGAGGCGAACCTGGCGGCTGACATTCAGCAGCAGGACCAGCAGGCCGATCAGTCGGAGAAGGAAGTAACCACCGAGGCATCGCAGGATAGCGGCGCACCGGCAGGCGCAGGCGCCACTACTGCTCCGGCTGCGCCCCCATCCGTCGAGCTGGGCCAGACCACCGACCAGGTGCAGGCGGCTCTTGGCGCGCCGACACGAATCGCGAACCTGGGAGCCAAGGTCATCTATTACTACAACGGCATGAAGGTCGTCTTCAAAGACGGCAAGGTGAGCGACGTGCAGTAAACGGGCCGGCTGGCGCGGGAGGGGGATCGGCGATTCCCTCCCGCACCACGACCGCAAGAAGTAGTTGCAAGCCCTGTCCTCCGGCCAGGCGATGGGAGCAGCCGCGACGACAGCCGAGCGTCAGGCTTTCCCCAGTCGAGCTTATGCCAGTCCTGGCGGAGCGATGCGCCGGTTGTTTGGCTCAGACTCGCCAGTGTAGGGGCTGAGCCGGATGTCTGGGTTCCTGTTGGACATGAACGCCCGCGTAAATTATAGAAGATACTACATAAAGGTAATTCAAGATAAAGCCGGGTCATCCGTACCCACGTGTCTGTTAACCGAAGGGTTGTAGGCTTGAGGAGATATATTTTAGTTTCGATCCGATCATGTTATTACCTCCTCGAATAGGGAATCGGGACCTTTGGCAATCTGTGCAAGCAGATCATATGCGACTGCGCAGACGGTAGATGTGCGAGACCCAGAGGTAGGCTACCTTGCGGCCTGTACCGTCTGTACTGCTTGCGGTCCGGGGTTTGCCACCTACCGCGATGATGCTGTAGATCTGGTCGCCATGCATTCCGGCGAACAGTGGAGACTTCTGGAGAATCGCGGCGCGGGGCGCGGGCAGTCGTGGGGAATCTCCTCTGCCTAGCCAAAATCCCATCCGGGTGTAAAGGGGGATCGATCAATGATTCCGGGCAGGGCCACACCGGGTAGTCCCCTTTGATAGCCACCAAAACCCAACGGACTGTAGTCGAAATTGTAACTGTCAAAGCACCCAGAATCCACAAGGATCAACAGAGATCGATAGGCACGCGGTAAATAGTTCAATCAAAAGCACTTAGATTCCATCAATTTCACCAGATTCCCATAAACGATCTGACCTGTTTTGGGACAGATGGAGCCACCCCAATAAGATGTTTACAGTCAATGACTTACGGAGAGGCTATGTTGGGATCTGTTGAAGTTTGTAGCTTTCCTCACATGCGGTTGATGACTTGACCTCATTGAGTGTGAAGTCGAGCGAAGGCTGGTTTCCGCCGGCGGGAAAGAGGTTGGAGGCTGTACACAGGCTTTGTGAAGAGATTCCCGTGAACCGACTTTTGGCTTTTCTTCCAAATCGTCTTTCGAGTCCGCTGCTCGATATTCCCATTCAAGGGTGGACAAACTCGTTCGGCGGAGAATCTCTCAATCGAACTCGCACAGGACCAGCCGGGCAGGCAATCACACTTGGCGGCCGGTGATACGCATCACCGCAAGGCACGGTACTTGTGGTAACCTGATGCCATGTTGCGAAGCGTCTTCCAACGCGCGGCGGTGGCCATCGTACTGATCGGTACGCTGCTCGCGCCGCTTGGAACCTGTTTGCAACGGACGCACCGGACCGCGCACAGTTGCTGTGCGCCCGCATCCGAGTCCAACAAGACCGCCCGGACGAATTGTTGCAAGGTCAGCACCCCACTGCCAGCCGTCGTCGTTGCGCCAAACCTTCCCGGTTCGGCCCCGATGGCCGCTGCGCGGGAGTTCATCTCCTCAGATGAGTTCTCCTCGCCAAGTGAAATCTCGGTCGCTGCCATCATCCCGCCGCAGTCTCCGCCTGTCGGTGCATTCAACTTAAGAATCTAGCTCTTCGCCTCCGCCGCCGCCTTCCGGGGTGCGCACTCGTGCGCCCTGGAGCGTCTCACATGCCATTTGTCGTGGAGTTGAAAAGTGAAGCATATCTGTGTTCTTGTGCCGTGTGTGCTGGCGCTCTCCATTGTCTGTCTGGGACAGACGGAGTCGCCCTCTGTCCTCGCCCAAGGCTCGACAACTGTCCGCTTGTCTGTCGATGAAGCAGTGACCGAGGCCCTCCAGGCCAACCCTGAGATACGAGCGGCTGTGCGGCGTTTGTCGCTGGCCCAACTCAAAACCACGACCGCACGCAGTCTCGACGACCCCATGCTCATGGTGCGCGACTGGGACACGCCCTTACGCCAACCATGGGACCTGAACAAGGCGCAGCTCATGTTCTCGCTACAGCAGACATTCCCGAACCGGCAGAAGCGGGATCTACGCGCAAAGGCGGCCGGGGACGACGCAGAGGTTGCAGCCAGTGAACTCGAATCCATGCGCCAGGAAGTTTCCGTCGAGGTCCGCAAAACATGCGCGGACCTGATGCTCAATGCGGATGAGTTCCAGGTCCACGACCACCAGGCGGCTCTCCTGAAAGAGGCTCTGGCCGCGGCGCTTACCGAATACACCACGGGCCGGGTTCCACAGGCCGAGGTGCTGCGCGCGCAGATGGCTCTAACCCGGCTTAACGAGCACCTCATCGAGTTGGAAGAGGAGCGGGACAACGCGCGCGCGCAGTTGAACGCACTGATGGGCCGGCAACCGGACGAAGCAGTCGAGATCGCGGGCGGCTACGAAAGCCCCACCGCGCTGCCCTCCATCGAGGAACTGGAGCGCGCGGCCATCGAGAACCGCCCTGAATTGGCCGCTTTGCGCAAGCAGATTGCGAAGTCCACGGACGAGGGCAAGTTGACGCGGCTGGCCATGAAGCCGGATTTTACCGCTGCTCTTGGATATATGGTGATGCCCACCGGCTCCGCTTCGCGCAACGCCTATGTGGCTGAGTTGGCGATGAATCTTCCCCAGTTGAATCGTTCGCGCCACGAGGGCGAAGCAAAACAGGCCGATGCGGCGATGGATGTTTCGCAAGCCGAACTCGAAGCGCGCACATCCGCTGTGTTCCTTGAAATCCGGGAGGCGCAGATTGAGGTGCTGGCCGCCGAGCAGCGCGTCAAGCTCTATCGAGATACGCTGCTGCCGCAGGCAGAGGCGGCCTTAAAGGCGTCTACCGCCGCATACCAGAACAATCGCGCCGAGTTTACAAATCTGATCGACAGCCAGAACTTGTTGCTCGACATTCAAACCGCCTTCTACAAGGCATCCGTGGCAACGGACACAGGCATCGCCGAGTTGGAGCGCGCAATTGGCGCTCCGCTGTCCGCTATGCCTGTAGCGAATTCCGGCAAAGAGAGGGTATCCAAATGACTGCGAACGAAAAGAAGCTGTTCGTACTGGGCGGCGGTGCTGGGATTCTTGCCGCCGTGCTGGCTGCTGGAGTCCTGGCCGTAAAGGAGATTCGTTCCGTTGTTGCGTCCTCAAATGCGGTAGGACCGGCCTCAACGGCTCGAACGGACGCCGGCCACGCAGGACAGCAGGGTACAGAGCCCGGCACCACAGTCGAGCTGACCCCGGCTGAGATCACCGCGGCGGGCGTGCAGGTTGCCGAAGTCCGCACTGCCACGTTGAAGACGGACATTGCCTCGTTTGGCCGTGTGGAGCAGCCAGAAGCGCAACTTGCCGCTGTAAGCGCACGCATCGGCGGCCGAGTGGACAAGCTCTATGTGCAATACACAGGCGAGCGCGTACAGCGCGGCCAGGCAGTGGCCGAAGTGTACAGCCCTGAGGTAGCGACAGCCCTCGAAGAGTACCGCCTGGCCGAGGAAAACCGCAATCAATTGCATCAATCAGACGATGCGTATGCGCGCCAGCAGGCGGATGCACTTGTACAAGCAAGCCAGCGCAAGCTTGAGCTTTGGGGCATCTCCGGAAATCAGATCGGTGCGCCGGAAGCCAATGGTGTACTTGATGTGATCATCTACTCCTATGCCTCTGGAACGGTCGTAGACCGCAAGGTGACACAGGGGCAGTACGTGAACGCGGGCGATACACTCTTTACGGTTGCTGATCTTAGCCAGGTGTGGATCAAGGCCGATGTCTACGAGGAGCAACTGCCACAGATTCACCCTGGGCAGCAAGTGGACCTCACGGCGGAATCGCTTCCCAACCGCACCTTGCATGGCCACGTGGACTTTATTGAACCGTCGGCAAACCCGCAGACACGCACCGTTCCCGTCCATGTCCACGTGGCCAATCCGGGTATGCGCTTGTTGCCCGGCATGTTCGTAAGCGCCACGTTCGTGAGCCGCGCGGCGCAGCCGTCCATCGTCATTCCACGTTCGGCAGTTCTCGATACGGGCACGCGCAAGATCGTGTATCTGGCAAGACCCAACGGCGTATTCGAGGCGCGCGAGGTGCAAGTGGGCGTGGCAACGGAAGACCTGTTCCCGGTGTCGGGCGGATTGGTGCTCGGCGACACTGTGGTACTCAACGGCAACTTCCTCATAGACTCGCAGGCACACCTAAGCTCCGGCATGTCGGGGCTCTATGGCGGATCGAAAGAATTTGCCACCGGACAACAGGCGCAATCGGCCTCTTCTTCTTCCACAAGCCAAAGCGCGCAGACAAACGCAGCCAGGCTCGACTTTCACGCCGACACAGAACCGGTAAAAGCAGGCAAGGACAGTTCCTTCCATGTGAATTTGACCGATGCGAGTGGCAAGCCCATCGCCGATGCGCGCGTCACCGTCACGTTGATCATGCCCGCCATGCCGGCGATGAACATGCCGGAGATGAAGAACGCATTCGAGCTGCCGTGGATGGCCGGACAGGAAATGTACATGGGCAAAGGCCAGGCGCCGATGGCCGGCTCATTGACTGTGCTTGTAGAGGCGCGCAGAAACGGCAGCGTGATCGCTTCCTTCCACACCCACCTCAGCGCCAGATAGGAGACAGCATGATCAACCGCATTGTCAAATTTTCCATGAAGAATCGCTGGCTAGTTCTCGCTGTCTATGCCGCGCTTGCGGTTTGGGGATACTGGGCATTTCTGCATACACCCATCGACGCGATCCCCGACCTGAGCGAGAACCAGGTCATCGTGTTCACCGAGTGGCAGGGCCGCAGTCCGCAAGAGGTCGAAGACCAGATCACCTATCCGCTCACCGTGAACCTGCAAGGGTTGCCGCATGTGCGCACGGTCCGCTCCTCCTCCGCATTCGGCTTTTCCATGGTCAACGTCATTTTCGAAGACTCGGTGGACATTTACTTCGCGAGAACCCGCGTTCTGGAGCGCCTCAGCCTCGCCGGCAGCTTCCTGCCCTCCGGCGTGACGCCGATGATGGGACCGGACGCAACCAGCGTGGGACAGGTCTTCTGGTACACGGTCGAAGGTCCCTACGACAGCGGTACGCTTCACTCACTTCAGGATTGGTTCATCAAGTACCAGCTCAACTCCGTGCCCGGCGTTGCCGAGGTCGCCAGCGTTGGCGGGTTCGTGAAGCAGTATCAGATCGATCTCGATCCCATCAAGCTGCGCGCCTACAACGTCGCACTCAAGGATATTGTTGCCGCGGTGGAGCGCAGCAATAACAACATCGGCGCCAAGGTAATCGAAGTGGGCGACACCGAAAATATGGTGCGCGGCATCGGCCTGATTCGCGGCCTGAAGGACATAGAGGACATATCGCTCGGCGCCTTTAACGGCACACCTATAACCGTGGGCAACGTGGGCAGCGTCCAACTTGGTCCCGAATTTCGGCGCGGTGTACTCGACAAGGACGGCAAAGAAGCAGTCGGCGGGGTCGTCGTCATCCGCTACGGCGCCAACGCGCGCGAAGTGATCGAAGCCATCAAGAAGAAGATCGGCGAGATTCAGCCTGGCCTTCCAACAGGCGTAAGCATCGTTCCCTTCTACGATCGCAGCATCCTGATCGATCATGCCGTGGACACACTGCGCCACGCCCTGATTGAAGAAATCATTCTGGTCACGCTCGCGCACGTGCTCTTCCTGTGGCACTTCCGCAGCATCCTCGTTGTCACCATCCCTCTGCCCCTCGCGGTGTTGGGTGCATTCCTGTTCATGAAGGGCGCGGGCATCTCGTCGAACATCATGTCGCTGGGAGGAATCGCTATCGCCATTGGCGTGCTCGTGGACGCGGGAATCGTGATGACCGAAAACGTCATTCGACAAGCGGAGCGTTACGAGCAGGAGCACGGCAACTATCGCGAACACATCTGGGAGATCACCCTCAAAGCCGCAAAACTTGTTGGCCGGCCCATCTCGTTTGCCATGGTCATCATCATCCTGGCCTTCGTTCCGGTCTTTGCGCTCACCGGCATGGAAGGCAAAATGTTTCATCCGCTGGCCTTCACCAAAACCTTTGCCATGGTGGCGTCCACCATCCTGGCCATCACGCTAGTGCCGGTGTTGTGCACGTTCCTCATCCGTGGCAAGCTGCATCGCGAGGAAGAGAATCCGGTGATGCGCGTGCTGCGGGCTATCTATCGGCCCGTGTTGGCGTGGGCTCTCAGCCACAGAGCCATTACGCTTGGCTCCGCACTGGCGCTGTTCTGCGCTGCCATCTACACCGCAACCACCATCGGTTCAGAGTTCATGCCGCCGCTCGATGAGGAGACGGCCCTCTTCATGCCCGTCACCGATCCACGCATCTCTCTCACCGAGGCGACTAAGATTCTTCGCCAGCAGGATGACATCATCGCTGCCGATCCAGTCGTCGCCATGGTGGTGGGAAAAGTGGGCCGTGCAGACACATCCACCGATCCGGCACCTGTAAACATGAGCGAAACGACAATCACTTTCAAGCCCAAAGAACAATGGCCCAAGGGCCTGACCAAGGACGCCATCCTCGCCCGGCTTGATGACAAGCTGCAAATCCCAGGCGTCACCAACATCTGGACACAGCCGATCCGCAATCGCATCGACATGCTCTCTACCGGCATCCGCACTCAGATCGGCATCAAGGTCTTTGGCCCCGACCTCAGCGTAATCGAACAGAAGTCAGAAGAGATCAAGGAAGTCGTGCGCCAGGTTCCCGGCGCCACCGATCTCTACGCCGAACGCACAACCGGTTCACCCTATTTGGAGATGACCGTGGACCGGCCGCCTGCGGACCGTTACGGCCTGAATGTCGCCGACGTAGAGGATGCGATTGAAACCGCCGTGGGCGGCAAGAATCTGACCACCACCATCGAGGGCAGGCAGCGCTTCCCGGTGCGCGTGCGTTACGCCCGCGACTTCCGCGAGAACCCGCAGCAACTTGGCGATGTACTTGTAACCGGCAGCAACGGAGCGCAAGTGCCGCTCAGCAAGGTGGTCATAATCAAGACAACCATGGGCCCGTCGATGATCAGCAGCGAGAATGGCCTTTTACGCGGCTCGGTGCTCTTGAATGTGCGTGGCCGCGACGTGGGTGGGTTCGTTGACCAGGCTCAACGCGCGGTGGCACAGAATGTGAAGATGCCGCCAGGCTACTACTTTGTGTGGAGCGGCCAGTATGAAAATCAGATCAGTGCGCGCAGGCGGCTGGAAATGGTCGTCCCAATCGTTCTCGTGGTAATCTCCATCCTTCTCTATCGAACCTACGGCTCTGCCAAGGAGGCCGCGCACGTTCTGCTTGCCGTTCCCTTCGCGCTCACCGGCGGCGTATTCCTCGTGAAGGCGCTCGGACTCAACTTCTCGGTTGCCGTCTGGGTCGGCTTCATCGCGCTCTTCGGAACCGCCGTGCAGACCGGCGTGGTCATGGTCATCTATCTTGAGGAAGCCGTAGCCCGGCGCAAGGCAGCGGACGGCCAACTCACCCGCTCCGGTCTCCATGCAGCCGTCATGGAGGGCGCGCTGCTGCGACTGCGCCCCAAGGTGATGACCGTGGCCACGGTGGTAGCCGGCCTGTTGCCGCTGCTATGGTCCACGCGCACCGGCGCCGAGTTTATGAGGCCGCTCGCCGCGCCGGTGCTGGGTGGAATGGTCAGCTCCCTCATTCTTGTGCTGATTGTGACCCCCGTAATTTTCACTTGGCTGCGGGAACGTGAAATGCAACCTACGCTGACACTGCCCCGTGCGCCCCATCAGGTTACGCCTTAAGGATGTCTCGGCAACAATGGCTGCCGAACCGCCGGGATTGCCAGGCAGAGAGGCCGACTCTATGTCCTGATTGGAGTGCTTGCGACATCAAAGGAACGGAAAGTACGGGAAATCGGGCGGGACGCCTCGTAGTGTACCGCTCGGAGTCGAACCTGGAGTTTTGGCTGGGAAATCGGGTACTGTAGTCGATTTTGTAGCGGTCAAAGCACCTCAATACCACAAGGTTCAACAGGGATCGGGGCGCATGGGTAACTTGTTCTATCAAAAGCACTTATTTCCAACTGATTTCAACAGGCTTCAATAAATCGCTTGACCCGTTTTGGGAGCAGAGGTGTTGAAACTTGTTGAAGTGTAGTGTTGGCGAGGGAGCATACCTTAGCCACTAACCGAGGGCAACTTAGTAGGAGTCGCTCCCGGATCAGTATCGTGAAGTCGCCAAGTATTCTGGAATCTGCCAGATGCACTCAATGCAACTGGATGGCCTGGCACTACAGCGTTTTCGGGGAGTAATCCAGAGAATTGCGCGCAACCTACTGTCAGTGAGCGCTTCGGGCTGTTAGCGTCAACCGAGGATCGTGCCTGGACAGATTGGCGGACGCCTGCTGACATTCCGGTACTAGACATCCGAGGCGGGTGGAGGGCCATCAATCCTACGATGAGGTTGTACCACTCCGTGAACGACCACTGGCATGGCAAGTCAGGCGGCAACCGAAAAGGGTTCGCTACGTGGATCGCTCTCACCTCGCTGATCCAGCAACCCCGCTCTTCGCCGAGGTCAGGAATCTTCGGCTAAGAGCCGCGCGACCATAGTGGGTGACCTGAGTCACATACGAAATTCCTTGTCACACAAACGCTAGTTCTATTCGTTCTCTATACGCAGATGCTTTGCGGCTTTCCGCGCTCGAGGGTGTCTGTGATGAGGACGAGGGAATGCAGCTGTTGGCTGAGGTCGCGGAGGAAACCGGCGCCACGTCTCAGCCTGCCATGCTATTCCTGGTGCGGCCCTCCATGGACGTAGAGCCGGAAGTAATACGCGCCTATGAATCGCTTCGGCTGCCAGTGTATCTCTACCTGGCGGCTGTGGTGGGCGATGCATCGGAGGCGGAGGACATCTGCCAGGAAGTTTTCCTGCGCCTCTTTGTCCACTGCTCCAACCGCGGTATGGTGGCGCCCGAGTGCCTGCGGTCCTGGGTTTTTCGAGTTGGACACAACCTGGCTATCGATCGCGTTCGCACCCGGAAGTTCACGCGGGAACCGGACGGGGAGGATCCGCTTCCGGTGCTGCTCCAGCTGCCGGATGCCGGCCGGACGCCGGAAGAGACCTTGCTGGAACGTGAGCGATTGGAAGCCCTCCAGAGGAGGCTCGCCCAACTGTCGAGCCAGGAACAGCACTGCCTTTATCTCCGGGCAGAAGGGTTTCGTTACCGGGAAATAGCGGAGATTCTAGGCATCACCAGTTCGAGCGTGGCGGAGTTTCTTCGTCGCGCGCTACGCAAGCTCATGCGAGACAGTCATGCGTAACCTATTTCAATCCGCCGACCGGCAGGGACCGTGGCATCCGCGCGAGGATGACCTGCTGCACTACATCGATGGAGAGCTGCCGGCGCGGCGTCATGCGCGCATCGGCGCGCACCTGAAAGCCTGTTGGGCGTGCCGGGCGAAGGTTGAGAAGGTGGAATCGACGATCACCGCGTTCATGGACTACCGCAGCCGTGCGTCTGCCCGGCTTGGCGGGATGACGTCAGACGACGCATTTCGCCTGCGCCTGCGCACACTGGCGCAGCAGCAGGGTTCGAAGCAATCGATGCGGAAATCTGTTGCGAGAGCGTGGCAACTCGCGAGAGCGTGGCAACTCGCAGGCGGGGCGAACATCCGGGTTCCTGTGATGGCTGCCGCGGGCGTGTTGACGGTTGCGCTGCTGGTTTTGGGGTGGAAGTATTTTGCGCCGCCACCGGTGAGCGCAGGGGAGCTTCTGGCCGACACCAGCCTCGCTGAATCCGCGAGAGCCAATGATGTATCGGTGGTCCTGCATCGTTCGCTGCTCATGGAAAAACGCAGAAGCGGAGAGGCAAAGCCGATCGAGCGGCGGCGCATCGATGTGTGGCATGCGGGCAAATCGGGAGTGACGGTGCGGCGTCTCTACGACGAATCCGGTCAACTTCTTGCCGCGGAGTGGCGCCGCCGCGACGGAAGCGCTGAGGTTTACAGTCCGCAGACGCGTCCCCGGCTCGAGCTGCGGACGGAGTCGCCGCCGGCGATGCTGAACCGCCCTGAGGATCTCTGGCGTTTGGACCCCTCGGCCGCCAGTTTCGTCCAACTGGCCGGCGATGCTTCAGGCGCGAAGGTGTCACGTCAGGGAGAAGACTTTCGCGTCAGCCTCGGCCCTGAGCATGCGACGGGGCATTTCCTGAAGGCCGTACTCACGATTCGCAGGAACGGCTTTCGCGCCACAGGCATTGACCTGCGGCTTGCCGAACCGCCTGCGCCGGTGCAGGCCGGAGAGGGTCTACAGACGGCGGTCTACGACTACTCCATTGCGGAAGATAGCTACGAGCAGGAGCCATGGGAGAAAGCGCAGGCCGGCGTATTTGAACGCGACGCCACGCTGCTGCCCCCTGAACAAAGCCAGGAACCCGTGGCAACGCCGGACTTGCAGGTTGAAACCACCTGGCTTCTCGATGGGATTGGCGCCACGCTGGGCAGCGAGATCACCGTCAGCATGGGCTCCGATGGGAGACTGCATGTGCAGGGCATTGTGCAAAACGAGGCGCGTAAGCAGGAGATTCTCACAGCGCTCAAGCCCGTGCGCTCCGATCGCGCGGTCCAGATCGACATCCTGAGCTACTCCCTGGCGTTGCGCCGCGCCGTCACCCCTGGGCACAGCATCGCGGCAGAATCATCCCGGGTCTCTGGCGGCAACTCCAACCTTTCCGCGCAGGCGGATATCAGCGAGTTCCTGGCAAGCCAGTCTCCGCCGCCTCCCGAATCGGAACTGCGCGAACGAGTCATGCGATTTTCTGCGGAGATCTCCGCAAACTCCAGCAACGCCGCCCGTCATGCCTGGGTGCTCAAGCACCTCGCGGAAATGGCCAGCTCGGGCAACGGCGAGAATCTCTCTGCGGCGGCGTGGCGCCAGTACCTTTCGATGGTGGCCGCGCACGCGCGGGAAGTGGAGCAAAGCACAAGACGGCTAAAGCTCGAGCTTGACCCCATCTTCTTCGCGGGACTTCCGCCGCCCGGTGAGAGTCCGCCGCCGACGGAGCTATCACCGGCCATCGACCGGGTTCTCGAGGCGGCTTTGCGCAATGACAAGGCGATCCAGTCTGCATTTGGCATCAGCATGGGCGTCGAATCTCCGGTCTCCATTCGCACCGCGGAGTTTCGCGAGTCAGTGCTGGAAACAGAAGAGCTTGCCTGTTGGATTGAGAAACAGGCCGGCGGTGAGTGCGTGGAACCCGGGCAGAATACAAAGGCGAGCCCATAAGAAGCGGACAACTGTTGCGATCCGGACCGGCGTGCAGACCTGGACAAACAGCGTCTTACGGCAAGGAGCGAACCATGTTGGCAAGAAAAAGAGAAGTTCGCGGGATCGCAGGTCATTTCCTGATCGCAGTCTGCATGCTGCTCGTGTGTGTTTCGGTGCGCGCGCAGGATGGGCAGGCACTCGCGGGTCTTTCGGGAACGGTGACCGATGCCCACGGCTCCGCTGTGCCCCACGCGAAGGTGTCGGCGGCCAATGAAGGCACCGGCCTTGAACGGAACGTCAATGCCGATGCCAAAGGAGGTTTCCTCATTCCGCTGCTTCCGCCCGGCGTCTACACCGTCACCGTCGATGGCGACGGATTTCCGCGTTTTCAAGTTGCCGGAATTGAGCTTCGCCCAGGGATGAATCTTCGCCTCCCGATACAATTGCCTCCACTGACCAGCATCCACGGCAAAGTCATCGATCTCAAATCCGGCGAGCCCATCGCCAAGGCCCTGGTGGCTATCCGGAGCCAGCATCTGCAGACGGTCACATCGGCGACCGGCGAGTTCCAGATCGATGACGTACTTCCGGGCAGGGCTGATCTTTACGTCAGCGCGGTAGGACTCGTACTTCTCCGGGAAAAACTCGACCTGCAAGCGGGCATTGCAAATGAAGTGCAGCTGCTGCTGGGCCAGGATGCGTTGCGGCGAACGGAAAGCGTCCGCGTCAACGCTGGCCCCTTTTCTCAGGTGCACACTGAAGCGCCAGTCGAACAGTCCCTCACCAACACGGAGCTTGAAAACCTGGCATCGGTGCTCTTCGACGACCCGATGCGCTCGGTCGAATCCTTGCCGGGCGTAGCCGCCAACAACGATTTATACTCCGAATTCGCGGTGCGCGGAGCCGGTCCGTCAGAGATCGGCGTCTTCGTTGACGGGGCGCTGCTTACCAATCCCTTCCATGACATCCTCGACGACCGCGGCAACGCCTACTCCATCGGCCTGCTCCAAAGCGGATTCCTGGACACGGTGGCGCTCCTCAGCAGCAATGTTCCCGCGCAATATGGCGACTTCACTGGGTCCGTTCTCGACGTTGATACTCGCGAAGGCGACTCCAGCCGCACTTCGTATCGCGCCGATGTCAGCTTGGTTGCGGCAACCGTGAGTGCTGAAGGCCCGATCGGCGCGGGCAAGAAAGCCACCTGGCTGGCCTCGGCGCGCAAGGATTACGTAGGTGTGTTTGTAGGCCAGAACAGCGGTCTCGGGCTTAGCTTCTACGACACGCACGGCACTCTCGCCTACGCGCCCAATGCGCGCAACAAGATTCTCCTCAGCGGCATCTACGGCGAGACCAGTGTATCCAAGGACGACTCAAACGTTCTGGGCGAGGATCAGTTCAAGGACGCCACCAGCAGCAGCGCCCTCGTCAGCGCACGCTGGATATGGTCTAACCCGGTGGCGATTTCACGGGCGCAGTTCTATGCCTCCATCGATTCGGCGAACGACAAGGATATCGGCCAGGAATTGCTCGAGCGGTCCTACGGCCTGGAGACCGGCTATCGCGAGGACTTCACCGGCCAACTCGGCAAACACAATGTCTTCGAGGCCGGCGGCGTCTACCGCCTCCTCAATCGCGACTACCTGAAAAATGAACCGTGGAACTACGTCACGGAGACCTTCTCAAGCTCGCTTATCCAGAGCGCGTCGTTTTCTAAGAGCGTTTCCCAACCCGGCGCCTATCTCCAGGATGCTCTCTCCTTCACCGATAAGCGAATCAACATGGTCGTGGGCGGACGTTGGGACCATTTCAGCCAGAACGACGCAAATGTCTTCCTACCGCGGTTGAGCCTGTCGATCGCTCCATTAGCTCAAACCAGGCTTACCCTGGCCGCCGGCCAGTACTCCCAGTTTCCTGGCCTTGTTGATCTCTTCGGCGAATTCGGAACGCCCAATCTCAGACCTCAGCGCTCCAACCAGGCCTCCGTGGCTATTGAGCAATTCTTGAGCGAACGCTTAAGGGTGCGCCTGGAAGCCTACGATCGTCAGGAACGCGACGGCATCTATTCCGCCGCCAGCCAATTCCGTCTGGCCGCTTATGGAGCCATCCTCTTTCCGCAGCTCGGTCCCGTTCTGGCCAACTCGCAGCGCGGCTACTCGCGCGGGCTGGAGTTTATCGTCCAGCGCCGCAGTGACAACGGCCTGTCCGGTTGGATCGCCTATACGCTCGGCTACTCGCGGTTCACCGACGCAACCACCGGCGCGCATTTCTGGGGCGACTACGACCAGCGCCACACGTTGAATGTCTTTGCGAGTTATCGCGTCGGCACCTCGGTTAACCTCAGCGCCAACGCGCGGTACGGCAGCGGCTTTCCCATCACGGGCTATGTCGGGCCGCCTGCCGAATTCGAAGGTGACTGGTATTTCCCCCTCACCGCCACGCCGAATCAGGTCCGCATGCCAGCCTATTTCCGGCTCGACGCGCGAATAAACAAAGCTTTCTACCGCAAACATTCAAAGTTCACACTCTATACCGAAATCACTAACCTTACCGACCACTCCAATCTGCAGTACTGGGGCTTCGTCCCCGATGTGGTCCAGGCCGGCTACCTCGAAGCGGGACGCGATAACCTCCTGCCAATCACCCCGAGCGTGGGAATCAACGCGGAGTTCTAATCCTATTGCGCGGGCGCTCCATGCTCCCGCAAGGAGTCCACCAAATGAAGAGTACGAAGAAGCTCACACGACACGCAGAAATCCTCTGCGCCCTGATTTCAACTGCGATCCTGACCGGCTGCGGTGGAACCAACGCTTCCAATCAGCAACAGCCACCGCCTCCCCCTTCTACCGTTCCCGATTCGAGGGCCGACGCCATGCTTGCGCAGATGACGCAGGACGAAAAGCTGCAGATGGTGATGGGAGGGGTGACCACCAACCTGACCTACGGTTACACCGTTCCTCAGGGCGCTGGCGGATGGGTGCCGGGCATTCCCAGCCTGGGCATTCCGACCCTCTATATCTCTGATGGCAGCGTCGGGGTCAGCGCCGACGCCGGGCAGGCGACTGCGCTGCCCTCGGCTATTGCCAACGCCGCCAGTTGGGATCTGAACGAAGCTGCCAAGTACGGAACGGTAATCGGCATCGAACTCGCTGACTACGGGATGAATGTCAATACCGGCGGGAACGTGAATCTCACCGGGCGCGAACCTCGCGACGGGCGAACCTTTGAGACCAAGGGAGAAGATCCCATCCTCGCGGGAAAAATCAACGCTGCGCATATCTCCGCTATCCAGGCCCAGCACATTATCGGCATGATGAAGCACTTCAGCTTCAATGACCAGGAGAGCGGCAGGTGGACCGCCAACGCGGTCATCGATGAGCGTGGCGGGCGCGAGAGCGATCTGCTGGCCTTTGAAATCAGCGTCAAAGATTCGAACGCCCAAGCGGTGATGTGCTCGTACAACCTCACCAACAGTATCTACAACTGCGAAAACAACCATCTGCTCAACAACATTCTGAAGACCGATTGGTCCTTTCCCGGCTTTGTCATGACCGACTGGTGGGCGACGACCAGCACCTTCGGGGGCCCCAACGCCGGGCTCGATCAGGAACAGCCCAACCAGCTCTACTTCTCTTCGCTCGGTCAGGCCATCGCCTCCGGCGCTGTCTCGCAGTCCCAGTTCGACAACATGGTGCACCGCATCCTTCGCGCCATGTATTACGCTGGCCTCTTCGACTATCCGCTGACCATCCAGCCCATTCCGGCCCAAGCCGACGCAGCAATCGCTCAGGAAATCGAGGAGACGGGCGCGGTTTTGCTCAAGAACTCTGGTAGCCAGTTGCCGCTCAATGCCTCCTCGACTCAATCGATTGCCGTGATCGGCTCCCATGCCGACACATGGGTTCTTTCGGGAGGCGGTTCGGCACAGGTTGATCCGGTTGGAGGAGGAATCTTCGGGCCGCAACCGTGTCCGCCCTGCTGGGCCACCGTCACTTGGGATCCCTCTTCACCGCTCAAGGCAATTCAGGCTGTGGCGCCCAATGCTCATGTCCAGTATGCTGACGGTTCTGACGCCAATGCCGCCGCCAATCTCGCTGCCTCGTCACAGGTTGCAATCATCTTTGTGAATAACTGGGGCAGCGAGGGCATGGACCAGACAACCTTGGGGCTTACGGATTACGTCGACACTACGCCCATCGATCAGGACGCCCTCGTCTCCGCGGTTGCGGCCGCCAACCCCCACACCATTGTCGTGATTGAGAGTGGCGGCCCCGTCCTGATGCCGTGGCTCAGCCAGGTTTCAGCGGTTCTTGAAGCCTGGTTCCCCGGTCAGAATGGAGGGCCAGCCATCGCCAATCTGCTCTTCGGCGTCGTCAATCCCTCAGGTAAACTGCCGATTACGTTCCCGGCATCGGATGCGCAGTTGCCCCGGCCGGTCATTCCCCAACCTCCCGACAATGTAACACCTTTCAATGTGAATTACATCGAGAGTTATAACGTTGGATACAAATGGTTCGATTCGCAAGGGCTGACGCCGCTCTTTCCTTTTGGCTTCGGGCTTTCGTACACCACCTTCTCGTTCACCAATGCCAGCCTGGCGAATAACCTCTCATCGGCGTCGAACCCCAACATCCAGGTCTCGTTTATGCTCGCCAATACGGGCGCCGTTGCTGGATCGGAGGTTGCGCAGGTTTATCTCGGGCTTCCGGCATCGCTCAACGAGCCGCCGCGACGCGTTGTGGGATGGCAGAAAGTCCCTCTGCAGGCGGGAGCTTCGCAATCCGTCACCATTGAAGTCGATGAGAACGACTCTTCGCATCCGCTGTCGTATTGGGATACGGGCAACAACGCCTGGACACTCGGGGCGGGGGCCTATACGGTCTACCTGGGCGACTCGGACAACGCGGCCACGCTCCAAACCGTGGGGACCTTCAATGTGACGCCTTGAAGTTTTGAGACTCGAACATCGTGTCACAAAGTCGCTGCAGATCTACGGAATCGTAAGATGATCAGTGATCTGTTTTACGCGCTGCATCATTCGTTGGGCCAACGTTGATCCTCGGTTTTCGCCAAATCGCCAATGCACTCGTCAAGCAATCCCAACCATTGGAATCCAGGATTTCCGAATTCCGGTCGAATCACCGGCCACTCGGAAATTACTACTTGGTTACTTCCGAGTTGGCGACCATACGGCCGGAACTCGGAAAGAACGCCAGAACGGCTTGATTAGTACATTGGCCCGTCTTAGTTAAACGACTCGGGGGCCTGGTTGCGTATCGCTCAATTTCTTCCGAAGGGAATCCTTAAATGCATTCGCGCATCCTAAATAGGCGATGGCACTTTTATGGAGTCCTGGGAGTTGGAGCGGACGCCTCGCTGAACTTGAGGCGCAATCCGGTGAGCTGAAGGAGGCTCCGCTGCGCCGCGATGTACGATCGCTGGGCACGCTGCTTGGAGAGGTACTGCGCGAGCAGGCTGGAGACGAGCTGTTTTCCCAGGTCGAAGCCTTACGCCAGGGCACGATTCGCCGACGCGACTCCGAAGCCGCGGGGCGTGGCGAAGAGGCCGCGCATCAGGCTGCCACCGCGCTCGAGTTGGTGCATTCGCTGCCGGTCGAGCAGTCGATTCTGCTCACTCGCGCCTTCGCCTTTTACTTTGAACTCATCAATCTGGCGGAGACCAACCACCGTAAGCGCCGGCGTACAGCCCTGCATTTGAGCGGCGAGGCTGACCGGCAGCGTGGGTCGCTCATGGGCACGCTGAGCAAGATGCGGCGCGTGGGCATTAGCGCTCAGGAAGCTTTGGAGACGCTCAGGCGCGTCCTGATTGTGCCCGTCTTCACCGCGCATCCGACTGAAGTGGCACGCCGGTCGGTACTCGTCAAACGGCGGCGCATCGGTGAGCTTCTGGCCGCGCTTGACCGCATTCCTCTTCACGCGGAGGAGATGGCGCGTCTTGAAGAGGCCATCCGTGCCGAGATCACCAGTCTCTGGCAGACCGACGAGGTGCGCTCGCGTCGGCCCACTGTTTACGACGAGATCAAGATGGGCTTGGACTACTACGACGTCTCGATTTTTGCCACGCTGCCCAGCCTCTATCGCGAGATAGCCGAGGCCTTGCGCGCCACCTATGGCCTGGAGATCGAGGCGCACGAACTGCCGCTGGTGCTCAACTTCGGCTCGTGGATTGGTGGGGACCTCGATGGCAATCCCTACGTCACCCCAGGCGTCACACGCGACGCAATTCAGCTTGCGCGCGGTCATCTGCTGCTCTACTACCAGCGGCAATTGGATGAAATCATCGACCTGGTTACAACCAGCACCCAGCAGATTGCCATCAGCGACGCGCTGCTCCAGCGGCTTGAAGCTTACATTGCACTTGTTCATACGCCGCAGGCGCAGGTCTTTGCCGAGCAATACGAGTTTGAATACTACCGGCGCTTCGCAATTTGTCTCAAGGCGCGCTTGCAGCGAACCCTGGAAGCGGCTGCCGAGCTGCCATCTGGCACAAAGCTGCCCGTCATGCCCTATACGCTCTCCCGCAATCGGCACCGGCTGGACAAGCTGGCCCAGGCCCTGCCCGCCTACTGTAACGTGCTGGATTTCATCGACGATCTGGAAACGCTGCGTGCGTCGCTGGCTGCCAATCGCGGGCTGCGCATTGCGCGCACGCTCGTCGACCCGCTGATTTTGCAGGTGCGCACCTTCGGACTGCACCTGCATACAATCGACATTCGCCAACATGCCAAGATTCATGCCGCTGCATTGCAGGACGCCGTTGCCGACACTGCCGCTGCAACGCTGCAGGGTGAACTCTCGGATGAAACTTCCTGCGTGCTTGAGACCTTCCGCGTGGTGGCCGAGATGAAAAGCGGCTGCTCGCCCGAGGCCATACGCCAATATGTAGTCAGCGGCGCATCGACCGTCGAAGACGTCCTGACGGTGGTGCGATTGGCGAGGCTGGGAGGCGTGCGTGTCGAAGGCACGGATCGCGACCCCGGCCTGATGCCGGTGCCACTCTTTGAGTCCATCGAAGACCTTCGCAACGCTCCCGCCGTCTGCCGGCAGCTGTGGAGCCGTCCCGACTATCGCAAGCTGATGGTTACCTGGGACAACTGGCAGGAGGTCATGCTTGGCTACTCTGATTCCAACAAAGACGGCGGCATGCTGACCAGCACATGGGAGATATTCCGCGCTCATCGCGACCTACACGTCGTGGCCCGCGAAACCGGTGTCAAGCTGCGTATTTTTCACGGTCGTGGCGGCACAGTGGGCCGAGGTGGCGGGCCCACGCACCGCGCCATCTTCGCCCAGCCAATGAACTCATTTGAAGGCCAGTTGCGGATCACCGAACAGGGCGAGGTGCTCAATTTCAAGTACTCGGACGAGGTATTGGCAGAGCGCAACCTAGAGCTGATAATCGCCGCCTCGCTAGACGCACTGGCAAGACCCAATGCGCGCGACCCCGAAGGCCATTTCACTGGCCTGCTCAAACCGGATTGGGAGGCAGCACTTAACGAACTCTCCATCATCGCATTTCAATATTACCGAGATCACATTCTCGACGATCCCGGCGTGGTCACTTACTTCGAGCAATCTACTCCGGTAGCCGAGTTGGAGCAGGCCAAGATCGGGTCCAGGCCACCGTGGCGCAATGCGTCAACCAATCTGACCGACCTGCGCGCGATCCCCTGGGTCTTCGGCTGGACGCAGTCGCGGCTGCTGATGCCGGCCTGGTTTGGCGTGGGCTTTGCGCTGGGCGAATTTCTTGAGCGCCCCAGGTCGCTTGAATTGCTGCAAATCATGGCCCACGAGCTCCCCCTCTTCATCGATCTGTTGCGCAATGTGGAACTGGCGCTGGGCAAGGTGGATCTGGCGACGGCGCGACTCTACTCTTCACTGGTGGAGGACGCCGTGCTGCGCGAACGCATTTTTGAAATGATGGAGGACGAATTCCATCGCGCTGTGCACGCGCTGCTCGCAATCACCGGTCAGAAGGAATTACTCGAATCCAATCCGGTGTTAGCCCGCTCGATCCGGCTGCGCAACCCTTATGTCGATCCAATGCACCTCATTCAAGTAGATCTGCTGCGCCGCAAACGAGCCGGTGAAGAGACAGCGGAGGTCAACCGCGCCATCGCCGCAACCATTAGCGGTATCGCAGCAGGGCTGAGGAATACGGGCTGATATGAATGAATTAACTAGCCAGAAAGTGAGCGGCAGTACTACGCATAATCGCCGAGGAATACGACATTCCGCTGAATAAAAGCGTGCCTGCGCTGGCTGTTCTCGACGAGCATGAGTTTTTTGAGGCATCGGGAAATCTATTCCGATGGCCAGAAGCAGTAGGACTTAACCGGGGCAGGCACGAAGTCTACCCCGGCCACTCATCGAAATGAGTTTCAGCGAGGTATTCCCTGGTGGGTTGCTCTCCAGCAGAGCCCGCCTCCGCTTTTCTCGCCGATCTCAGTTCTATCACAAGGGCCTCTGTTCGGCCAACAATTGGCAGCGAACGGCGAACTGTCGACTACACAGCTGTCTCACAAAAGGGCGCAGGCCAAGCTTTCAAGAAAAACTTATGGGAATCCCATCTGATGATCCAGTGGTCAAATACTTTTGCGTTCCAAGTGGTGCATTCAGATGTTGAACCGCTGTCATTTCTCAGACCGAGCAGCCCGATTCCAGCGACCACTCACCGCGGCCCGCGCGAAAATCGGGCATCCCAGAGAGCAAGCGAGTTGCCATCCCCATCGATAGCGGCGGCTGCCTCCCAGCCCTGACCGCCAGTACTCAACACTAAGGGTGAAGTCCAGGCGCCGGTCTGTGCGATAATCGGCACTGCCGAGGCAACTGTAACTGCAATGCAAATCAATCGAGCTGTCACGCGGAATCTATTCATCTTTGAGTCCTCATTTGCCGTCTCCGGCTGGCAGCTAGTTACCAACAGTTGCCAGTTGCGGGAGGAAGGGTTCGGCTGCCGCGCTACGTTGAGCAGCCAATCCATAAGGCATGGCCCGCGGACCCATAACTCAGAGCATAGGTAAGATGGTTTGGAATATGTCATGTGCGTGTAACTATCTTGTAAATTTCTTCCCGGCCATCTTCTAACTAAGACCGAAAAGACAGGGCTCTATAGTGCTCGAGAGAACAGACACCGTTAAGAACCGGATACAAGACCCTGTTTGGGATGAACGGATTTGAGAAGCCGCGACAAACCGTCCCGGCCTTCTCCGTTTTGTGAAGAAACTGGAACACGGCGACGCGCTTGTTATTTGCGTGATTGAGCGATTGGCTAAGATCGCGGAAGTCCTTGTGCATGTTGAATCGGAGGAAGAACTTCTGGGCCCTTCTCTCAAGAGATGACCATGAGTGAATTGCCGGCCGAAAACTCATTCCGGCGCTGTTGAACTTGCCCAGTTCGGGGTTGCAAAAGAAGACCGCGTGCACTTCCTCATCCATCTGTTCAAGTCTGATCTCTTAGTCACGGAAGACCTCGCTCAAGCCAGCTCGGCCCTTGTGCCAGCTAATGCCTCCGCTGTTGTTCACGCGCCGAGTCTGGAACGATTTGGGATATTCGAACCTCGCCACGCTGCTGAGAGACGTGACCGGCGATGTACATAATGGTTTGGTCGCCTGCACCGGTCTCCGCCAACTCCGTAATGAGAGTGTGCCGGTTGTCGTGTCAATTCCTAGCCTGTCGCCGATAGAGCGCGGAGAGAAGGCAAGCCTCGCTCCGAAATTGATTGCATTTCCGCATAATTTACCACATCGATACAAAGGAATGACAAATCGGCAACAAGTCGCGGAACCGGAGGTTCATACTAAGCCTCAATGCAATACGAATCCTCGAAAGAGACATTTGAGGGACAACTGGATGAAGGCCGGTTTGCTGCGACACAATTCTGCTGTGTTGGCGATGTTCTTGCTCGTTATGGTTGGGGAAGCTTTCGGGCAGACACCTGGGACGGGCGCCATCTCCGGTGTGGTGTATGACCCTTCCAATCGGGTGATTGCCAATGCCGAAATCCTGACGGTGAATGAGGCGACCAACATGTCTCGCTCAGCAATCACCACTGCGGAGGGCGTTTTTCGCGTGCCGCTGCTATCCCCAGGGAGCTACACAGTAACAGTGAAGGCAACGGGCTTTGCCGAGCACATATCGCAATCGATTCTCGTGACGGCGAGCGAGACAAGTTCTTTGAATGTGACGTTGACGGTTGCAGGGGTGAGCGCGAGCATACGGGTGACTGGCGATGCAGAGATTGCCGAGTTGGAAAGCTCGACGCTGGGACGCGCCGTCGAACAAGAATCGATCCAGGCGCTTCCCTTGTCCAGCCGCAACTATACGCAGATTCTCGCGCTCTCACCGGGTGTGGTTGTGGCCCTGCCGGATGCCACGTCTTTAAGCAGCGGAACACAGAATGTCACCTCCAATGGCGCCAAGACAACCTCGAACAACATCCAGTTCAACGGCATTGACGCCAATAACCTCTCGCAGAACTCCGCCAAGAATGATGGAGAAGAGGTGGGCACGGCCATTCCCGCGCCGGACGCCATTCAGGAGTTCAAGGTGCAGACCGCCAATTACGACGCCTCCTATGGAAGGGGCGCCGGAGCCAACGTCGACCTGGTAAGCAAGAGCGGCACAAACCGGTTTCACGGAAGCGCGTGGGAGTTTGTGCGCAATAACATCTTTAACGCCAACGACTTCTTTTCGAAGCTGGATAATCAGCCACGTCCCCGGCTGAAGCAGAACCAGTTCGGCGTGTCGTTTGGCGGTCCGATCCGGAAAGACAGATCTTTCCTTTTTTTCGCGTATCAGGGACAAACAGAAATCAATGGCGAGGCAGCCGGAGCCAAACAAACCACGATTCTGCCGCAACTTACCTCCGACCGCGCCGCTGCGACGCTGGGCGCCCAGTTTTGTCCCGCGAATCACCTGAATGCCGCTGGATATCTGACCAACGCGGGCGGAACCCAGGTGGCTTGCGACGGCTCCAACATCAATCCCGTTGCCTTGGCCCTGCTCAACTTCAAGCTGAGCAACGGCCAGTACGCCATTCCCAATCCGCAGGTGAACCTGCCCACTACCGATCCCACGCAGCTTCCAGTCGGCCAGTCTACCTTCGCCATCCCCGCCAGTTACAAAGACAACCAGTTCAGCGTAAACATCGACCAGATCATGACGGAGAAGAACACGCTTTCGGGAAGGCTCTTCTACTCGCGGGCGCCAACCAGCGAGGCATTCTCGCCGAATGCGGCCAATGTCCCCGGCTGGGGCACCAATGAACTCGACCAGAACACGATGTTTGTTCTGGCAGACACGCACGTCTTTAACTCGAACCTTATCAACCTGGCGCGCTTCGGTTACATGCGCTACGATGGGCTCTCTGCAGTTGTGAACCCGATTTTGGCCTCAGACCTGGGCATGAGCACGCCCACGGGCATTGCAGGCGTGGCGCCAGGCGTGAGCATCAGCGGCCTGTTCACCACTGGAGATGCCGGCACGCCGGCGCAGTGGCAGAACACAAACAGCTTCATCTGGCAAGATACCGTCTCGCATACGCGCAATCGCCATGACATGCGCTTTGGCCTGGAGGTGAAGCGTCACGAAGTGGACGTAGACGCGCCCTACAGCTCGGATGGACTGCTACAGATCGCCACTTTCGCCGATTTTCTGCTTGGGCAGAGCGCGGCGCAGAATGGCAGCCCCATTGGCGTAAGCAATGTGACAGACAGTGGGGGCAGCTCAGGCCTTTTCCGCAAGGACGAACGTTATACCGACTTGGCGGCCTTCATGCAGGACGACATCAAGCTGACGCCACGGCTAACGGTAAACGGCGGCCTGCGCTATGAGATATTCGGTCCCCCAATCGAAATCCACGGTCTTCTACCTAGCTTCGATCCCTCGATTGCGGCTGGCCAGGTTCCGGCCACGGGATCGCTCAGCGGCTTTACTCTGCCCGCGAATTACCCCGGCCCGGTTCCCATTGGCGTAACGAAGACCTCGACTGCGGGTCTGTGGACGACCGACTATCACGACGTCTCGCCGCGGCTGGGTTTCGCGCTGCAGTTGACGCAGAAGCCGGCCATCGTGCTGCGAGGCGGATACGGCATCTACTACGATCGGCCCTCGGCCGGTTTCGCCGAATCGCAGTTGGGACAGCAGCCATTTTCACTGCAGCAGCTCTCTTACGGTGCGCAGAATGCCGGAGCGACGTTGCAAAGTCCCTTCGATCCATTGCTGCCGTCGACTTCAAGCTTCCCTATCTATCAGCCGCGCTTGGCTGGCGGGGGCGCGTATACCTCCGGCGTGTCGCCAAACATCATCGACCCATACGCGCAGGAATACAACCTGAATCTCCAGTACGCGTTTGCAAGGGACTTCATGCTGGAAGTAGGCTACGTGGGCGCGCGCACCACTCATTCGCCGGGAAGTGTTGAGTTCAACCAGGCCCTGCTGGCGAGTTCACAAAACCCGGTTAACGGGACCACCATGAATACCGCGGCCAATGTCATCCAACGGCTGCCCTTCGCGGGCATCGCCACGGGATCGCTCTTCTCCGAAACAGAGTTCAAAGCAAACTATAACTCGTTGCAGAGCAGCATCACCAAGCGGCTGGGTCATGGACTCCAGTTTCTCGGCAGTTACACATGGTCGAAGATACTGGACGAGACCAGCGGCTCGGGGGGCGGTGATGTCTTCGAGCTGTGGCTGTTGACCAACAACCAGAACAATCCGCGGCAGGCATACGGGTTGACGGATTTCGACCGCGACCAAAGGGCCATCGCGAACTTCACCTGGACTTCGCCGAAGCTCCAGCAGACGCCGATGCTGGCCCGGCGGGCACTCTCCGACTGGGAGTTCTCCGGCATCGTGGTAATCCAGTCCGGCAGCCCCATCACGGTGCTCGACTACAACGCCGGCTCTGTCTACGGCAACTTTGAGAACAGGGCGCAACGCACGGGATCGAATCCCTCCACGCGGGGTTCGCTTTATTCCCGAGTGCTCAACGGATATCTCGACCAGAACGCATTTACCATCGCTCCGGAGGCTCCGAACGGAAGCGGGCCCGGAGATACGGACTTCGGCAACAGCGGCGTCGGCATTGTACGCGGTCCAGGCCAGCACAACATGGACATGGCCGTCGAGCGCATCTTCCCGGTGACCGAATCGAGCAGCTTCCGCTTCCGGGCTGAGTTTTTCAACCTAACGAACACGCCTCAATTCGCCAATCCGAATAACAGTCTCGATTTCGTCGAGGGACCCAACGGGCCCGCCAACGTGATCTCTTCATTCGGCACGATCACCGCGACCGCGGCGAATCCACGCATTATCCAGTTCGCGGTGAAGTACTTGTTCTGATGAACCGCAGCACAGGCTTTATCCGCGCCGCAGCTCCCGTAAACTGCCAGGAAGGAACTTTTTCGATGACGATTGAAGAGATAGAGTCCGCGTGCGATGCATCCGAACCGCCCGACTTTTCCAGGCATGAAGTGGAGGTCCCTGAGCTTTCGCAAGGGAAGATGTTTTATCCTCTCGGGTTTCCGACGGAGTTGAGAACGAACTCACCCGAGATTCTGTTGCAAGCTCGCAACTTGTGGTCCATTTTCGAAAAGCGATTCGACACGGAACCTATCCGCGTGGACGTACATGTGGTGGAGAGCGACTCGACAGAGTGTCCTCCAACACCGGTCTGCCGGATTATGTATCCGCTACTGATTAGCGTAGCGGATACAGACAACTACAGCATCGCCCATCTTGACCGGAACAGGACACAGATTACGGTCTCGCGGGCCGCCGAGAAACATAGCAGCTATCTGGGCTATTTTTTCCTGGGATTCGCGCCGCATTGCCACATTGAATCCAGGTTCGCGACACCTGTACATGCGGGATGTGTTGCGCTCAACGGCCGGGGGGTGCTACTGTGTGGCGACTCAGGCGCAGGCAAGTCGACCTTGTCGTATGCGTGCGCGCGCGCCGGATGGACTTATGTCTCAGACGATGCAAGTTCCCTGCTCAACGACGCCAAGGATCGTCTGATCATCGGCAACTGCCATCAGGTGCGTTTTCGCCCTTCGGCGGCCAAACTGTTTCCCGAGCTGGAAGGGCTGGAGATTACGCCGCGCGCAGCAGGTAAGCCATCCATCGTGCTGCCGACGGCGCCGATGTCCGGGATAGTCTGTGCGCCTACGGCGCAGGTGGACTCCCTGGTCTTCCTCAACCGGCGCGTCCCCGGCCCTCCGGAATTGGTTCCCTATCGCAAGGACGTGGCGCGGTATTTTATGCGCCAAGTACTGTTCGGGTCGGCTGAGTCGCTTGCCGCGCAGTACGCCGCATTGGAGCGATTGCTGACAGCGGAAGTCTTTGAACTGCGTTACAGCGACCTGGACTGGGCAGTTCGGCGTTTGGGAACGCTGGTGCGGGAGGGGCGCTAGTGGAGCAGCTGCTCGGTTCTGGGCGAGCCGTGGCCAGCGGCATCTCCATCTGGCGGAGGCCGGCTGGGTGGTTGCTGGAGAAAAAGCTGGGCCGGAGCTTCTGGGTGTTCTTTGCGGTCGCGTTCTTTTTCGACTTCGGGTTCTCGGTCTACTTTTTCCTGTTCAACCTGTACCTTCTGGACTTTCACTTCAATGAGAGAGCAATCGGCCTGGTAGGTGGCGCATTGACCTTGGGGTCGGTCATCGGAACCCTGCCGGCCGGCTGGCTTGCGCGCCGGACCGGGTTGCGCCCGCTGCTGATGTTCTGCCTGATCGCCGCGCCGATACTGGGAGCAATGCGGACTACGGCGATGTGGGAGTGGGCGCAGATCGGCCTGGCGTTTCTGGCCGGGCTGGCGATGTGCATCTGGGGAGTCTGCTTCCTGCCAGCGTTGGCAAGGCTTACGACGGAGGAGAACCGCGCATCTGCATTCAGCCTGATTTTTTCGGTGAGCATAGGCACTAGCGCATTGGGCGGGTTGGTAAGCGGCTATCTGCCGCAGTGGCTGAAGCTGGCCGGGTATGCGATGCAGGATGCGGATGTCAAGCGGCTCATTCTGATGGTTGCGTGCGGTATTGCAGGGATAGGGTTGATTCCTTTGATGCTCCTGCGATTACCGTCGCCAGAGAACGAGCCGCAGGCCCAGAACAAGACCAGGAATCAACCTTGGAAGATGAATCCTTTCCTGCTTCGGTTCTTGCCGTCGATGGCGCTGTGGACGGCTGTGCTGGCCTCGTTTACGCCATTTGCCAATGTGTATCTGTCGAAGGATCTTCATATTCCCTTCGCGCAGATTGGGCTGATCTTTTCAGCAGCGCAGGTGGTTCAACTGTGTGTGGGATTGCTGACACCGCTGGTCTTTCGCTGGTTGGGCCTCGTGAATGGGATTGTTGCAACACAGGTTGCCACAGCGGCGGCTATTGGGTGCCTGGCAGGAACCCACGACCGAAGGCTGGCGGTGGTACTCTACCTGAGCTTTTCCGCAACGCAATGGATGAGCTCTCCGGGGCTGTACAACTTGCTGATGAGCAAGGTTCCGGACGAGGAGCGCAGCTCGGCATCGGCGATGACGATGTTCTGCAATGCGCTGCTTCAGTCCTGCGCTACGGCGGGTGCGGGGATATTGTTGGTGCGGTTTGGGTACCCGCACGTGCTATTGGGGATTGCCGCGCTAGCGCTGACAGCGGCGCTTCTTTTCGGAACTTTGGTTTCGCCGGCAGGCCGTCGCACGCCGGCGCAACCGTAGTCGGACGCGGGAGCGGGCAGTGGCAAAGACCGGCTGGCCGGGCGCCGGGCCGATGGCCTGGGTGGCCAGCAGGACCGAGAGCCTTCACCCGGCAATGAGAGGTTCGCATGGGCGGCAAAGCACGATATTATGTTTGCGAGTGAAGTGCGGGCGACTTCTGAAGGCCGAGGAAAGGTAAACATCCGGTCGTGCGAATGTCACGACATTCTCATTTCAAATACCTTTTGTTTCAGTGAGATAGCAATTGGGTGACAATGGAGGGTATGGTGCAAGGCGAGAAGGAAGTAAAGGATTCCAGTGTTGTCGATGTGCAGACGCAGGCTGCGCGGACGCAAATCCTGGTAATCGAAGACGACCCGCACATCCAGAAGGTGTTGCAAAGGATCTTCCTCGAGCAGGGCTATGGTGTGACCGTGTGCGGCGATGGTCAGGCGGGCCTGGACGCATTCCGCTCGGGTAGGCCGTCCGCAGTGATACTGGATCTGCTGCTGCCCAACATCTTTGGACGCGACCTTTGCAAGATCATGAAGGCCGAGCAGCCTGGTGTGCCGGTCATCGTGGTGAGCGCGATCAGCGAGGTAGCGGACAAGGTGTTGCTGCTGGAACTGGGTGCGGACGATTATGTGACCAAGCCGTTCAGTCCACGGGAGCTGATGGCGAGGGTGCAAGCAGCCCTGCGGAGGCCGCAGAAGCAAGTGGCCACTACTGCCACATGCAGTTTTGGCGAGTGCGAGATCGATTTTGCCAAGATGAGTGCGCGGCGTGCCGGCAAGCCGATTACACTCACGGCACACGAGTTCAAACTGCTAAAATATTTTGTCGAAAACGCAGAGCGCGTCCTGAGCCGTGAGGAACTGCTGAACGAGGTGTGGGGATACAACTCGTATCCGACGACGCGAACTGTCGATAACCAAATACTGAAGCTGCGACAGAAGTTGGAGCCGGACTTGGCCGATCCGCGCTATCTGAAGACCGTGTATGGCGCAGGATACAAATTTATCCCGTAAGAGAAAGGATTCTGTGTCAATCGAGAAACACGGGCCAGGAATCCGGACACGGGTACTGTTGTTGACCTCTTTGGTGCTGATTATCGCTGGCACCACGGCTTCAAGCCTGTACATCATTCGCAGCCAGTTACGTCGGGAGGTGCATGCAAACCTTGAGGCGGACCTGGGGCATTCCGTGGAAACTTTCCAGGACCTGGAGGCGGGGCGTTTGGCTGCGCTTGAACGCGAAAATGCCCTGATGGCCGCTCTACCGAGCCTGAAGGCGCTGATGACGACGAACGATCCGCGGACCATTGCGGATGATGCCGTCGATTTTTGGAAGACCAGCGGCAACGACCTGTTCGCCCTAGCGGACGGTGATCACCGGGTGCAGGCTGCATACGCGCAGGGCGCAGAGAACACCGATATCTTGAAGCGCGACCTCCAAACGGTGATCGTGGACCCATCCAAACACTATCTTTTGAGCGATGGGCGGCTTTTTGAATATTCCGTGCGGCCGCTTTATTTCGGCAGCCCGGCGACCGGAGCGCTGCTAGGATACGTGATCAGCGGGTATGCGATCGACCGAGGATTTCTTCGCGAAGTAGGGCGCGGCGCGGGTGCAGAGGCGGCCTTTTTTTCGGGCAATGCAGTCGCCGTAAGCACGCTGTCAAATGAAAAGCAGTACGTTTTTCGTGACATGGCGCGTTCGCTGCAACAGGACGGCAGCTCGGCCATTGCAATGGTTGGCCAGGAGCGATATCTGACGGCAAGCAAAGACATGACCGGCGGAGCGGGTACGCCTCTGCGGCTCGTGGTCATGAAGTCCTTCGATGCCGCGGATCGCGCGGAGCGGGAGATCAACCGGTTGGTCTTTTGGGTGAGCCTGCTGGCGATGGCTGCCGGTACCGTGTTGATGTTGTTGCTTGCACGGATGGTAACGCGGCCTTTGGAAATGCTGGCGGCTGGCGTGAGGGCTTTCGGCGAGGGCGACCGGCAGCACTCGCTGCCCGCAGATGGTACGCAGGAGGTGCGATACCTGAGCCGCGTATTCGCGCAGATGCGCGATGAGATTCAGAAGAAGAATCGTGCCTTGTTGGAGTCCGAACGGTTGGCGACAATCGGACGCATGGCGAGCTCGGTTTCGCATGATCTGCGGCATTATCTGGCTGCAGTATATGCGAATGCGGAGTTTCTGGCATCGCCTGCGCTCCCGGCAAGTGAGCGGGCAGAACTGTTCGAGGAGATACGGCTTGCGGTGAATGGGACAACAGACATGCTGGACTCCCTGCTGATATTCAGCCGTACGGGAGCTACACTCCAGCGGGTCCCGGCAGCTATGTCCTCGCTGGTGGATCGGGCGATGGCGCTGGTGAGGACGCATCCGGACGCAGAGCGAGTAACGGTGCTGTTTGAAAGGATCGACGCCGACACGACGGCAGCGGTGGACACCAAGCAGGTTGAGCGTGCCGTCTACAACCTGCTGCTCAATGCCTGCCAGTCAGCGAGAAAGAGTGAGGGGCTACGCGAGGTGAAAATCTTTTTGGATGCCGGAAACGAGACCGTAGCTGTAACCATTGTTGACAGCGGTCCCGGCGTGGCCGAAGGGATTCGCGAGAGCCTGTTCGACCCGTTTGTGAGCCAGGGGAAGCAAAAGGGCACAGGTTTGGGGCTGACGCTGGCTTGGAGCGTGGCGCGCGAGCATGACGGCGACGTAAAGCTGGTGAGCAGCCGGGCGGGCGAGACAATCTTTCGCCTCACCCTAGCACGGCATTTAACGGAAGCAACGAGGGATGCCAACCCTCCACGGAGCACTGTACTGACGTCATGAAACCCAATCCAAAACACGCTGGGGAAACACGGATCTTTTCAAACTGTCTGCAGGGAGCGCCATTAGTGTTTGCTGTGGTGTTCCTGTCTCTTTGTTGCCAGAGGGGTCTTGTGTGGGCGCAAAGTGACGCCGGCCAAACTACCGCAACGGAAACGATAGAGCAGAAAATAGAGCATCTGACAGCCGCCGTTGCGCAGGCTCAAACGCAGATGGAGGCTTACCAGAAGCAACTGCTCGAACTGCGCCAGCAAATAGCGGCGCTACAGCAGCAGATGGCGGCAGAAAAAGCGGTTTCTCCGCCTGCAACGCAGCCGGCAACTGCGAATGCCGGCTGTGCCGAGGCTCCCGCCGTCAATACCGCATCGCTTGAGGAGATTCGAGAACGGCAGGCGATCGAGGAGTCACAGATCGCGACGCTTGACTTGACCAAGGTGGAGACGCAGTCTAAGTATCCGCTGAAGGTGACTGGGTTGATTCTGTTCAACGGCTTCGTGAACACCAGGCAGGTTGACATCTCCGCGTCACCGGCCTATGCAATTCCAGGTCCGGGCAGCACGGGGCTTTCATTGCGGCAGACCGTACTGGGGCTGGATGCGCGCGGACCGCATTTGTTCGATGCAACCAGCCACGCGGATCTTCGCGTGGATTTCTTTGCGAACAGCACGCAGTCGAACTATGCAGCCAGCGGGATTCTGCGGCTGCGCACTGCGCATGCAGCATTGGATTGGCGGAACACGGAGGCCTTTGTCGAGTTGGATCGCACCATCCTCGAGCCCAACGAACCTTCCTCCCTGGTCGCCATAGCACAACCGGAGTTGGCGTGGGCGGGGAATCTATGGAGTTGGAGTCCGCAGATCGGCGTGTCGCAGCAGTTTGCAATTTCGGACTCCTCGCGCATCAAGGCGCAGGCGGCGCTGATCGATACCTCCGACCCGCAGCTGCTGGGATCAACTTCAAGTACCTCGCCTGTGACGCAAACGGAGCGCAGCCGCTGGCCGGGAACGGAGGCGCGAATAGCATTCTTGCATGGCGAGAACGGCTTTGGGCCGGAGATCGGCGCGGGAGGCTACTTCAGCCCGCACCAGACGGCGGGCGGCGATCGCTTCGACGCATGGGCTGGCGCGATGGACCTGCGATTGCCTTTGACCAAGCGTTTTGAGATGACTGCCAACGCGTATCGAGGGCAAGCGCTAGCCGGACTTGGCGGCGGTGGATATGTGAACTACTACTATGAATACGCCGGTACAACTGAGATTGTGCACGCCTTGGACGATGTTGGCGGGTGGGCACAACTGAAGGCAAGGACGGGTCAACAAGTGGAGATGAACGCAGGCTACGGCACCGATAACCCGTTCGCCAAAGAGATTCAGGCAGCCATCTCATCCTCGGGCACTACGTACTATTCAGGGCTGGCTCGAAACCGTTCATTCTTCTCGAACGTGATCTACAGCCCGAGCGCATACCTGCTCTTTTCGCTTGAGTACAAGCGGCTTTGGACCAACTACGGCACTGGTCCCCCAGCTTACAGCGATGTAATTGGAATTGGAGCGGGGTACAAATTCTGATGCTGAGCCCGAGTTGCAGGCGATTGCTTTGGCCGGCGTTACTGGCGGGATGCGCCACACTGTTGGGCGCGCAGGAGCCCGCTGCAACAGTGCACCACGCCCAGGTGACCGCCTGGCTGGCGCCGGCGCAGCGCGAACCAGCACACACTGCATCGAAGACTCCGCCGGCGGTGATCTGGTTGAACCCTTTGCCTGCCGCCGCTGCGCGGCCCATAACACCAGGCAGCTTCACCCTGCTGCAGAAAAACAAGATGTTCACGCCACACTTGCTGGTTGTGCCTGTGGGCAGCAGCGTCGCATTTCCAAATGCCGATCCTTTTTTTCACAACGTATTTTCGCTCTTCGATGGAAGGCGTTTCGACCTCGGGCTGTATGAGGCCGGATCGACGCGCAACGTGGTCTTTTCGCGCGAGGGTGTCTCGTATATTTTTTGCAACATTCATTCGGAGATGAGCGCCGTAGTGATCGCGCTGGCGACGCCGTACTACGGCATCCTCGACCCAAGAGGCGTGTTTCACGTGACGGACGTTCCCGACGGCGACTACGAATTGCACGTGTGGATCGAGGGGCAGAGGCAGAGTTCGCTGGACCGGCTCACGCGGCGCGTCCATATTGCCGGGGCCATTGCCGATCTCGGCGAGATACGCGCCGATCGCCCGGAGCAGCCAGAGCATCTGAACAAGTTCGGCCGGCCTTACGAGCCCGATACTCACCCCATCTACTGACATAACGATTTCCTCAATCCGATAGCGCGGTTGGCAAGCATCACATCACCTATATACTGCGACACTATGGGTTGAAAAAGTGTAGCAGTTGCTCCTCTTCGTGTTGGCTAAGCGAGGCGCGAACGCGCATGTGACGCACGAGGGTTCCAGATATGCGCGGCGAAAAGCCCTCCGGCGCCGTGTGGCACCGGGAACAGTTTTGCTGAAAGACACGCTCGCCCTCATCTTGCGGCTGAGTGGTCTGCTTGTGATGGGCGGCGTGCTTGGTCGGCGGGGTTGCCGGCGTGCTGCTCTGCTGTGCGGTAAGCGCCAGTGCGGAAACCGAAGCCAGGACAAGGACCCCAGATACAAAATGCTTTGAACTCATCGCTGTTTTCCCTTCCAGGCTGGGAAGAGGAAGCGATAAACGATCCCTGTCTCCCAGATATTCAAATTGCCAGTGGAGGAGAATTGCCGCGCGTAGCTGGTGATAATCCTGGTGTTGTGCGGCAGGTTGTAATCGAGGCCGAAGTCGGCTCGTTGAGTATTCACCAGCGGCAGGCCATCGCTAACGATGGTGTCGCGGCGGAACGTCTGCTGTATGCGGAAGACAGGCTCGATGCGGCCAATCGCGCTGTCGAGACCGCCAAAAGCCCGGGGGCGGTAGTCGGCCTCGACCCAGTAGCCCTGGGCATGATGACCACTGGCGAACTCGGAGCGCAGGCGAAAAGCAGTGTCCTTGGGTTCCCACCAGACATGAGCTCCATAAAAGTTCTCATGCGCTCCTTGCAGGAGACGGTCGTAGGAGAGTCCCACTTCAAGGCCTTGCTCGGGCAAGTAGAGACTGGCGCGCCCCCCGGAGCCCCGAGACGCACCGAACTGTTCGTTAGCGCTACGGGTGGAATAGTAATAGTTGTAGTCGATGGAGTATTTGCTGCGTTGGATGGCGTTGCTGCGAAGCATGCCGCCGAGGCCACTGCCGCTTGAAGAGAAGCTGAGATTGGCGATTAGTGGACCGTCCTGAAAGTTGCTAATCCAGATCGGTGAGAGACGGTCGTTGTAGGTGTTGAAGGGAATGAGATAGTCGCCGGCCACGATGGTGAAGTGACGCGAGGCAACATAATCACCCTGCAGGTAGGTGAGGCCAATGAAGTGGCTGTGGTCGTAGCCGGACTGATCGCCGCCTTTAGGTGAGAAGGACTCCAGTAGGGCGGCGCGCGACTCGACGAGAACATGCCGACCGAGGGGAGCTGCAAGCAGCGGCTCGATGATGGGAAGGTACGTGGTGTTGCCGGCATTGGTGCTCGTGAAGAAGCCGACGCCTCCAGAAATGAGCGGTGTGTCCTGCGCGGAGCCGTGATGCGCAATTGCGAGGACGGCCAGCGCGAATATGAAAAAGTGGATTGCGTGTGCCGATGCGCGGGGTTTGAGTTCGAGAGTCGGACGCAACATACGAACGACTCTAGCAGATGTCGCGGGACATGTGTCGCTCGATCGTCTGTTAGTTGTCAACTGATTGTCATTTCGCTCAGAATGGCCCGGGTTGAGTTCTGTCGCGCCTGAAAATTGCGGCCTCAAAGAATGTTCCGCCGTTCCCGTGACAACTTCTCGACAAACAAACACTGCAACAATGCGGTGACATTTGGATTACATCCACATGACAACCCGTTGTCGAGACCTGGCTAGATTCAGAACAGCTTGTAGCCCTGCCTCTATGCTTGCGCCGATGGGTCGAATGCGGATCGAAACCTGGCGCGCACGAAGACAGCAGGACAATGAGCGAGGTGACACGAAACAATGCCACCTAAGGCTCCTGTCGAGGATCTTCGAATGAAGCTGAAGTCCGCGTTACTCACTGTCTTTGCCGCAATGCTGGTTGCGGCGCAATTGTTCGCTTCCGCACCCCCCGCCGAGCGTGCTCCGCGCCGTATTGAGGTGACCGCGAAGCGATTCGAATTCACGCCCGGCGAGATCACATTGAAAAAGGGTGAGCCGGTCGTGCTGGTGCTGACGAGCGTCGACGTGCCGCACGGCATTCGCTTCAAGGAGTTCGGCATCGAGGCCAAGATCGGCAAAGGCCAAGCCAGCGAACTCGCCTTCACTCCTGACAAGACCGGTACCTTTGTCGGCCACTGCTTTGTGTTCTGCGGAGCTGGCCACGGCAGGATGACGCTTACCCTGCACGTTGTGGAGTAAACGCATGTTGCGGACCTACTTTCCCATCGTCAGCGCGTCACTGCTCGCCATCCTGCTCGTGGGCTGCAAGGCCGATCAGCCGGGCAAGGGTGAGACCGCGGTCATGAACTGGACCAAGCACAAAATATTGGTGCATAACAAGGCGCAAAAGAACCCGCTCAAGGACAACGCCGCAGGGGTTGCTGACGGCAAGGAGGCGTTTTCGCACTACTGCATCGCATGTCACGGGCTGGATGGGCAGAACACCGGCGTTCCATTCGCCGATCGCATGTCGCCGCCGGTGCCATCGCTGGCTGGAAAGGACATACAGTCCTATACCGACGGGCAGTTGAAATGGATCATCGACTACGGGATCGGGCCGTCCGGCATGCCAGGCTCGAAGAACACACTTAGCGACGACGAGATCTGGTCGATTGTGCTCTATTTGCGCCACTTGCCAGAGGCGGGCAGCCTGGGCGAGCCGGATATGTACACCCACTAACGCTATGCATTCACTCCATTCCAATTCGGCGAGCCACTTACTAAGCCATGCATTGCAGTTACGCGAGGCAGCCCTCATCGTCTTCTACGATCCATTGCCGGCTGAGTATACGCGCCTGCTGAGTCTCCAATAAGCATCTGCTTGAGATTCCGATCCTTGAACTTCGATATACCGATCTTGACTGGGCCATCGGGTGGCTCAATACTTTGGCCTGTACAGGAAACTAGGCCCTCGATGAACGTATCCACTCTGGAATCCGGAAGGACCGCGCTGCGAATCCCGCATGAGGTCAGGGCGTTGCTCTCTGCACTTCAGTTGAGCAAGCCGGACACCACGTCCCTTCAGAAGCTATCCGAGGAAGAGTGGACCAGTCTGCTCGCATTCAGCAACATCGCCCACCTCACTCTACAGATTGCGCAACTCCCCATGATGGGATTCCCGCACTGGGTCATCGAGCGGCTCAAAACAAGTCTTGCCGACAATGCTCTCCGCTTCGAGCGCGTCAAGGCTACCTACCGGGAAGCTGCTGAAGCGCTCAAGCAGGCTGGAGTGGAGCACATCGTTATCAAGGGATTTACGCAGGCGCCCGATTATGTCGCGGACCCGCGGCTCCGGGCGCAGTCCGATATCGATATCTTCTGCCCTCCCGAAAGCATCGATGACGCCCACAACGCCCTGCAGGCCATCGGCTACAAACCATTCACCGCAGAAATCAACTATGCCCGGGCCGACCATAGAGCAACTCTAGTTCGGCTAGGCGACTGGCAGTGGAGAGGCAACCCGTTCGATCCTGAAATGCCGCTCAGCATTGAACTGCACTTCTGCCTCTGGAACCAGCACGTCTCACACATCCGCGTCCCGGACACCCATCTCTTTTGGGAGCGGCGCACGATGCGAGAGGTCGATGGGCTCTCGTTTTCTTGCCTGAGTCCCGTCGACCACCTTGGTTATCTCGCGCTTCACATCCTGCGCAATCTCTTTCTTGGGGACTGGATCGTCCATCACGTTCGCGAACTGGCCGTCTTCCTTCATTCCCGCGTAGACAACGAGACCTTTTGGCAGACCTGGAACGAGACCCACTCCCCGTCGCTTCGATCCTTCGAGGCAATCGCCTTTTACTACGCCCGTGCCTGGTTCGATTGCCGTCTCCATCCCCTGGCCGCACATGAGATCGACAGGCTCCCGGCGACTCGCCGAAGTTGGCTCCAATGTTTCGCCGGCTCTGCTCTCGAGGTAATGTTTGAGCAGAACAAGGACTCCCTGTGGCTGCAACTCAGCTTCCTTTCCTCACGAAGGGAAAAATGGAAGATACTTAGGCGGACCTTACTTCCAGCGCGCATTGCATCCATCGACTCCCCCTACGTTCAAGTGCGCAACAAACGGCTCCTCCAGTCCTGCGACAGTCCTCTCTGGCGGCAATACATCTCGTATCTGATCTCCCGCTCTGCTGCTCACTGTCGCGCCAATATTGCCACTCTTACGCGAGGCCTCCGCTGGCGTCTTTCCCCTTATTCTCACACGCTAAATCTGTCAATGAATGGCCGCATGAAAGATTGAGAGGTTTTGTGGTGTTGTGTGTCATCCAGGTGAAAAAGGGGCCTTATTTTGAACCTAAAGGCAGGTTTGGAAGGGTTTTCGGCTGGGAGAGGTGGGTGCTCGGTGACAATGGATCGTCACGAAGACGGTATCGAGGGGCTGCTGAAAATGGCAGACACACTCGTCCCACTGGCCAAGGTCAACGGTCAGGAAAAATGTTCGCAACAGCAACTCAGGCGGCCAGATCGTAGCGATGATGCAGACCACAGAGCCTTGGTAAACGCAGATGCCGTAGTCGAAATTGTAACGGTCAAAGCACCCAGAAACCACAAGGATCAACAGGGATCGGCAGGCACACGGTAAACAGTTCAATCAAAAGCACTTATTTTCAACGAATTTCAATAGGTTTCCATAAACGTTCTAATCTGTTTTGGAGCAGAGGGTCGGGGGTTCAAATCCCTCCGCCCCGACCAATAACTCGTGTATTTGCTATAGTTTGTCACTCTTCCAGAAGAGACTCCTTATGGACCCTTGTGGTTCTCTGGGGATTCTGCAGTTACGGAATCGACTACAGATGAAGATTCCTGAGATCTTCATGGACCGCTAAGTTCATGATTTCTCGAAGGTTCTGGAACCGTGTCCCAGGGAGAACCATCTGTTTCGAAGACAGATGCTCTACCGCCATGCAGAAGGCACGACGATCTTCCAAGGAGAAATGTTCCAGAGCGGCAAATCGCAGCTATGGATGCCTCTGGTTCTGATGCAGGAGAGCCAGATTTTCCAACAGCAGGGCGCGGCGAGCGCAAAGGGATCGGGTAGGCAAAACAAACAGGAGACTCAGCAGGTGGGCATGAGACTTGCTTTACGCGGAGGCAGACGAACTTGGTGCGCACTTCTTCTGCTTGATTCGACAAGAGATCGATGTGTTTGGGGATCCACAGAGCCAAATGCATCAGCACGTGAGGTCACCATCGACTTTTTAGATGTTACTATAGTTACCTTTGAGTGCACTGGGGTAACTTGACATCTTTGACTCGAAAGATTAACTTGCATTCGCGGTAAATAAACGTGAATTTGGCGTAAAGCGACGCCATGAGTGAGAGTGCTGCGTTGTCGGCAGATTCGATGCCGGCATTGATAGCTGTCTTCCTGGTCCGCTGTCTCGCAACTGTCTTTATTGCGAGAATGCAGGCAAAGTGCAAGTGAGTCACGTTGTTTATAGATTGATCCGCGTTCATGCGCTCCCGCACTTAGCATGATTTCTCCTTCCATTTCCCCCTTCTTCGCTTTTTCAGGGATTTGACATTCCGCAGAGGCTCCGACCACGGCTTGGCTGATGATCGCCCAGGCCCGCTGGATACGGCTCTGATACCGGCATCATGTCGCGAAAGTCACTCGGTCATCGAGTGATGTAGGTGAGCTGTGTGATGTAAAGGAGAAACCATGTTTCAGCAGTTCAATCCCCCCTGTGGGCGAGCCAGCGCTCGCCGACTGAGCGGGTACCTTGGGGTACTCGCGGTTTTACTACTAACGCTTGTTGTGCCGGGCGTTTTCGCTCAGGTAACTCACGTCGCCAATCCGTACGCCGGCGCAACGGTGTACGCCAGCCCGGACTACACAACTGAAGTCGCTACTGCGGTCGCGACCGAGCTGGCCGGCTCCGCGCTCGCGAACCAGATGACTGTAGTCGGAAAGACCCCGACATTCGTCTGGCTGGACCGCATCGCAGCCATTGCCGGCGGCTCGGTGAATAACGGACGCCTCGGCCTCCAGGGACACATCAACGCGGCGCTAGCCCAACAGAGCGGCTCCACGCCAATCGTTGTTCAGCTCGTCATTTACGATCTGCCCGACCGCGATTGCGCTGCCTTGGCCTCGAACGGTGAACTCAGCATCGCCGGCGGCGACACCCCTAAGGGCTACACCACGCCGCTGACGGGTACGGGCATTCAGGAGTATGAGAACAATTACATCACTCCCATCTACAACATCCTCGCGGCTTATAAGAGCAACCCGAATATCCGCTTTGTACTGGTCATCGAGGATGACTCGCTGCCCAATATCGTAACCAACACCGGCTATAGCTATTCGCTGGCCAACTGCATCGCGGCCAACGGCGGCCAGAGCTATCCGACTTACTCGACTAGCGGCGTGTATGTGCAGGGAATTCAGTACGCGCTCAATCAATTCCATTCGCTCCCCAATGCTTACAACTACCTCGACATCGGCCACCATGGATGGCTCGGCTGGACTACTGGCGCAGGACTTGCCTTCCCCTTTTACGCCACTGTGGCACAGGGAACGACGGCCAAATTCGCCAGCGTTGATGGAATTATCACCAATACCGCCAACTACGGCCCGACCAAAGAGCCGTATATGACCGCGACGGAGGCGGTAGGTAGTGGAGAGGTGTACCAAGCCACCTTCTACTCGTACGACCCCTCAATCGATGAGTTAAGCTACGCTCAGGAATTTTATACGGGCCTGACTGGCCAAGGTTTCCCCTCCACGCTCGGGTTTCTGATCGACACCTCGCGCAACGGCTGGGGTGGATCGCTGCGGCCGACCGGCGCAAGCACCAGCACCGACCTCAACACTTTCGTGAACGCGACTAAAATCGACGAGCGCAACGATATGGGCCAATGGTGCAACCAGCCCAATCAGGGAATCGGCGCGCTTCCAACGGTGAACCCCGGGGGGTTTTCCAATCTGCAGGCCTATGTCTGGGTTAAGCCTCCGGGAGAATCGGACGGCAACTATCCTGGCAGCGTGTATAACGGTGTAACTTCAACCGGCGGAGATCCGAACTGCGATCCGGCGCATGACAATGCACTGGCTAACGGCTTCGCGACGAACGCAATACCAAACTCGCCCCCGGCCGGCACCTTCTGGCTCACTGAGTTCCTCGAAGACGTACAGAACGCGTATCCCGCGCTTCCAACTTCAACGTCTCCCGGCTTCACTGTTTCGGCTACCGCAACGACCGTCATGCAGGGAACGAGCGTGGGGAGCAGCGTCACGATTGGCGCATTCAATGGCTTCGACAGCGCGGTCGCTTTGACGGTCAGCGGCCTGCCGGCTGGAGTAACTGCCAGCTTCAGTCCTACCTCGGTCACCGGCTCCGGGGGCAGTACGCTGACATTTACGGCCACGAACACGGCCACTGTAGGCGCAGTCACCATAACAGTAACCGGGACCAGCGGCTCTACTGTCGAAACAGCCAAAGTGACCTTCACCGTGACCGCGAGGCCAGAGTTTACCATTACGGTATCTCCCACGACGCTTTCGTTGCCGCCGAATACCAACCCCACAGTGACTCTCACAGTCACCTATGTTGGTAATCTCACGGGCAGCGTATCTCTCAGCGCCAGTGGCCTGCCCTCGGGCGTGAGCGCCAACTTCGCTCCCAGTTCGCTTAACGCCAGCGGCGCCAGCACTGTCAACTTCACTTCGCAAGCCAGCACGCCGACGGGAACATACAGCGTCTTGTTGACCGGAACAGACGGTACGCTCGTCCATTCCGCAACCCTCGCTCTCACCATTCCGGGAACCGGCTTCACGCTTGCGCCTTCAGCATCGACTCTGGCCATTATCCAGGGCAAGACCGCAACCGATACCATCACAGTAACGGACGTGGGCGGATTCACTGGCAGCGTCACTCTTGCGGCATCCGGCCTGCCGAGTGGAGTCACTGGCGCTTGGGGAACCAATCCGACCGCCGGAAGCAGCGTGCTCACGCTGACGGCCACCAGTACGGCCACCACCGGCGCGTTCACGGTTACCATCACCGGCACCTCGGGCAGCACGACCGCGACCACCACCTTTACACTCGACGTCAATCTTGCGACTGGCTTCACGCTGGCTGCTTCCGCACCCACTCTGTCGATTACTCAGGGCAAGACCGCAACGGATACTATCACAGTAACGGACGTGGGCGGATTCACCGGCAGCGTAACGCTGACCGCCACCAACTTGCCTAGCGGAGTCACGGTCGCCTACGGCACCAATCCCACCAACGCGACCAGCGTGCTCACGTTTACGGCCACTAGCACAGCCACCGTTGGCGCAGCCACAGTCACCATCACCGGAACCTCGGGCAGTACGAAGGCAACGATTACCATTGCACTTACCGTGAATCCCTCCTCCGGCTTCACGCTTGCGCCTTCGCCTGCGACTCTCTCCATCACTCAGGGCAAGACCGCAACCGACACCATCACGGTGACCGACGTGAACGGATTCACCGGCAGCGTAACTCTTGCCGCCACCGGCCTGCCCAGCGGGGTAACTGTTGCCTATGGCGCCAACCCGACCACCTCGACCAGCGTGCTGACGTTCACAGCCAGCGCCACGGCCACAGCCGGTACAGCCACGGTCACAATCACCGGAACCTCGGGCAGCACGACCGCGACCACTACTATCGCGCTCACCGTCAGTCCGAGTAGCGGTGGTGCATGCGAGGTCGACTATACGATTTCACCGCAAAACTCCAGCCAGTTCGGAGCGGCCATCACCATCAAGAACAACGGAAGCACTACTCTGAGCGGCTGGGTACTCACCTGGAGCTTCGCCAACGGCCAGACCATTAGCGGTTCCTGGAATGGAACTGTGTCGCAGAGCGGCGCCAATGTCACGGTGAGCGAACAGTCCGGCCAAAGTTGGGAAAACATTCCGGCTGGCGGAAGCTACTCCGGATTCGGCTTCAACGGCACCTGGAACGGCACCACCAACGCGATACCCAAGGCCTTTTCGCTCAACGGAACGGCCTGCACCGTCAACTAGCAGCTACAGCAATGCTGTAGATGCGACAACAGGAACGCGTGCGAAGCGGGTCTTTTGATCCGCTTTGCACCGTAAAAGAAGGTTTCGCCGCGATAAATGGGTATTCTTCGGCATACTGTGGAGCGCGGCAATTACGGCCACTCCACGGAAAGCGGTGCAAGCCCAATCGAGATCAGTAAGTGGAGGAACCATCGTGAATCCCGCATTCACTTCGTCGCGCCGATGGAAAGAAGCAGACAGCTTGGCGGCGACACATCAGGTGCACGAATTGCGCACAAGAATAGCCATGTGTGCAGTTCGGCTTCACCCCCCACCTAGAAGTCAACCAAGGAGAAAATCTGACATGAAATTGCGAATGATTTGTACAGCAGTATCGGCGATCCTGCTCGCTACCGCACTGGCCAGCGCACAAACCACCGACAGCATCAATTTTGGAACGACCTACCAGACGATCCGTGGATTTGGCACTTCGACGGCCTGGCAGCCGGTGCTGAACTCGACTCAGGCCAACAATCTGTTTGGCGTCGGCGCGGGCCAAGTAGGATTCACCATCTTGCGGTCGCGCATCGATCCCAGCTCCACCACCGGCGGCTCCAACTGGGCTACAGAACGGTCTAATGCGCAACAGGCGCAGTCCATCAATTCACAGGTCATCGTATTCGCAACGCCCTGGACCCCGCCGGCGGCCTGGAAGAGCAATGGCAGCACTATCGGGGGTACGCTCAACACCAACGAGTATGGCGCCTTTGCCAACTATCTGAACGCTTTCGTCGCTTATGAGAAGGCTGGCGGAGTGAATCTCTACGCCATCTCCGTGCAGAACGAGCCGGACTTTCTCCCTGGGACCTACGAGTCGGCTTCATACTCCGGCGCCCAGATGGATGCCTTCATCGCACAGGAAGGCGGGACAATAACAACGAAACTGATGATGCCGGAGTCGGATAGTTTCAATCTCCCCGAGTCCGATCCGACGCTCAACGATCCCAATGCCGTTGGCTTCGTCTCGATCGTCGCCGGCCACACGTACGGAAAAGCGCCGTTCTACTACACCAATGCCAAGAACCATGGCAAGGATGTGTGGATGACCGAAACCACCTATAACAATGCGAATGGAGCCGCCCAGCCTTCCATCAGCGATGCCATCGCGGCAGCCGTGCTCTATCACCAGTCCATGGCGGTGGCGCAGTACAACGCCTATGTCTATTGGTGGACGCCGTTGTTGTTGAACGGAAACAGCCCGAATTTGGATGCCTACGCCCTGGGCCAGTACTCGAAGTTCGTCAGACCGGGCTACGTGATGACCGGAGCCAACAACAACCCCACCAGCGGCGTCTACGTCACGTCTTTCAAGGGGAATAACAACTATGTGATCGTGGCCGTTAACTCCAATGGCGGCTCCTCGAGCATCGACTTCAACATCTCCGGCGCAACTCTGACCTCGGTTACGCCTTACCAGACCTCCGCATCCAACCAGTTGGCGGAGCTCAGCGCAGTCAGCGTGTCAAACGACTCATTCACCTACTCGTTGCCGGGGCAGAGCATCACAACCTTTGTTGGAACTGGTACCACCGTTACACCCAGCTTCACGCTTGCGCCTTCCGCTTCGACGCTCTCTGTGACGCAAGGCAGCAGCGCCACCGACACCATCACGGTGACGGATGTGGGCGGCTTCACCGGCAGTGTTACGTTCACTGCTTCTGGTATGCCCAGCGGCGTGACGGCTGCTTTCAGTCCAACATCTTCCACCAGCTCCAGCGTGCTCACGCTGACGGCCAGCAGCACGGCCACCACCGGAGGACCGGTCACGGTGACTGTCACCGGAACCTCGGGGAGCACGACGGCTACCACCACCATTGCCCTCACGGTCAATGCCAAGGTGACGACGGGCTTTACTCTGTCTCCATCGGCATCCACTCTCACCGTCAAGCAGGGCAGCAGCGGCACCGACACCATCACGGTGACGGACATCGGCGGATTTACAGGCAGCGTAACGTTCACTGCTTCTGGTATGCCCAGTGGCGTGACGGCCGCGTTCAGCCCGACGTCGTCCACCAGCTCCAGCGTGCTCACGTTGACGGCCAGCAGCACGGCTACCACCGGCGCCTTCACCATCACCGTCACCGGAACCTCCGGCAGCACCACGGCCACCACCACCTTTACTCTCTCCGTCACCTCCGGCGGCGGCAGCGCATGCGAGGTCGACTATGCGATTTCACCGCAAAATAGCAGCCAGTTCGGAGCTGCCATCACCATCAAGAATGGCGGAAGCACCACTCTGAGCGGCTGGTCGCTTACCTGGACATTCGCCAACGGACAGACCATCGCCAGCTCCTGGAACGGAACCGTATCGCAGAGCGGCGCGAATGTCACGGTGAGCGAACAATCCGGCCAAAGTTGGGAGAACATTCCGGCCGGCGGAAGCTACTCCGGATTCGGCTTCAACGGCACCTGGAACGGGACCACCAACGCAATACCCACAAACTTTGCGCTGAACGGAACGGCCTGCACCATCAACTAGCAAACTCAAGCAGCGCACAGACAGAAACGCGTGCGGAGCGGGTCCTTTGACCTGCTCCGCTCGCAACTAAGTTTGATTCAACCCGAATTGAAATCCACACAGGGAGGATGGTCGATGCATCTTGCATTTGGAAAGTCGCACAAACAGGCACTCATCCGTCAGCGGATGGTACATAGCGTATTCGCGCTCACAGCCTTCGCGCTGGTCCTTGTTTCTCCCAGCGCAGGGGCGCAAGGCGCGGGTTACTGGCATACCAGCGGGAACAAGATCGTCGATGCGAACGGAGACACCGTGCGCATGGCGGGAATCAATTGGTACGGTTTCGAGACCCCGGACTACCTGGTGCACGGACTATGGGCACAGGACTACCACACGGTATTGAACACCATCAAGAGCCTGGGCTACAACGTGATTCGCATCCCGTTCTCGAACCAGATGGTGGAGAGCAACCCGGTTCCCACTAACTACACTTCCTACGCCAATGGCGGTGTGGTCAACTCCCGGCTGGTTGGGCAAACAGCTCTCCAGGATCTGGACACGATTGTCGCTTATGCCGGTTCGATCGGCTTGCGCGTGATCCTCGACGACCACCGCTCTGAAGCCGGATCCAGCAATGAAGCCAGCGGCCTCTGGTATACCAGCGCGTATCCCCAGGCAAACTGGATCGCCGACTGGAAGACGTTGGCCACACGCTATAGCGCCAGCACATTCACCTTCAACGGCAATCCCACGGTGATTGGCATGGACCTGCGCAATGAGCCTCACCTGAGCGGAAGCGGTGCCACCACTGGTTCCTGCTGGACGGGAGACACCGCAACCAACGGCTGCCCGACCAGCCTCACCGCGCAAAACTGGCCTGTGGCGGCCGAAGCCGCGGGCAACGCCATCCTGGCCATCAATCCAAAACTTCTCATCTTTGTCGAAGGCAACGACTGCTACAGCGGCGTTTGCGGCTGGCAAGGCGGGAATCTGATCGGCGTCGCGAATTATCCGGTCAAGCTGAGCGTCGCCAACCAACTGGTCTACTCCGCGCACGACTACGGGCCGAACCTGTATCAGCAATCCTGGTTCAATGGCAGCACAACCCCCGCAAGCCTGGACGCCATCTGGAACAAGTATTGGGGATATATCAGCGCATCCGGCACCGCTCCGGTTTGGTTGGGTGAATTCGGAACAGACAATACCAGCACAGACATCGAAAACTCAGCAGCGGGCAGCCAGGGACAGTGGTTCGAGAGCCTGGTTAGTTTCCTGCAGAATAACCCTTCGATCGACTGGACCTACTGGGCCCTGAATGGTGAAGACACATACGGCTTGCTCGACAGCAACTATGACGCCACTCCGCCAAGCTCATTGAAGCAATCTGAGCTAACAAGCATCCAGTTCCCCTTGAGTGGTGGGTCAACCACGCCAGGCTTCACACTGCTTCCTTCGGCAGCCAGCCTGTCCGTGACTCAGGGAAGGACCGCAACTGACACCATCACGGTAACCGACGTGGACGGATTCACCGGCAGCGTAACGCTCGCCGCCACCGGTCTGCCCAGCGGCGTAACTGTTGCCTACGGCACCAACCCCACCACCAGCACCAGCGTGCTGACGTTCACGGCCACCAGCACGGCAACTACCGGTACAGTCACGGTCACCATCACAGGAACCTCGGGCAGCACTAAGGCAACCACCACCATCGCCCTTACCGTGAGCGCCTCATCCAGCTTTACGCTGGCGCCGTCGGCAGCCAACCTGTCCGTGACTCAGGGCAAGATCGCAACCGACACCATCACGGTGGCGGACGTGGGCGGATTCACCGGCAGCGTAACGTTCACTGCCTCTGGAATGCCCAGCGGCGTGACGGCTGCTTTCAGTCCAACATCTTCGACGAGCTCCAGCGTGCTCACGTTCACGGCCAGCAGCACGGCCACTACCGGCGTGTATACGGTCACCATCACCGGAACCTCGGGCAGCACGAAGGCGACCACCACCGTCACTCTAACCGTAGTTTCCTCGACGCCCAGCACGTGCACCGTCGACTACGTGATTTCACCGCAAAACTCCAGCGCCTTCGGAGCGGCCATCACCATCAAGAACGGATCGACCGCAATCACCAGTTGGACGCTAACCTGGACTTTTGCCAACGGGCAGACAGTTTCACAGCTTTGGAACGGCATTGAAACCCAAAGCGGCGCCAACGTGACGGTGAAGAACGAGCCTTACAACGGCAGCATCGCCGCCGGCGGCAGCCTCTCCGGCATTGGATTCAACGGAACCTGGAACGGAAGCACCAACGCAATACCCACGGCCTTCTCGCTCGACGGAACGGCGTGCACCGTCAACTAGCCGTGCAGACTCGGCTGGGTGCCCCATCCTTGCGACTTACTTCGGTCGCAAGGGTGGGACACCACACAGCCCGCACAACAGGAACGCGAGCGGAGCGTGTCCCTTGACCTACTCCGCTCATCTTCCGTTTTCTCCAATTAAAGATTCATGGCCGGCGTACTTTCCTTTAGCCGTCCAACTGCGAGCCTGATGACACAGATGGTCGCGCCGAGCCGTTCCCCAGACGACCAGCGGAGAAAAAGTTCAGATCTCAGGCCGGCCGATCATCTGCCCAATTCGCAAGGTACGGCCCTTATACCGGCATCATGCAACGAAAAGCACTCCAGCACTGAGTGTTGTTAGCGGGTTATGTGATGTAAAGGAGAAACCATGTTTCAGGAGTTCAATCCCCCCTGTAGGCGGGCGCGCGCTCGCCGACTGAGCGGGTACCTTGCGGTACTCGCGGCTCTACTACTAACTCTTGTTGCGCCGAGCGCTTATGCCGCAAATGCGTGCAACGTTGTTTAAACAATTTCACCGCAAAACTCTAGCCAGTTCGGAGCGATCATCACCATCGAGAATACGGGAACGACCGCCTGGACCAGTTGGTCGCTTACCTGGACCTTCGCCAACGGACAGACCATCGCCAATTCCTGGAACGGAACCGTATCGCAGAGCGGCGCCAACGTCACGGTGAGTGAACAGTCCGGCCAGACTTGGGAGAACATTCCCGCCGGCGGAAGCTACTCCGGATTCGGCTTCAACGGCACCTGGAACGGCACCACCAACGCGGTACCCACGTCGTTCGCCGTCAACGGAACGACCTGCGGCGCGACGGGGAGCTTCACGCTTAAGCCATCGGCGTCCACTCTGTCGATAGCACAGGGCGCCAGCGGCACCGACACGATCACCCTTACAGACGTGAGTCCGTTCGCCGGCTCTGTAACTCTTGCCGCGTCCGGCCTGCCAACCGGTGTAACTGTTGCGTACGGCACTAACCCCACCACCTCGACCAGCGTGCTGACGCTGACGGCCAGCGCCACGGCCACGGTAGGAACGTCCACGGTCACCATTACCGGGACCTCCGGCACATTAAGCGCAACCACCACCATCGCCCTTACTGTCACCGCCAAGCCGGGCTTCACACTGACAATACCTCCTGTTACTGCCGCTCAAGGGAAGTCTGTAACGGACACGATCACGGTAACGGACACGGGCGGATTCACCGACAGCGTAACGCTTGCCATCACGGGCCTGCCTTCCGGAGTAACATGCACATTCGGCACTAACCCGGTAACCACGACCAGCGTGATGACATGCACCGCCAGCGCCACGGCCGCGGTTGGAACCTACGCGCCAACCATTACTGGAACCTCGGGCAGCACAGTTGTGACCGCAACTTTCACCCTAACCGTAACTACGGGTGGCAGCTTCACGCTTTCACGTTCAGCGTCCACTCTGTCGATTGCACAGGGCGCCA
>Ga0209039_10000280_pt1 | contig 48936 bp, 34 predicted proteins | sample BogFormECP12_OM1_FD_188238 | JGI IMG/M metagenome (GOLD analysis project Ga0209039, IMG submission 188238) | Bog forest soil microbial communities from Calvert Island, British Columbia, Canada - ECP12_OM1 (SPAdes) (version 2) | ecosystem: Environmental > Aquatic > Freshwater > Wetlands > Bog ...
AACCATGAGCCCAGGTTGCCTGTCAAGAGAATTCTGCGCGGTTTTTCCTGCCGGTAGGAAGAATCGTACAAACTGGCGTCACTTTTCCTGCCGGCAGGAAAACCGGAGTTGGGTAGTGTCCTAATTTGCCGCGTAGCGCCGGCTTCCAGCCGGCATTGAGCCGCCAAGATGGCGGCGCTACGTCATTGTTTGGGTTCCAACCAAAGCTTGTGAACAGTGCCCTTTTCAACGGCCGCATCGCTGAACGGCATGGGAAAACTTTTCCCGTCGTACCAGGCCGGAAACTGGTCTCGATAGTAGGGGCTGGAAAACTGGCCAGATTCTCCCAATGTGATATTTTGCATGGACTGGTCTAAGTCAGAGAAATCCACCACCATACGCATGGAAGGACCCAGGCGAGGCGACGTTTGCTTCACGGTTGTGCCGGTTCCCGCCTGCGGGAAAGGCCCTACGTCGAGCCATCGCCCCAAGAGGGGCAATCCGCCGCTCAGAGGATGGTGGAAGGTTAGGGGAATCGTATCACCCCACCTCCAGGCCGCGTGATTCTGGCTGTGAACCAGAGAGGGAATCTGGCGGACCCCTTCATCCAGGCTTTGCATCAGAGTCGTCTTGAAGTCTGTATCGCTCGGAGGGAGCCACCGGGTGAGGTTTTGCTCCATGACATTCTGAAGGAATATCGTGCTCATCGGCCAACGATATCCGGAAAGATCGTCACCTAGCTTCGATTTCAGGATGCGGGCAAGCAAGGCGCGCCGGGTAACCTCCAAGACCAGCGTCGCGGCGGAATCCGCGCGCGCCTCACCGTCCCAACCCTTCAGGACCCCGAGCGCAAACTGGGCGTCGGGGCTTGAAGGTGGTTGCGTCCCCGCTGCGCCGAGGAGTTGTTTGGCCAGCCACACATCTTCAAGGCTCAGGATATCGGTCTGAATCCGCAACATGTCCGATGAAGTGAACTGTTCCCCCTCGCGGAGGAGTTGAAATATTCTCGCGGTGCGGAATGGTGCTTCCCACTTTGCCGTAATGAAATACGGATAATTGTCCGGAACAATGCGCCCGTTGGCGGTGGCGATCATCCCGCTCGAGGGGTTGAAAGAATGGGGAAGGTCATCAAATGGGATGAAACCAGTCCAGTCGTAGTCGTCGGTGCTGCCCGGCACGGGGACGGCGCCATTGCCTTGTTTGCGGATGGGAACAAGTCCCGCGGCGTAGTAACCGATATTGCCTTCGTCATCGGCGTATACGCAATTCTGCATCGGCACATTGAAGTCGCGGAGAGCAGCGGTGAACTCCTGCCAGTTGCTCGCTTGATTTATGCGCAAGAACGGTAATCGGACCGCGTGCGGGCTGAGCAATGTCCATTGCAAGGCAAGATCCCGGTCGCCGTCGTGCGAAATGACCGGTCCGTGCCTTGTGACCATGACGGTGAAATGGTAATCACGCTGGTCGCGCACTTTGATGCTCTCGTCGCGTACTTCCGCATCCACCCACTGGCCGTTGTGCAAGTATTTCCTGGGGTCGCGGAAATTGAAACTCTCGACGTAGAGATCTTGAACGTCGGGCGCCGTGTTGGTCATGCCCCAGGCGATATGCTCATTATGACCAATAATGACAAGAGGTAACCCGGGAAGGCTGACGCCGGTTACATTGAGCCCGGGCGCTTTGAGATGAATCATATACCAGACACTGGGGATGCTGTGGGCAACATGGGGATCGTTCGCCAGTAGCGGCTTGCCGGATTTTGTGTGAGATCCATTCACCACCCAGTTATTGCTCCCGACTCCGCCCGGGTATTCCTTTCTGGCCGGGGAAAATGCGCCGGCGAGCAGGCTGTCCTGGAAGGCTTCTGTGCCCAGATTGGCGACTGTTGTGTTCGGACCTCGGTGCATCGAGGCTGGGACATCAGCAACCGGCACGTCGAGGGCAGAGTGGTCAGGGAACACATCGGAGAAGAGCTCTTTCCCCAACTTGGCGGCAATATGCTCGCGCATTAGATCGCTCTCCCAGCTTTGGCTTAGCTCCATCGCAAGGTTCAAAGAGAGGGCCACCGAATCGATTTCGCGCCAAGGTCGGGGTTGGTATCGCATCATGAGGAATTCTAGAGGCAGATGGTCGCGATGGCCTTCGATGAAGGAATTGACGCCGCGAGTGAACGATTCAAGGTGACGGTGCTCGTCCGGGGAGAGGTCGGCGAGTGCGCTTTCCGCCACCCGGGGGAAGCCCAGCGTGCGGCTTTCAATGTCCAAGCGCAGAGTGCGATCACCAAAGATTTCGGAAAGCTCCCCTTCAGCCTTCCGTCGGCTTAAATCCATTTGCCAGAGGCGGTCTTGAGCCGTGACGTAACCTTGAGCGAAAAGAGCGTCGGCAAGGGATTGGGCACGGATGTGGGGAACACCGCGCGCGTCCCGCAGAACTTCCACTGGCGCCGAGAGTCCCGGCTCGAGAATCTGACCATCAAGGACGGGAAGGCTTGCACGCGTGCGCCAACGGAGCCATAGGCCACTGCCCACAATGGTAAGCAGCAAGACGATCAGGACGAATAGGGACAGACGCTTGAGGAAACGCTTCATACGTTTTCCTTCTGCGGGGCCATCCGGCGGAAGGTCCACCTCAGGAGTACAAGTGCCTTCTCCACATCAATCTCCCTCGCCACGCGAACTCCACGAAGAGCTAGGGCACCGGGTCCCCGCCGAGTAGTTTAACAGCCACCCGGTGGTTGGGCGGCGACTTATTTGTCTGGCGCTAGAATTGAGACAATGCCCCGGCATTTCCGGAAGGGACTGGTTAATACTAAAGATCCGATGGTGTGACAAGGGGAGAAGGCAGGCGAATCGAGCTCAAGACAGGCTATTACTCTAGAGGTAATAAGTATAGGTTACTCCCCCATACACAAACGTAACTTGCCCTTTCGGGCTTCCAAAGATATAGTACGCGCCAAGACTCTTGGAGTTCAAATTCGAGTTGGATTGATTAGAGCATACCATGGCAAACCTCGATATTCGACCGACAACGGTAGATGAGAGCCCCGTGCCGTTTGGCCTAAGTGGAGCTTGGCCGCTCAAATTCCGTAACCTTATTGTCCGGCATTTGGAAGGGATATTCATCCTGCTGGTGGGGGCCATTATCGTAGCGGTCTTTTATCTATTCCCTTACAAGATTGCCTTCCTCAACTTTTTCTATCTCCCCGTTCTGATTGCCGCGTACTTTCTCGGCAAACGTAACGCCGTGTTGCTCGCGGTACTCTGCTTCTTGTTGTGCGTGTGGTTTGCTTATAGCCGGCCGGAGGACTTTGCCGTGCAAGGAACGAGGCTCAACGCCCTTCTGGTGTTGGCAACCTGGGGCGGGTTTCTGATTCTGTCGAGCGCCGCCGTTGGATCTCTGCAGGAAAAGCTTGCCAAAGGGTTCGAGGAGACGCGGCAGCTTTACGAGGAGCTGAAACGAAGCCGCGTGACGGAAGAGATGAAGGAGAAAGTGGAGAAAGCCCTGTACGCCACAATGGATCCGGTTGTCGCGAAATTGGCCACGGAGGGAAAGCTGCGGTTCGAGAAGCGCGAAATCAGCATCATGTTTACCGATCTCACCAACTTCACGGCGTATTGCGACCGGAACCGCGCGGACGTGGTGCTGGAGGAACTCAACCGGTTTTTGGGACAAATCGAGCCCATCATCGATCTCTTCCACGGTCACATTGACAAATACATGGGTGACGGCGTCATGGTGGAATTCGGCGCACCGGTGGACTACGACCGTCATGCCCTCCTGTCCGTTCTCGCCGGGATCAGCATGCAAAACAAGGTCAAGAAACTGAACCTGCAGTGGCGCATGCGAATTGGAATCGCGACTGGAAGCACGGTGGTGGGCATGCTGGGGGCGCGGCGGCAAGCCTACAGTGCTGTGGGCGACCGCGTTAATGTGGCGAAGCGGCTCGAGGAGATTTGTGAACCGACTAAGGTATACATCGACGAACCGACATTCCATGCCGTTGAGCCCTTTGTGGTGGCCAACATGCTCCGCAACCTGGGCTACGGCCGGCAATCTGACCTCGAGTTGCTTGAGCGCATGATTTCCTTGGAAGAAAGACTCTCGCGGGAAAGTGAAAGTGCGGAACTTCTTTATGAATTGGGCAAAGCGAATTTTGAACTCCACGATGCCACCTCGGCCATTCGCTATTTTGAGCGCGCCCTCGCCTTGGACCCCCAATCCACGCAGATCAAGCTGGCCTATGCGGATGCCAACTTTAAACGCGATGAATTTGAAAAGATTCAGCTCAAAGGAAAATTGCAGAAGATTACTGTCTATGAGGTAACGGGGCTCAAGGATCGCTGGAGGGACCCGGCCGTGATACCTCCCGCAATCGCGGCAGCTTACGCGGAGGCGGAGTCGCACATTGAAATACCGGAAGAAGTGGTATTGGCCGTGGAAGCTTTGGATGGGGCGGTCGGCCATTGCCGCGTTGTGGCGCTGCTTTCTTACGCTCTGGCGGATCGGCTGAAGTTGAACGAAGAGATGAAGAAGACCATTATGTTGGCAGGCTACCTCCAGGATCTGGGGAAGGAAGCTGTGCCGCACCACGTTCTGAATCGGGGGGGCAGCTTGACAGATCAAGAGTCGAAGTTGGTCGAAAAATATGTGCACGAAAGTGTTGCTGCCTGCCGCCGCATGGGCTACGTCGATCCCCATCTCCTGGAAATTGTGCTTCATCACCACGAAGCGTGGGATGGGACAGGGTATCCGGATGGCCTGCATGGTGAAGATATTCCCTTGGGGGCGCGCATTACGGCAGTGGCGGAGTCCTATAGTGCGCTCACTTCGTGGCGGCCCTATCATGAGGCTTGGGACACTCGTGTGGCCATCAGTGAAATTCGCAAAGGGATGGAAAGGGGTCGATACGATCCGAAAGTCACCGCTACCCTCATCGAGATGCTCCGGCCTTCCGGTGCTTCCTCCTAAAGGCCCCGAATATCTCCTGCTGGGTGGGCAGGGGGGCATAGCCCGTGACCGTCTTTCTTGGGACGAAGAATGATTCCCCGTTCCAACGAAAAGCAAACCCTCATTCCCTGTTGAAGCATCAATAGTAGTAGGGATTCGATATGAGGGTTATGGCGGGATATTGAAAAGCTCCCAGGGAGAAATATCATGTGAGAGAACGGACCGGCCACCTGCCTTGATGACATAAAGAAGTGAATCCCGTCTAATAACTCAGGGGCATGGATCTTGGATGCCCTGGAATAACCAGGGGTCGAGTTGACACGATGGCAGTGGCTCTCATGATGCGTCGAGAGGATTTGCTTGTGCGAATGCAACGACCGGTGTGACACCCAGCCGAGCCATGGGCGAAGAGATTCAACCGGTCGCCTGAAGGAGGAAGATTTCATGCGAATTGACAAACGGTTCTTGCGGGAAAACTTGGGAGGTTTGAGTCTGACGTTGATCGGGGTCTTGACCTTGGGCCTATCGTTAATGCTCTACCAGGGAAATCACCTGTTTCCGGATTTTGCTCTGGCCCAAGGGAAGGCATTGGATGGACCTGATATCGATATCCTGGAGCGGCAGAACCAGGCGTACGAACGAATCGCCAAAGCTGTTACGCCCGCCATTGTGGCGATTCAGTCCACCCAGGTTATTAAAGTTCAACAATCACCTTTCATGAACGAGCCGTTTTTCCGGCAGTTCTTCGGGAACATGTTTCCCCAGGTTCCCCGTGAGCAGCGCGAACACGCGCTGGGGAGCGGCGTGATTGTGTCACCCGACGGATACATTGTGACGAACAATCACGTGGTCGCCAAGGCGACGGAAATCTCGGTGACGCTCTCCGACAAGCGGACGTATAAGGGAAAAGTGGTGGGAGCAGATCCCCAGACGGATGTTGCCGTCATCAAAATCGACGGGCATGCCCTGCCCACCGCCCCCTTCGCCGATTCCGACCAACTCAAGGTTGGAGACACGGTGATGGCATTTGGGAACCCCTTTGGGCAGTTTTTCACCGTGACGCGCGGTTCCGTGAGCGCCTTGGGGCGTTCCGGTGGGGAGATTGAAGTGTTTCAGAACTTCATCCAGACCGATGCCGCGATCAACCCCGGGAACTCCGGCGGAGCTCTGGTGAATGTGCACGGCCAAGTGGTGGGCATTAACACCGCCATCTTGAGCGGGAATTCCGGACCCGGCGGGGAAGGCGGTTCCGTCGGCATCGGATTTGCCATTCCTTCCAACATGGCGAAGCACGTAATGGAGGACCTGGTCAAAACCGGGAAAGTGAGCCGCGGATACCTTGGCGTTTCGATCACGAACTTGCGTGAAGATATGGCCAAGCAGTTCAAGGTGCCGGATACGGCGGGCGCTCTGGCAAACGACGTCACCCCTGGCGGACCTGCCGACAAAGCAGGGCTCAAGAACGGTGACGTCATTCGCAAACTCAACGGCCAGGTCATTGAGGATCCAGGCCAACTCACTGCCCAGGTGACGAACCTGAGCCCCGGCGCCGTAGCCACGTTGGACATCTTGCGTGACGGCCAACCGATGACTATCAAGGTGACGCTTGGCGAACGGCCTTCCGACCTCAGCGCGCGTATTGGCGGTGGAGGTGGCGTTCAGAAAGGGACTCTGCGCGGAATCGACGTGGAGAACCTTACTCCCTCGATCCGCGATCAATTGGGTCTGCCTTCGAATGTGACGGGCGTGGTGATTTCCCAAGTTGACCCGAATAGCCCGGCCGGTCAATACGGTCTTCAGGAAGGCGATGTGATCGAAAGCATCAACCGGCAACCGGTCCACAGCGTCGCAGACTTCAATAAATGGGCCGCTCAAGCGAAAGGTCAGACGCTGTTGCGGATCAACCGTCAGGGCAACGGCTACTTTGTGGTCATCTCCCCCGACGAAGGCGGCAGTGACGGTCAATAAACCCAGGGGCTGGGGGCTAGGGACTGGGCTCTGGGGACCAGGTTTGGAACTTGGCTTCCCCAGCCCCCAGCCCCCAGTCCCCAGCGCCCAAAGGCTCTTGACGATGGTTCTGGTGGCAGTCGCGGCCGGAATTCTGATTGCTGTTATCATCTTAAGAGTTATTGAGAACCAACTTATCTACTTTCCCCCGCGCTATCCCCAGGGTTTCCCCCCACCCCAGACATACCAAGGCGAAGTTGAAGACGTCTGGCTGCTGACCGCAGATGGCGTCAGAATCAACGCCTTCTATCGTTCAAACTCCGCATCAAAACAAGTCCTCCTCTGGTTTCACGGGAACGCGGAAAACATTGGATACGGCCTTGAACATCTGCGGGCCCTCGCCAAGATCGGGGTCAACATCCTGGCGGTCGACTACCGGGGGTACGGGAAAAGCCAGGGCAAACCCGATGAAGCGGGCGTTTACCACGATGCCGACGCGGCCTATGACTATCTTATACAGCAGAAACATTTCCGTGCCGAAGACATCTTCATCTATGGACATTCACTGGGCGGCGCGGTAGCGATAAACCTGGCGTCTCGCCGGCCTTGCGGAGGCCTGATCGTTCAGAGTTCTTTCACCAACGCGCGGGCGATGGCACGGCGAGCATTCGCAATTCCCCTCATCGAGTATGTGGTGAAATCCCGCTTCGACTCACTCCAGAAGATTCGCGATGTGCACGCGCCGATTCTGATCGTCCACGGCACACGCGATGAGGTGGCGCCATTTGAGATGGGACAGCAACTCTTTCGAGTGGCGCCTGAGCCCAAGCGCTTCTACCCCATCGAAAGGGCAGGTCACAACAACCTGATGGAAGTGGGCGGCGAGAGTTACCTGACTTGTCTCCAGAGTTTTATCGCCGAGTCCGAGCGGCAGTAGCGGCCTTCCTGAATAAGCGGCGCTTGTCCCCAACCCTGGGCAGGCGGCATCTTAGTGAATCAGCAACCCCGTCAAGGTTATGCCCAGGCCGGCCACACCCATCAGAATTCCCAATTGCCAAAATTGCCGTCGCTTGGTAAGCAGGGTAAGTGACGCAATCACAATGGCGGCATCCAGGCAGACTTCCCCGAGGTCGAAGCGATTGGCCCGGCGCTGCTGCAGCGCAACCTCGCTTTCGAGCGAGCGGGCTTCCATTTCGATCTCCTTCAGCTCCTCCTTGTAGCGTGCCACTTCCTGGGTGTACTTCCCCTTCACCTTTTCCGCCTGCGCGGGGTCTTTCATCGTGGAGACGGAGAGGAGATCCAGGAAGAGTTCATAAGAATGCTCCCGGATATTCTTAGCTTGATAGTATGCCCACTGATCCGTTGCCTTACTTTGCAAGAGCAATTCTTCCGTGTGGGTGCGGTGCCCGAGTAACGTGGTGGCGGCCAGCACGACGGCCATCACGGCCATCGTAAAGGTGACGGGCAAAAGCGAAGGGTCGCGCGCGGCGTGTTCCGCGTGCTCTTCCATCTCGTGGAGTTCCTCGATGCTCATGGCGCCTCGGTTGTGTTGTTGAGCCCTCGCGGCTTACTGGGGAATGCAGAGCCACCGGGATTTTAGCCCCGCCCTTCCGGCGGCTCCCCCCAGGCTTCCCAACGTGGTGAAAATTCCAGGCTAGCTTCCCAGTCGGCGTTTGCATTCATCGAGTATTCCCGCCGTGCGGCTAGCTCCGACGCGGGTCACTCCGAGAGCACGAACTTCCAGCAGCATGTCCAAATCGCGAATACCTCCGGCGGCTTTCACCTGGACGCGCGCGGGCGAGTGGGCGCGCATCAGCTTGAGGTCCTCGAGGGTGGCACCCCCTGTGCCATAGCCTGTCGAAGTCTTCACCCAGTCGGCGCCCAGTTCCCCGCAGATTTCGCAGAGCTTGATCTTGTGATCGTCTTGGAGGTAACAGTTCTCGAAGATCACCTTCAGCTTCTGACCGCGGCCGTGCGTCACCTCGATCACGGCCTGGATCTCCTGCCGCACGTAATCCCAATCTCCACTCAGCACTTTGCTGATGTTCACGACCATGTCCAGTTCCTGGCCGCCATCCTCCAGCGCGCGCTGGGCTTCCGCGACCTTGATGGCGGTGGTGTGGCCGCCATGTGGAAAACCGATGGTGGTACTCGCCTTCACCGTGCTGCCTTTCAGAATCTCGGCGCACCGCTTCAGGTAATACGGCATGATGCAGACGCTGGCACAGTCGTACTCCCGGGCGACGCGGCAACCCGCTTCGAGGTCGGTGCTGGTCAAACCAGGATTCAGCAAGGAATGATCGATCATCTTGGCGATGTCGAGATAGGTGTAGTTCATGAGGCCCTCTGTTGTGTGGAACGAGTTCTCTGCGGCCCTCCAGAATAAGTCAATTGCCGAGAAGGCCGCCTTTCATTGCTAACGCAATGCCTCCGAGTGTTCCGGCGTGTTCCCCGAGTTGCGAAGGTTTAACCTCGATACCCTCCGTGGGGAACATGTGGACGCGCTCGCGAATCGTCCGGCGAACGGTATCGAACAACAGGTCGCCGATCAGCGACACCCCTCCTCCCAGAACGATGAGATCCGGATGCAGGGTGACCACCACGTTGACGATGCCAATCCCGAGATACTCCGCCGCGCGGACGATGGCCTCACGCACCGCCTCGTCTCCGGCGCTCGCCGCCTCCGCCATCTCCCGGGTGGTCACTCGCGAGGCTTCTCCGTGGCAGAGTTCATAGAGCGTGGGGGCAAGCCCCGTTTGCATCAGCCGGATGCCTTCGGCGGTGATGGCGGGCCCACTCGCGAGAGTTTCCAGGCATCCACGGTTTCCGCACCCACAGCGCGGGCCATCCGGCAGGATGATCTGGTGACCCAACTCGCCCGCCGCGCCCAGCAGTCCCAGGCGGAGTTTGCCGTCGATGGCGACTCCCCCGCCGATTCCCGTCCCCAGCGCGAAAAACGCCATCGTACGGGCGGCACGTCCGTGACCGAAGGTAAGTTCTCCCAATGTCGCCATGCGTACGTCGTTCAACAGATAGACCGGGCATCCGACCTGGGGCGAAAGAATCTCGCGCACCCGGACGTCGCGCCAATGGGTGGGCAGGTTGGGGAAGAACTTCGTGATGCCGTTCTTCAAATCCACAAGACCCGGGCATCCCATTCCGAGGGCCGCGGGCGGGGCGCCTGCCTTCCGGCTGAGCGCATTCACCAAGCCCGCGATACGATCGAGAACCCTGCGCGGGCCTTCGTGGGACTCGGTGGGCGTGGAATCAGAACCGATGATTCGCCCGGACTCGTCGCCGTACGCGCATTTGATGTTCGTGCCGCCCAGATCTACACTCGCGTAAGTCGCAGGCAACTGGGATTCTCCTTTTCCCGGCAGAAACTTGCGTAGGCAATGTGCGTTTTGCCCACGAGGCGAGCGTTGACCTGCGGCTCCGCCTCTTGCTGAGCGGAAAGGCTGGGCCTTTCGGTGGTGGTTACTCCCCAGCCAACCTATTCCTCGCGTGGGTCAATTTGAAATTACATCCCTTGCCCCCTTGGGGGAGAGGGTGGACCGCAACCGGCGTTCTCATCAGCCGGGGCGGGACTGGTAAATCGCAGCGCCTCATCGATTTTTGGTTCTCTATACCCAACCTGCAATTTCTTGTTTTTCCTAGCCCGGATTTCTGGACGCAGGGCTTTTCACTTTTGCCTTTTGACATTTGCCCTTTGCCTTTTGACTTGCTTTTGCGGCTTTGACACTTTGTTTCGTTATTGGTACTGACCCCCTCACCCACCGCCTTGCGGTCCCCCCTCTCCCCCAAGGGGGCGAGGGCAGTATTTTCAAAATATTTCCATGTATTCCGCACGGCAACTGGCGGAGCCGTGCTGCTACGTTCTACTTGCCGCGCCGGGTTGTGCAGGCCGGCCACCCTTAGGGCCGGCAGTTCCAGCCCCCCCGGCCACGGGCCCTGCCGCCCCATGGCACTTCTTGTATTTCTTGCCGCTCCCGCAAGGACAGGGATCGTTGCGCCCAATCTTTTCCCGCCGAATGACCTGCTGCGGTTTTTCCACGGCCCCCGCGCCGATCATTTGCATTTCCCGCTGTTCGCGCCGTTTGCGCTGCTGGTATTGCCGGATCATTTCCTCCTCTTCCTCGGGCGTGCGCATCAGGAAGAGGTAGCGCAAGGTTTCATCTTCAACCCGGTCCATCATGGCTTCGAACATCTCGAAGGACTCGCGCTTATACTCAACCAGGGGATCGCGCTGGCTGTAACCGCGCAGGCCGATGCCTTCCTTCAAGTGATCCATGGCCAGCAGGTGATCCTTCCACTGCCCGTCGACCACCTGCAACATGACCATGCGTTCGTGCAGCCGCATGCGCTCGGCGGTCCACACCTGCTCGCGTTCATCGTAGTGCTTGTGGACCAGGTCCTCGAGTTGTGCGGTAAGCTCGCCCAGGCGTTTGGGATCGAGCGTCAGGTCGTGCTTCTTCAGGTCGATTCCAAACCTTCCCCAGGCTTCCGTGCGCAGGCCGCTGACGTTCCATTGGTCGGAGTGCTGGTCTTTGGGGCAGAATTTCTCCACCAGCCACGCCCCCACGCGGTCGGCAGCCTCCATGACGAAGGCCTTCTGGTCGGTCCCTTCCAGCAATTGGCGCCGCAGGCCGTAAATGGTCTCGCGCTGCTTGTTCATGACGTCGTCATATTCAAGCAAATGCTTGCGCGATTCAAAGTTCTGCGCCTCAACGGCTTTCTGTGCGGCCTCGATGCGTTTGGAAATCAGGCGGGATTCAATGGGGACGCCCTCTTCCATGCCCAGCTTGTGCATGAGGTTGGAAATGCGCTCGCCCGCGAAAATGCGCAGCAGGTCGTCTTCCAGCGATAGGTAGAACCGTGAGGAACCGGGATCGCCCTGGCGGCCGGCGCGCCCGCGCAACTGGTTGTCGATGCGCCGGGCTTCATGCCGCTCGGTGCCGAGGATGTGCAGCCCCCCCAGTGCCACCACCTTCGCGTGCTCAGTGTCGGTGACGGCCTTGAAGCGGTCCACGAATTCCGCCCACTGTTTTCTCCAGTGGGCGTAGGCTTCAACGTACGCGCCGAAGACATCTGTCCCGGAACCTTCCGGCGGCCGCTCGGGAGGGTCGGGGTTGATGCCCTGCTCGCGATATTTATCGGGTGACTTGCGGAATTCCTCGCGCGCCATGGTCTCCGGATTGCCGCCCAGCAGGATGTCGGTGCCGCGGCCTGCCATGTTGGTGGAAACGGTGATAGCGCCGACGCGTCCAGCTTGCGCCACCACCAGCGCTTCGCGCTCGTGCTGCTTGGCATTCAGCACGTTATGCCGCACTTCTTTCATGCCCAGAACCTCGGCCACGCGCGCCGGCTGGCAACGATGCTCAATCAGATAATCCAGAACCGGCAGGTATCTGGCATCCGTGTTATTGGCAAGGGCTATAAGGCCGGGAAGAATGGATTCGTCCGCGGTGGGTAACCCGTTATAGGGGTAACCACGGGGCGCGCGCTTCAGCACCGCCTCCAGAAAGGCCTGGCGCGTGCCGTTGGCATCGGCCATCAGTGTCTTGTAACGGCCCTGACTGAGCATTTCTTTTATCGTGGAAGCTCCCACCCCCGCGCGAATCAGCCACTCCAGCCCGGGATTGGGGAGTTGCGCCAGGCGCTCCACCCACATCTTCAGCTTGGGACCTTCCAACCCCACGGCTTTGGCAACCTCTTGCAGGCGGGCAGGCACGGCGCCGGCTTTCTTGAGCGCCTGGCTCAATCGCTCTGATTTCTCGATGGCAATGCTGCCCACCAGCACCGGCTGGCCGCACAGGTGATCCTCTTTGATTTCCTCGATCACCGCATTGAATTTCTCGCGCTCCGTGCGGTAAACCACGTCGGCGTATTCGTGCCGGATCAGGAATCGGTTGGTGGGGACGATGACGATTTCCAGGTTGTAGATCTTCTCGAATTCCGCCGCTTCCGTTTCCGCCGTGCCGGTCATGCCCGCCAGTTTCTTATACATGCGGAAATAATTCTGGAAAGTGACCGTGGCCAGGGTCTGGTTTTCACTTTCGACCTTGACGCCTTCCTTGGCCTCGACGGCTTGGTGCAGACCGTCACTCCAGCGCCGGCCAGGCATCAGGCGGCCGGTGAACTCGTCCACGATGATGACCTCACCGTCTTTCACTACATAATCCTTGTCAAGCTTGAAGAGCGTGTGAGCCTTTAACGCCTGCTGGAAGTGGTGGTTGTACTCGATGTTGGCGGGGTCATAAAGGTTCTCGATTCCGAGCAACTTCTCGGCCTTGGCGATGCCGGAATCGGTGGGCGTGGCCTGGCGGTGTTTCTCATCGACTTCGTAATCTTCTTTCTCCACGAGATGGGGGATGACCTTGTCCACGCGGAAATACTTGTCCGTGGCTTCATCGGACGACCCCGAGATGATCAGTGGGGTGCGCGCTTCGTCAATCAAGATGGAGTCTACCTCGTCCACAATCGCATAGTGGTGAGGCCGCTGGACGTAGTCCTTGAGGTCGAATTTCATGTTGTCCCGCAGATAGTCAAATCCGAACTCGTTGTTGGTGCCGTAAGTGAGGTCGCAGCCGTAAGCGGAGCGCCGTTCATCGTCGCTCAGGTCGTGGACGATTACGCCCACGCTCAGGCCCAGCAGGCGGTAGATCGGTCCCATCCAAGCGGCGTCGCGCTTGGCCAGGTAATCGTTCACGGTCACCAGGTGCACGCCCTTGCCCCCCAGGGCATTGAGGTAGCAAGGCAGCGTGGCCACCAGCGTCTTGCCTTCACCCGTCTTCATTTCGGCGATCTTGCCCTCGTGCAGCACCATGCCGCCAATGAGTTGCACGTCGAAGTGCCGCATGTTCAGCGTGCGCCGCCCCGCTTCCCGGCAGAGAGCAAACGCTTCCGGGAGAATCTCGTCGAGTTTGGCCCCGCCCGCAAGGCGTTCCTTGAGCTGCTGAGTGCGCAAGGGAAAGTCGGCGTCCGGGAGATTCTGCATCTCCGGTTCGAGGGCGTTGATTTCAATCACCCGGCCGCTCAGACGCTTCAACTCGCGCTCGTTCTTCGTTCCCAGAACCTTACCTAATGCGAACTGTAGATAATTTCCCATAGTGTATGGATTACTTCCGGCCTATCAATCGATCATTTCCATTGTAAAGCCCCCGTAGCCAAGTTGACAAGGAACGGACGGATCGGTTCATTGGTGATTTTCGATTTGTAATTTTCGAAGTCGGCAAAATGATTCATCTTCTCACCTGGAACCGCCGATTGCCGATATGGGGAAGTGTGTCCCGCGGGGGGTGTCTGTCGGCTCCAGCCGATCCTCCGCTTTTCGCGTTGCCTGCCGCGCCGTCATCCAGGGCACCAGCGCAGGAGCTTGCCGCGCTCGCTTTTCCGTCGTCCGCCTTGGCCTATGTTTCGCCAATGGCCGCCCGCCACTCACCCCTAGTTTGTAACGCACCATTAGTAAATAAGTAAAGTATAGGCAGACTTCATAATTCATAATAATTTCCGCCCAGCGCCTTACTCCTTTCTTTTCTGTGACATTCCAGGATCGCGGCGATAAGTGGTATATTTTTCTGTAACATTCAAGGTTCGGAGCAAATTTGATCCAAGTCAATTTTATATCTCATTTGTTTTCAGCAACACTAAGAATTGTGCCTTCAGAATTATGATCCCCTTTTTTTCCCCCTCGCCCCGAGGTATTTCTTTAACTACCTTATTTTCAAAGACCTGAAGTTCCGTTGCGGCCATCGTTACTCTCTCGATCCTTCGCTAACCTGCTTTGTTTTCATCAACATTCAAGGGTCGCGAGGGGTTTCCCTTTTTCCCCACTCTCTCGCCTAGGTATATTTTGTTAAGTAACTTGTTTTCAAATACTTGGTCCGATCCTACAGCAATGGCCATTTTGTCGATTCTTCGCTAAGTTGTTGTTTTTTCATCAACATTCAAGGATCGCGAGGGGTTTCCCCGAGTTTCTTCCTCGCGGGTCTGGCGTTTAATCTCCAGAAGCAGGCTGGTGATCCACCGGCCTTCACGAAAGTTGGAATCTTGCCTTCGCCGCACGAGCCGCGCGTTGGGATGCCTGGGCGCGATTTCCGCGGCGCGTTCATAGGGCACTGCCCCCCCCGCGGCCATTCCAGTCGGCCGGCGGGCGCCGGCCCCATCGCCCAATATACCCTAAAGGCTAGGCTTGTCAAGCACCAAATGAGGCTACAATGTACACCTACACATTGGGACAAAACGCCCTGCAATCTGCGGCATTCATCTTTTCACAACATCCTCAAAATGCTGTCACTAATCTAAGAACCGCAGAGTAGGGCCAACTACGCCCAACTCTGCGCTCGGTCACGAAAGCCGCCCAGGTCCTGGGCGTGACCCGCCCCACGCTCTCTGCCCTTCTCAACGGGCGCGCCGCGCTCTCGCCCGAAATGGCGCTGCGGGTGGAGAAGGCCTTTGGCCCGAGGATGGACACCCTGCTGCGGATGCAGACTGCGTTCGAAATTGCTGAAACTCGCGAGAGGCAGGCGAACATTAAGATTAAGCCTTACGTGGCCAAGCGCCCTACCGCCCACGTCCCTGTCGACGGGGCCACGCTTTGAAGTGCGCCAGCGTGAGAACCTGCGCGGATCATGGCGCAAGGCTCGCGTTCCAGCCTTGCGGCTTTTCCACCACGACGTGGTTTGGGCAGCGCGGCCCTGTTTTGTTGGTTCCGTGGCCCCTGGTCGCGGTAGCCGAGAAAAGGCGCAAATTTTGGAGAACAGGTGTGCGCTACTAGATTTTACCCCGATGTCCGCATGGCCTTCGCAGTGAAAGAGCCAGCATCCGAGAGGCAACCGCCAAGACACTCAATTCTTCCACGCCCCCAGCAAGCGCCGCACCAGGACCAGTTGCCCGAGGTGATAGCCGTTGTGGTCGGCCACGAGGAGAGCTTCGCGCAAGATGGTTTGACCCTCGCCATGTGGGATGGGCGCGTACAAGTCGGTGCGCGGATTGGCCACCAGGACCTCCATCCGTTCGAGGTCGCGGCGGCATTGTTGGATGCTTTTCTCCCAGGCTGCGTCGTCAGGCGGAGCATCGCCGTCGGGCCAATATCCGTCCGGCCATGCCGGCGAAACATGCTTCGGATTGACCGTGAATTCCACAATGTCCCATTGGGCGATCCGCAAGTGCTCCAGCAAACGCCAGACGGAGAAAGGAAGGTTAGGGGGCTTCACATCGCGCAAACCGCTGGGAAGCCCGGCGATGGCTTCCTCAAAGCTCAGGTGTGCGCCCCCGCCGCGTAGCAGATAGAGCAGGTGGTCGCGTAGAGCGTGGTCGCCGGCCGCGGGAATCGTTTTCATACCGGATCGCCGAGATTTCGTCTTCATAGATTTCGCGCCCCCATGATCAGTCTGCGCGGCTCCCGCCTCAGCCTTTTTAAATGTTACCGCGTGCCGCCCCAAAACACCGCCGCTTCCAAGATAACCGACCCCCGGGAAATCTTCCTTCGCAGCGGCCGGCTTCAGTCCATTTCCAACAGCAAGCAGCGCGGAGTTGTTCTTGAACTCGGCGGCGGGAGGGCTGTGATTTCGATTTCTCTGTCCCTCGCATTCCTTGACAAGCTGTGGCGGTATCTTCAACAATGACGGATTCGACTTGAGGGTCGTCAGCCGCCTGAATTCAGCCGTCAGCGCGAGCGCCGACTTATAAGCTGATTGCTGAAAGCTGAAAGCTGACAGCCGACCGCCAACAGCCAAACACGAAAGGTCAAATTCATGCGTTGGAGCCAGGCTTTCATTCCCACTTTGCGGGAAGACCCCGCGGAGGCAGAAGTTCCCAGCCACCGCCTGTTGTTGCGCGCGGGGTACATCCGCCAGGTTGCGGCGGGGGTTTATGCGCATCTCTTGTTAGCGCAAAGATCGCTGCTGAAGATCATGCAGATTATTCGCGAGGAGATGAATGCCATCGGGGCGCAGGAATTCTACCTGCCGGCGTTGAACCCGGCGGAACTTTGGAAAGAGTCGGGACGCTATGCCGCCTACGGCCCGACGATCTTCAAGTTCAAGGACCGGAACGACCATGAAATGGTCCTGGGCGTAACCCACGAAGAGGAAATGACCAACATCGCGCGCGGGGAACTGCGCTCGTACAAGCAACTTCCTCAAATGTGGTACCAGATTCAGGAAAAGTTTCGCGATGAGCCACGTCCCAAGTCGGGATTGCTGCGCCTGCGGCAATTCCTGATGAAGGATTCGTATTCGTTCGACCTCGACGATGCCGGCCTGGACGTGAGCTACCGCAAGCACTATGACGCGTATCGGCGCATCTTTGACCGCTGCGGGCTGAAGTACGTCATTGTGGAAGCGTACTCGGGAACGATGGGCGGTACGCAGTCGCATGAGTTCACCGCGCCCACGGACGCGGGCGAGGATTTGATCGCGTTGTGCGAGTGCGGCTACGCGGCGAATCTGGAAAAGGCGGAAGGGAATGCGCCACCGGTGGTGGATCCCCCGGGTGATGCCGCGCCGGAGCCGTTCTCCACGCCCGGACAAAAAACTATCGACGACCTGGTGAAGTTCACGGGTGAGAGCGGCGACCGGATGATTAAGACGCTGGTGTATGTCGTGGAGGGCCAGGCGGTCCTGATCCTGCTGCGCGGGGATCACACCTTGAGCGAAACCAAGCTGGCAGCGACGCTGGGTACGGACGTGTTCCGCCCTTCCACACCGGAGGAGGCTCGGGCGTTGCTGGGGGCGAACCTGGGTTCGCTGGGACCGGTGGGACTGAAAGGGGTCAGGATTCTCGCGGACAAGGCGCTGGAAGGGCGCCGCGGTATGATTGCGGGCGCCAACCAGGATGACACCCACCTGCGCAACGTCACGCCGGGACGCGATATCAGCGCCGAGTACCGCGATTTGCGGGTGGTTTCCGACGGGGATCTCTGCCCGAAGTGTGGCCGTCCGTTGCGGATCAGCGTTTCGGTGGAGTTGGGCCACATTTTCAAACTGGGGCGCCGCTATTCCCAGGCGATGCACGCCAGCGTGCTCGACGAAAATGGCCGGGAGGTTCCGCTGGTGATGGGTTCCTACGGCATTGGCGTGGAGCGCATCCTCAGCGCGGCAGTGGAGCAGAACCACGACCGCGATGGCATGTTCCTGCCCGCGTCCATCGCTCCCTTTGACGTCATCCTGACAGCCGCCAACATGGACGACGCGCGGCTGCGTGTGGCCGCAGAAAAGCTCTATGAGGAGATGCGTGCGCACTCCCTTGATGTGCTGTTTGACGACCGCGCCGAAAGGCCGGGGGTCAAGTTCAAGGATGCTGATTTGATCGGGGTGCCTTATCGTGTGACGATCGGGAAACGCAAATTTGAGCAAGGGTTGGCAGAGATCTTCCAGCGCTCGACAAAGCAAATTCAGGATGTTAAGCTGGAAAGTGTTGTCCCCAGTTTGCTGGCAACTCACCGGGGATAACGGAAAGGGGATCCGCCTGCCACGGGGGATGCCATGCGGTTGTCTGAGTCCGGGAGGATGACTTTTAAGGCCGTTCTTTCTCTCGCCTTTCTTGCGGCGGTGATCTTTGCCGGTATTAAAACCATTCCTGTTTACGTGAACAATTACCAACTGCAAGACTACCTTCAGACCCAGACACCTTTCTGGCTGACGGAGCGTGCCTCGGAGGATGTGATTCGGAAGAACATCCTGGCCAAGGCCCAGGACTTGGAACTCCCCGTAGCGGCTGATGATGTGAAAGTGGAGGCCGGCGCGAGCAAGGTGAGTGTCAACATTGATTTCCATGTTCCCGTGGATTTGAAGGTCTATACGCTGCCACTCCACTTTACCGACTCATCTGAAAACCGGTCATTATAAACCGTGGCTGTCCGTCCATCTTCGGGATCGAGAGGCTCGTACGGGGCAGGGGCCCGTGCGAAGTTTGCCAAGCCGGGAAAATCCCCTTGGGGGAATGGGAAGAAGCTTTTGCTCGGCGCCGGCCTGTTGGTGTTTCTGGCGGCGGTGGGCGCCATTATCTATTTCTATGTGCGCTTCACAAGGGTCATCGACGCCCGGCTGAGCGGCGACGTCTTCAACAACACTTCCTTGATATTTGCCGCGCCCACCCCGGTGTTCGTCGGTGAGGTGATAACGCCGGAGGATGTGTCCGCCCGCTTGCGCAAAGGCCTTTACGCCGAGTATGAGGGTGGGTCAAAAGTCGGCACCTACCGGCAGGTCGGCAATCGCTTGGAAATCCGGCCGGGTTCCGCGTCCTTCTTTCAGAGCGATTTCTTCAAAGAGGGCCCGGCGGCGCTGGAGTTCACCAACGGACACATCGTTTCCATCACCTCGCTTTCGGATACGTCGCAGCTCCCGAGCTATAAGCTTGAACCGGAAATCATCACCACACTCTTTGACAATTCCCGCAGCAAGCGGCGGCTGGTGCGCTACCAGGATCTTCCCAAAACCGTCGTCGATGCCGTGGTGGCGGCGGAAGATCATAGTTTCTTTTCCCACCATGGCGTGAACTTTTACCGCATCATTGCTTCCGGTTTGCACGATTTCTTCCGGACGGACGAAATCATGCAGGGTGGAAGCACCCTGACCATGCAGTTGGCCCGCAACATCTTCGGGCTTACCCCCCAGCGCAAATTTGGCCGCAAAATGAACGAGATTTTCCTGGCCCTCCTGCTGGAGCAACGCCTGAATAAGGAACAGATTTTTGAGCTGTACGCGAATCAGATTTATCTCGGTCAGCGCGGAGGTTTTTCCATTTATGGGTTCGGGGAAGCGGCCGGCGCCTACTTCAACAAAGATGTGGGCAGCCTGACCGCGGCGCAGGCCGCGCTGCTGGCCGGGGTAATACGCGGCCCGAACATTTATTCACCTTACAAATATCCTTCGCGAGCTTTGGATCGGCGCAACTTTATCCTGAGGAGCATGATGGATCTGGGCATGCTTACCCCCCAGGAGACGGAAAAGGCCTCGGCGGCGCCCTTGGGCATCGTGATGCGCAATGTGGAGGCCACCCAGGCACCTTACTTTGTTGACATGGTGAAGGATCAATTGCTCTCGCAATTCTCCGAGCACGACCTGCTCTCGCAGAGCTACCGGATCTACACCACCCTTGACCTGGACGCGCAAGAAGCGGCTTCGGCGGCCATTAATGCCGGAATCGTGGAAGTTGACAAGCGATTGAAAAAGTCCAAGACTGCCAAAGACGCACCGCCGCCTGATCCTTTGCAACCGCAAATGGCTCTCGTGGTGCTTGATCCTCACACCGGATGGCTGAAAGCCCTGGTGGGAGGACGCGATTATGGGCGCAGTCAGCTTAACCATGTGCTGGCCAAACGCCAGCCGGGGTCATCGTTCAAGCCGTTCGTCTATGCGGCGGCGCTGAACTCCGGCGTGGACGGATCCCAACCCCTCATTACTCCCGCTACCTTGCTCAACGATGAACCCACTACTTTCCAGTTTGGCGACCTGTCTTACGAACCGGAAAATTACAAGCATGAGTATTTCGGGCAGGTGACGCTGCGGCAAGCGCTGATGTATTCGCTGAACGTGGCCACCGTTCGCCTGGCGGAGATGGTGGGATACGAAAAAGTGCGCAATCTGGCGGTGGCGGCGGGGTTCAGCACGGATTTGCTGGCCACGCCGGCCATTGCGCTGGGAGCTTATGTGGCGACGCCGCTGGAAATCGGCGGTGCCTATACGATCTTTTCGAATGGCGGAACCTATGTCGAGCCGCGGTTTATTCTGGCGGTCAATGATGCTTCCGGGCGCCTGCTATGGCGCAGTTCGGAAGTCACCCGCCAGGTGCTGGACCCGCGGGTTACCTACCTGATGGTGGACTTGCTCGAAAGTGTCATCAACAATGGCACGGGAGCGGGGGCGCGGACGCGCGGGTTCACCTTGCCCGCCGCCGGCAAGACCGGGACGTCGCACGATGGCTGGTTTGCCGGTTTCACCTCCAATCTGCTGGCGATTGCCTGGGTGGGATACGACGACGATCGCGAACTGAAACTCCCCGGGGCGGATTCCGCCCTGCCTATCTGGACGGAGTTCATGAAGCGGGCCACCGAGTACCCCGCCTATTGCGACGCCAAGCCCTTCGAAGCTCCACCCGGCATCGTGGTAGTTCCCGTGCAAATGACGTCCACACTTCCCAGCGGGAGTGATGCGATCGTAGTCCGCAACGAAAACTTTATCGAGGGAACGGAACCGCAGGGGCAAACCCCCCGGCGGGGCGGTGGCGGGATACTCAGCAGATTGTTTCACTCCGGCAACGCCGCAACCCTGCCGGTGGCGGCGACCACGGCTCCCCCGGGGGACGAAAATGCGGTTGCCGCGGCCCCCCATGCGGAGGGCTCTCAGCAACTCAACGAGAGGAAAGGCGGTGTGCTAAAGAAATTCTTTTCGATCTTCAAGGGCAAGAACCCCAAGCCCGTCAACCCTCCGGATGCCTCCAAGAAAACAGCGCCGGAGGGATGAAATTCGGCATCCGGGACTTGGGACATGGGGCACGGGACTCGGGACACGCGACTCGATACTCGGGCCCCGCGTCCGATCTGTGGTGACGCCCCCGTGGGACGGGACCAGGGGGCTCCGGAAATCGGAATTTCGCCAAATCTCGGATCTCGAATTCCGAATCCCGGATCCGGAGTTCCGAATTTCGGATCCTGAATTCCGAATCCCGAGTTCCGATTTGGGGAATCCTGATTCCGGAATTTCGGATCACGAGTCCCGAAAGTCGAGGACCAGCCATGAAATCGCAAATACGGCGCGCGGGCTTCTCTGCTGTCAGTGTTCTGACGGTGGCTATCGCCTTTTGGGAGGCGGCGCCGGCAGTCGTGGCAGCTTTCAGTGAGGAGCAAGCTGCCCCGGCGACAGGATCAATGCCGGCCCCCATTCCCCAAACCAAGGCAATCCCCCTGGAACAGCGGGCAGACATCTTTATGGCGAGGAAGAATTATGCCGACGCGGCAGATTATTACTACCGGGCGCTCAAGCAGTCATCTTTCAAGAATTCGGTAGTGTGGAACAAGCTGGGGATCGCTTTTCAGCAGATGAGCAAGTTCCACAGCGCCCGCCAAGCTTACACCCACGCCGCTCGCGCCGACAAGACTTTCGCCGAGGCATGGAACAACATTGGCACCACTTACTTCATGGAAGACAAGGTTGGAAAGTCGGTGAAGTATTACCAGAGGGCGGTCGAGTTAAAGCCGTACAATGCCTCCTTCCATATGAATCTGGGCGTATCCTATTCCCGCCTGAAGAAGTACGATCAGGCCGTGGAAGAGTATCGTACGGCTCTCGGTATTGATCCCAAAGTTATGTTTCATGAGTCTTCCGTGGGGACGGTGGTCCACGCCAACGGGACCGACGTGGAATATTATTTCTACATGGCCAAAGCCTTCGCTTCCCTCGGGAACGCGGAGGATGCCGTGCGCTACCTCCGGCATGCACTCGAGGATGGTTTCAACGACCCGAAGCGGATTGGCGAGGACTCCGACTTCAAAAAGATCAGTCAATACCCGGCTTTTGTCGAACTCATGCGGAATCCCCCGGTGGCCATCAAGAATTGACCGCGTCGCATGGGGCGGGCCGAATGCCGCGCAGTGCTATAATGTAACGGTCGGATTGGGTTCTCATGCGAAGAATGGTGGGATTTCTTCTGCTCTTGTTGTTTTGCCCCTGGCAGCTTCGTGGCTCGTCGGAGGTGCGATCCATACTGGCCTTTCCCTTTGAGAATTTGAGTCCGCGCGCGGATTTGAATTGGATCTCGGAAAGTTTCGCGCAAGTCCTTTCCTCCCGGCTGCCAGAGCCGGACAACTATGTCCTGGAGCGCGACGAACGCAACGCCGCATACACGCAACTTGAAATGCCTATTGATGCGCCCCTGACGCTGGCAAGCGAGTTCAAGGTGGCGCAAACCTTGGGCGTGGATTGGGCCATCCTGGGCAATTTCAATGTCACGGAAAATCGCCTGGTCGCGCACGCGCAACTGCTCGACGTCAAACTGCTGAGGCTTTCGCAACCTCTGGAAGTTTCCGGAGACTTGACGGAGCTGGTGGATCTGCAAACGCGGCTGGCTTGGCGGCTGCTGGCGACGCACGACCCCGGCTATACGGTGGGCAATGAGGAGGACTTCCTGCGGCGTTTCCACGATATCCGCCTCGACGCCTTCGAGAATTATATCCGCGGCCTGGTGGCCACCGACGACGCCAGCCGTCTTCATTTCTTTACGGAAGCGGCGCGCCTAGACCCCTCCGACCACTGGGCTGCCTTTGCCCTGGGGCGGTTTTATTTTGATCAGAAGGACTATGCGAATTCTGCCCGGTGGTTGGGAAAGATCGGGGACTCCGATGCCAATTACAATGAGTCGCTGTTCCTGCGCGCGGTCGATGAGTTTTTCCTGGGGCACGAGCAAGTGGCGGAAAGGGAATTTGAAACGCTGGCGAAGGTGCTGCCGCTGGACGAAGTCTCCAACAACCTGGGAGTGTTGGAGGCCCGTCGCGGCCGCTACGCCGAAGCCTTGGTAAATTTCGAGCGCGCTTACCAGAGCGATCCCTCGGATGTGGACTTCGGCTTTAATCAGGGCGTAGCCCTCTGGTACGAGAAGCGTTATCCCGAGGCCGCGGAATCTCTGCAGGCTGCCGTCCACGCCAACCCCGATGATTCCGAAGCCCATACATTGCTGGCAGTGGTTTTTGGCAAGCTCGGCGATGCCGCCGCGCAGCGTGGGGAATTGGATTGGCTGGCGGAACATGAAGTGGGGGCGGCAGCCGACCAGCCCGGAGACGTGCTCCCGTTGCCGCGCCTCAAGAAGAATTACGATGGCCGCGCCTACCGGTTGCTCGAGTTGACTCTGCACAACGCCCTGGAAGAGCGCCTGGCCAATGCTTCGCCCCAGCAGCACATTGACGCACACCTTGTGCAGGGGAAGAAGCTTCTTGCGGAGAACCGCTATGGAGAAGCGGAGCGTGAGCTGGGAGAAGCCGTCTCGTTGTCTCCGAATGATCCCCAGGCGCACATCCTGCTGGCTCACGCGCTGGAGGCTGAAGGCAAGCACCAGGAAGCCGCGGAGGAACTTCAGACTTCACTAAAGTTGAAAGACACCGCGGAAGCACACCTTTCACTGGCGCACGTTTATCTTTCCATGAATCAACGGGAGTTGGCTCGTTCGCAGGGACAGGCCGCGCTCAATCTCGATCCCGGCAACCAGCAAGCGGAACAATTCCTGCAACAAATCCCTGCCGGAAATCCGGCTGCAAGGAAGACGCCTTGAGCGCCAAAATCCTGCGTCCCGTACTTTTGTTGATCGTCATTCTCGCCGCGGCATTACCCTCGAATCCCCTCCGTGCAGCCCGGCCCCGGCCGCGGGTGGTGGAGATTAAGCTCGACATGATGATTCATCAGGTGAGCGCGGAATATGTGGAGCGGGGAATCCGTTACGCCAATGAGCAGAATGCCGACGCCATTCTCCTGGAGTTGAACACGCCCGGCGGACTGGTAACCGCCACGCAGGAGCTTGTCCAGGCGATCTTCGCGTCACATGTTCCCGTGATTACTTATGTCGCGCCGAGTGGCGCCAGCGCGGCGTCAGGGGGCTTTTTCGTTCTGCTCGCCGGCGATCTGGCGGTGATGGCCCCTGGCACCAACACCGGCGCCTCTCATCCGGTAGATCTGTTGGGTGGGCAAGCGGACAAGACGATGAGCGAGAAGATCGAGAGTGATTTGGCTTCCTACATCCGGTCTATCGCCCAGAAACGCGGGCGGAATGTGACGTTGGCGGACGACGCGGTGCGCAAGAGCGCTTCCTTCTCGGACAAGGAAGCGCTGGACGGCAAGCTGATTGACGCCGTGGCGCCTTCGCCCCGCGAAATCTTCGCGCAATACGATGGCAAGCCGGTTCAACGCTTCAACGGCGGCGCCACCACGCTGAGCCTGGCCGATGCGGACCTCGAGACCTACCCGATGACGCGGATTGAATCCCTGCTCGTCTGGGTGGCGGATCCCAACATCGCCTTCCTTTTGGGCGCGATCGGGTTGGTTTGCCTGTATATTGAGTTCACTCACCCCGGCATGGTGGCGCCGGGCGCGGTTGGGGCGATCTCGTTGGTCTTGGCGCTATATGCCTTTAATTTCCTGCCCATCAATTACGCCGGGGTTTTGCTGATCGTTACCGCGTTGGCGCTGTTCGCACTCGAGGCCAAGGTGACTTCGCACGGCGTGCTGGCGGCGGGCGGGGTCTTGGCGATGGTGTTGGGCGCAATGATCCTGGTCAAATCGCCCTGGCCGGAAGCGCGCATCCACTTTTCCACAGCGCTCAGTGTGGCACTGCCCTTGGGAGGCATCACGGTCTTCCTACTGAGTCTTGTCATTGCCTCCAAACGGCGCAAAGCGGTTACCGGCGAGGCGGGAATGATCGGTTTACTGGGTGTGGCGTATACCGACCTCGACCCGGCGGGGAAAGTCATGGTGCGGGGCGAATTGTGGGGGGCACGCGCGGCGCAGAGAATCCCCCAGGGCGCGCGAGTTCGCGTGCGGGAGATTGAGGGCCTGACGTTGGTAGTTGAGTCGGCGCCGGAAACCCGGTAGACTGCACTGCGCACAAGTCAGTAGGCAGCATTTGAACTGATAAGTGGATGGTCAGAGCCGCAGGAATGCGGAGAGGGGTGCGTTATGGGTATGGGATCCATCGTCGTGTTGGTTATTATTTTCATGTGGGTTTCATCGTGTTTGAACGTGCTGAGGGAGTATGAGCGGGCGGTGGTCTTCCGCCTGGGGCGCCTCCAGAGGCCAGACAAAGGGCCGGGGCTGATCTTCATCTGGTGGCCGATTGACAAGCTGGTGCGGGTTTCCCTCCGCGTTGTGGCGTGGGATATGCCCCCACAGGACATCATTACCCGCGATAACGTTTCACTGAAGGTTAATGCCGTGGTTTATTTCCGCGTGATCAGCGCGCAGCAGGCGTTCGTGGAGCTGGAGAATTACCGCTACGCCGTCGAGCAGTTGGCGCAAACCACTTTGCGCTCGGTTTTGGGCGAAGTGGAGCTGGACGATCTCCTCTCCCAGCGCGAGAAGCTGAACAGCCGGCTGCAATCCATCCTGGACGAGCACACCGAGCCCTGGGGCATCAAGGTGACCAAGGTGGAAGTGCGGCAGGTGGACTTGCCTCAGGAAATGCAGCGCGCCATCGCCGCACAGGCCGAAGCCGAACGCGAGCGCCGGGCGAAAATCATCCACGCCGACGCCGAATACCAGGCGTCCGCGAAACTCGCCGAAGCCGCCGGGGTCATTGCCAAGGAACCCACCGCCATCACCCTGCGATATCTCCAGACGCTCGTGGAGATCGGGACGGAAAAGAACACCACGGTGGTTTTCCCGGTTCCCGTCGAGTTGCTGAGTGCCCTGATGGGCAAGGGGCTTCAGGGAGAAAAGAAGTAGTAGAATCGGCCAATTTTTATGTCGGACCACCCCGCCCTTCGGGCACCCCTCCTTGACTAAGGAGGGGAGTCCTCATTCCCCTCCTGGTTCAGGAGGGGTGCCCGAAGGGCGGGGTGGTTACGGGCGGAACTTGCCGAGAATGGTCGTGGGCGAGGAGGAGCATCGTGGCAACGGAGGTGAGGGAACATGAGGAAAGAAGCCATTCCGCACGGTACTTAATCCTCATATTTCTGGTGTGCGTCGCAACCTGTGGAGTTTTCTTCTCGCTGGGATTCCTGGTGGGGTACAACGAACGCGCCTCCCGCTCAGTACCATCCACAGAGGTCGTTACTGCCCCACCCGTCATTCCACCCACGGTCAACCCACCGACGGAAAGCGCGTCCGTTGCGCCCCAGGAATCAGCCGCCGGCCACGCACCCCTCAACCCCCCGCCGGATACCTTAGTGGTGCCGGCCGCGGGGAGCGCAGCTAATCCCCCTCCCCCTGTGGCCAAGCCCGCCGATGTTGCACCCCCGATCGCGCCACCCCAGGCCGCGCCCAAGCCCGCCGCGAATCCGCCCGCCGCACCTACCCCCGCTGGAGGTCAGGTGGGAGTGGGAATAACTCTTCAGGTGGCGGCCTTGCGCACCAAGCAGGATGCCGAGCATCTGGTAGACATTCTTAAGGCACGGGGTTACCCGGTTTTCCTGGTGACGCCGGAATATGCCCATGCGGCCGATAACCTTTTCCGCGTGCAGGTGGGACCCTTCAAGACGCGCGCTGACGCCGACAAGGTGCATGACAAGCTTATACAGGAAGGATTCAAACCCTTTATCAAGCACTGAGGTGAAGAATCGCGCCATCGGATCATCGGGTCATTAAAGCATCGATTCTCAATTCCCACCACCAGTGGTTGAGCCCTGAGCCACGGTAGTGGCGACATCATGTGGCCCACGGCGAGCCAGCCGTGGGCCCGGAGTTTCTACATTTCTGATGAGGGTTCCAAGCTGGGGAGTTGGCTTGTTGCGATGAGTGGGTCTATCGGCGGCTGTTCATGAGGTTCCGACATGCCATCGTCGATGCCTATGTGCGAAGCACCTTGGAGTGCGGCGGCTCGACGCCGCCTTGGCATCACACCAAGGAGGAATACAAAGGCGGCGTCGAGCCGCCGCACTCCAAGGTGCTTCGCACAGTAATGAAGCTAGTCCGTATTCTTCACCACGGGAAAGCAGAAAGACACCCGCGTCCGGAAGCGCAATGAACGCTCCACCTTCATTCTAAGGATCAACAACAGACTGGTGCCGCCTCGCGAATCGGACCGGCCTCCCCAGAAATCGATGGTTAACTTCTTCCAGAAAACCTCTACGCGTTTCGTGGCCTGCGCGCTGAGCGGGCTCCTGCTGGTGGCTTGCTTTCCTAAAATCCATTTGCGCGGTCTGGTATGGGTGGCCTGCCTGCCCTTGCTCGCGGTATTGGCGGGTGAAAAGCGGCTGAAACGCGCATTTTTGATGGCGTATGTGTGTGGCGCCTTTTTCTTCGCCGGAAGCTGTTATTGGTTCGTGATTGTCATGCAGTTTTACGGTCACCTGTCCCCGGCGCTGGCTGTGGTGGTGTTGATTCTTTTCGTCATCATTGACTCGACGTTCTTTGGCGGGTTCGGCTTTTTGATGGGATGGGCGGCGCGCCGCTCCCCGGGATGGGCGTTGGCTCTGAGCCCGTTTCTCTGGGTGACGATGGAATTGGCTCGAACCTATCTGATCACGGGATTTCCGTGGAACCTCTTGGGCTACGCTGTGCAGGCTTCCGGCGTGCGGCAGATCGCCTCGGTCACCGGCGTGTACGGCCTTTCATTCCTGGCCGTGGCCACGAGTGCCTTGCTGGCATGGGTGCTGATGTCCAGCAGGCCAAGACAAAAGACGAAACTCGAAATTCGAAAATCGAAACTCGAAAATCGCCGTCTGTCAACTGAAACGCTGGAAGAATCGCCATCCGGGTCTCGAGATTTGATCATCATGCGGCCTTCCGCCGTGCTCGCGCCCGTGGCTTGGCTCGTCCTGTTGCTTCTCGCCCAGTGGAGGCTCGCTCCGCCCCCTGTGGTCGTGGGCAAGGAATTGGCGTTTCTCGTCCAACCGAACGTGCCCCTCGACGAAGACGAGCTGGAGGCCTGGATCCCCTGGCGCGACCCCGCCCAACTTCAGCAGCTTGTTCAGTTCAGCGTCTCCGCGGTCGAACGGTTCTTTCCCGATAACGTCGCGCCGGGCTTTAGCCCGGCACCCGGCCTTGCCGGGCTAAAGCCCGGCGTTCCGAGCGAATCCGTTACATCACCGAGGGAATCTGTGGACGGCGCGCCTGGCCCCGTGACTTCAATTCAAAATCCAACATCCCAAATCGCCAATCCCAAATCGCAAATCGCAAATCCCAAATCGCCAATCCAAAATCCAACATCCAAAATCCAAAATCGCGCGCCCCATCCCCCGCTGCTGATCTGGGCGGAAAATCCCGCGCCGTTCTACTTCACCCGCGACCCGGTTTTTCGCAATGCCATGGAAAACATGGCGCGCCAGGCACACGCTTTCGTGATCGGGAATACCATCATTCCCCTGGATGCGAAGGGCGATACGATCACCAACAGCGCCTTTACCTTGGATCCCGAAGGCCGCGAAGTGTCCCGTTATGATAAAATTCATTTGGTCCCCTTTGGCGAGTACGTGCCGGGCTGGGCGTTACCCGGATTAGTCCACAAGATTACGCCGGAGGTAGGGACCTTCGTCCCCGGTTCGAGCTACGCGGTGGGCAAGTCGCCTGGGGGCGGTATCGGCGTGTTTATCTGCTATGAGGCGATTATTCCCCAACTCGCGCGGCGGCTTGTGGCGAACGGCGCGGACGTGCTGGTGAATATTTCAAATGACGCCTGGTACGGTGATTCCGCGGCCGCTTATCAGCATTTGGAAATGGCCCGGCTGCGCGCGATTGAGAATCACCGCTACTTGTTGCGAGCTACCAATAACGGGCTGACAACCCTCATCGATCCCTACGGCCGGGTGCTGGATGAACTCCCGCGCTACGAGCGATTGGTCATGCCCGCGCATTTCGACTTTGAGAAGCGGCAGACGTTTTATTCGGTCCATGGAGACGTTTTCGCATGGCTGTGCGCCGTGGTGGCAGCGCTTATGCTTCTCGGCGGGTCACTGGGGCAGGTGAAAGAGCAAGTCAAAAGGCAAAGGGCAGAAGGCAAAAGGCAAAAGTGAAAGAAGGGTAGCGCGGACCTGTCCTGTGGCCCCGCGACTTTCCATGCCTAGGAGAGATAAGCTCAGGTTTTCCTGCCGCTAGGGAAAGTGATGCCGATTTGTACGATTCTTCCTACCGGCAGGAAAAAACGCTCAGAATTCGCTTGACAGACAACCTAGGCTCGGGCTTAGCCTGGGGGAAGGGGGCGGAGCGCGGGCCCCTCACCGAGTCGCCCGGAGGAAAGGACGAATGTCCAGATCGACGCGGAAAGGCAGGACCCATCGTCCGACGCAGGGGGAGTTTCCTAATTTACAGGGTAGTGCTTGCTTCCAGCCGGCTTTGAGCCGCCAAGATGGCGGCACTACGTTCAAATTAGGAGACCGCCACGCCCAGAAAAAGAAATTTATGACGAACGAAGCCGGAATATATCTGAAAACAAACAAAAACACGACAATTTGCCCGGATAAAAAGCGACATTTTTGCATAACAAAGCGACATTTTATGCAAAAGCATACGCTTTTTACCAAAAACTGCCGGGTTTTTTGTCCCATTCGAGCACTGGGGAACGAAACCTGCGCTTCAAAATGCAGAAACTCGAGCGCCCGCTTGGCGGACTTTCGTGAATAAGGAGAAATCGTGACCGAAGAACTACAACGTGAATTTGATGAGCTAAAGAAGCAATCCGCTGACATCCGGAGTTTTCTTTGACGCTCCCCAACGCCGCAAGGAACTGGAAGCCCTCGAGGTACAAATCGCCCAACCCCAATTCTGGCAGGATCAGGAAGCATCACAGAGAATTCTGACTGCCCGGAAGCGGCTGATGGAAACCCTGGAGGCAGACGAGAAATTGGCCCGCCGTCTGGCCGACATGGAAGCGTATTTCGAACTCTCCCGCGAAGGAGAAAACATCGATTCCGAACTGCGCGCCGAACTGGATAAGCTCCACCAAGAAGTGGACCGCCTGGAAACGGAAACCTTGCTGGGGGGCGACAACGATCACCTGAACGCCATCGTGACCATTCATCCCGGCGCGGGGGGCACGGAATCGCAGGACTGGGGTGACATGCTACTGCGCATGTACCAGCGCTGGGCGGAAGCGCGCGGCTTCCAATGTACTCTGAATGATTATCAACCGGGTGAAGAAGCGGGGCTGAAATCCGCGACTTTCACCGTGGCGGGAGATTATGCTTATGGCCTGTTGCACGGCGAAAGCGGCGTGCATCGCCTGGTTCGCATTTCGCCATTCGATGCTGCCCAGCGGCGGCACACCTCTTTCGCGTCGGTCTTCGTCAGTCCCGAAATCGACGATTCCATCACCATCGAGATAAAGCCGGAGGACCTCCGGGTGGACACTTACCGTTCCTCCGGGAAAGGTGGCCAGCACGTCAACACCACGGATTCGGCGGTGCGCATCACGCACATTCCCACGGGCGCCGTGGCGCAGTGCCAGAACGAGCGCTCGCAGCACCGCAATCGCGAAATGGCGATGAAGATGCTGCGTTCGCGCCTTTACGAACTGGAACTGCGCCGGCGGCGGCAGGTTTCGGACAAGCTCGAGGCTTCCAAGGCGGACATTGATTTTGGCAGCCAGATTCGCTCCTACGTCCTGCACCCGTACCGGTTGGTGAAGGATCACCGGACCAAACTTGAAGTCGGCGATGCGGACCGCGTGCTCGAGGGTGGTCTGGATCCGTTCATCAAATCCTACCTGCTCTCGCAGCGGCAGGTGGCAAAGCCCGGCTCATAAAGGCCAAATTATCGGCCTTTGCGACGCACTCTCGAGGGTGAATCGACAGTTGCACGCCTTTCTGTTCAAACGTTTCGGCTGCCCTCTGAGCCCATCCGCACCGCGTTTCCGACAGGTCGGCGCATGGAAGACCAATAAGGGTTCGAAATCGTTGACACCTCCGTCTAGCGTATGTTACGGTGGAGTTTCGTGTTGACGCTAAAATCCATAATTGAGAAGAAGGAGGCTCTGATTGGGCGAGCCGAAGTACCATCATTTGTTTACCTCTGAATCTGTAACCGAAGGACATCCCGACAAAATTTGTGATCAGATTTCCGACGCCGTTCTTGACGCCGTCCTCGCCGCCGATCCCCGCAGTCGTGTGGCTTGCGAGTCCATGGTGAAGGACCAATCGGTTTACGTGATAGGTGAGATCACAACCTCGGCCAAGCCCGACATCGAGAAGCTTGTCCGTGAGACCGTGCTGCGAATTGGTTACACCGACCCCGCCGGTGGTTTTACCTCTGAGAACTGCCAAGTGACGGTCAATCTGACGCGCCAGAGTGCTGATATCGACATGGGTGTGGGCACGGGTGGGGCAGGCGACCAGGGGCTGATGTTCGGATACGCTTGTAACGAGACGGAAGAGCTGATGCCGTTTCCCATCATGACGGCACATAAGCTTTGCTTGCGCTTGGCGGAAGTGCGGCGCGAGGGAATTCTTGATTTCGTGCGGCCAGATGGCAAATCGCAGGTTACCGTTGAGTACGATGGCAACCAGCCCGTGCGCGTCGATGCCGTGGTGGTATCCACGCAGCACGCCGCGAGCGTCAGCACCGAAACGTTGCGCGCCGGGGTGCTGGAGTGCGTTATCAAGCCGGTCATACCGGCGCATTTGCTTGACGACAAGACCAAGTTCCACATCAATCCGACGGGACGCTTTGTGACGGGCGGGCCGGTCGGCGACTCTGGCCTCACCGGGCGCAAGATCATCGTGGACACCTACGGCGGCAGCGCCCATCACGGGGGCGGATGCTTTTCCGGGAAGGACCCGACCAAGGTCGATCGCTCGGCAACCTACATGGCGCGCTACATTGCCAAGAACCTTGTGGCGGCGGGGATCGCCGACCGCGCGGAAGTGCAACTTGCTTACGCCATTGGAGTTGCCGATCCTGTCTCCGTCATGGTCGACACCTTCGGCACCGGGCGGATCGACCAAACCCAACTCGAGAATCTCGTTCGCAAGCATTTCAAGCTGACCCCTCGGGGGATTATTGAGTCGCTTGACCTGCTGCGCCCCATTTATAAGAAGACCGCGGCTTATGGCCACTTTGGCCGTCCCGACCCCGATTTCTCCTGGGAAAAGACCGACAAGGCCGCAATCCTGAAGAAGGAGGCGGGCCTCTAAATGGCTTCCACCAAGAAACTAGCTGGGGATGTGAAAGACGCGAACCTTGCAGCAAAAGGGAAGTTGCGGATCGAGTGGTCCAATCAGTGGATGCCCGTACTACAACTTATCCGCAAGCGTTTCATCAAGGAGCGCCCGCTCGAGGGCGTGCGGGTTTCCGCCTGTTTGCACGTGACCACCGAGACCGCGAACCTGGCAATCACGTTGCGTGACGGTGGGGCGGATGTCGTCCTGTGTGCCTCCAACCCCTTGAGCACGCAAGATGATGTGGCGGCGTCGCTGGTGAAGGATTACAAGATTCCGACATATGCTATCAAGGGGGAAGACAAGGCAACGTATTATTCCCATATCGTCTCCGCGCTCGACCACAAGCCCCAGATTACGATGGATGACGGCGCGGACTTGGTCACCATGATCCTGACCAAGCGTCAGGAGTTGGTGCCGGGGGTTATTGGCGGCACGGAAGAGACCACGACGGGCGTCATTCGCCTGCGCAGCATGGCGAAGGACGGTATGTTGAAATATCCCATCGTCGCCGTGAACGACGCGGATACCAAGCATTTGTTCGATAACCGTTATGGCACCGGCCAATCCACCATTGACGGAATTCTTCGGGCTACCAATCTGCTTTTTGCGGGCATGCACGTGGTGGTCTGTGGATACGGCTGGTGCGGGCGGGGTGTAGCGAGTCGCGCCAAGGGGTTGGGCTCCGATGTGATTATCACCGAGGTCAATCCCACGCGTGCTCTGGAAGCGGTGATGGATGGCTTCCGCGTCATGCCGCTGGCCGAAGCCGCGAAGGTTGGAGATGTCTTCATTACTGTTACAGGAGACAAATCCGTGGTGGCCAGCGAGCATTTCCGCCTGATGAAGGATGGCGCGGTGGTGGCGAATTCCGGCCACTTCAACGTGGAAATCGATCTGCCGGCCCTCGAAAAGCTCGCGCTGAGCAAGCGCCAGACGCGCGAATTTGTGGATGAATACACGATGCGGGACGGGCGGAAGATTTACGTGTTGGGCGAAGGCCGCCTGATTAATCTGGCGGCGGCGGAAGGCCATCCCGCGGTGGTCATGGACATGAGCTTTGCCGACCAAGCCCTCTCCGTCGAGCACATCGTGAAGAACGCCAAGAAGCTCGAAGCCAAAGTTTATCCCGTACCAACGGACATTGATCAAAATGTGGCGCGGCTCAAGTTGCAATCCTTGGGCATCAATATTGATAAACTGACCCGCGAGCAGGAAGAGTATCTTTCCTCCTGGTCGGAAGGAACGTAGAAAAGCAGCTAACAGCCGACAGCTAACAGCTTACAGCAGGCACTGACTATCGGCTGTAAACGATCAGCTATTTCGGAAGGCAAGTAGAAAAGCAGCTAGCAACCGACACCGGGCAATTACTGTAAGCTGTCGGCTGTTAGCTGTAAGCTATCATCCCCTTATGAAAGAATTCGCTACTTGGGCGCTCGACACCGCAATTGCGCGCGGCGCCACATACGCCGAGGTGAGAGTGCTTGACACCCGCCAGCGCTATCTCTCCACCAAGAATGGACAACCTTCCCAGGTAAGGGAATCGCAATCCTTGGGATTGGGCATCCGCGTTATTGCCGGGGGAGGCTGGGGTTTCGCTGCCACCGATACTTTGACCCACGCGGACGTGGACCGGGCCGCGGCTTTGGCCGTCGAGATCGCCCGCGCGAGCGCCCTGACCAAGAAACACGACATCCACTTGGTTCCGGAGGAAAAGATCGTGGACCATTGGGCGGCGCGCTGCCGGGTCGATCCGTTTTCCATTCCTGTATCCTTCTCTTTGGAACTCATGCTCAAGATTGATGCGGAACTGCGCCGGGTGCCGGGTGTGACCCTGGCGGAAGCGGCCATGGATTTTCGCCGCATCGAACAACTCTTCCTTTCCAGCCTGGGTTCTGAAATCTACCAGTTGAAAACCCAGACGGGCGCTGGATATGCGGCCACTTCCTTTGCCGGGACTGAGATCCAGCGCCGGTCCTATCCGAACTCTTTCGGCGGGCAATATCAGACCAAAGGTTATGAGTTGGTGGAGGAACTCGATCTGCTGGAGAATGCGCGTCGCGTCGCGGAAGAGTCCGTGGCGTTGCTCAAGGCCGATCAATGCCCTGCCGGCGTGAAGGATATTATTCTCGACAGCTCGCAGTTGGGCCTTCAGATACACGAATCCATCGGCCACCCCATTGAGCTGGATCGCGTTCTGGGCACTGAGGCGAACTTTGCCGGTATGAGCTTCCTGACCCTCGAAAAGCTGGGCAAGCTCAAATACGCCTCCGACATCGTAAACGTCGTCGCGGACGCCACCCCCGCGCACGGCCCAGGGCTTGGCACTTTTGCTTACGACGACGAAGGTGTCCCCGCCCAGTGTACGCCCATCATCAAGGATGGGCAGTTCGTTGGTTACCTCAGCTCCCGTGAAACCGCTTCGGCCATCGGCCGGCAACGATCGAGCGGAGCCATGCGCGCCGAGGGCTGGAATCGAATTCCACTGATCCGTATGACGAATGTGAGCATCCTCCCCGGAACGTGGAAACCGGAAGACCTGATCGCCGACACCGACGACGGCATTTATATGGAGACGAACCGGAGTTGGTCGATCGACGACCGGCGCTACAACTTCCAGTTTGGCACCGAAATCGGGTGGGAGATTCGCGGCGGAAAGAAAACCCGGATGCTGAAGAACCCCAGCTACGGCGGCATCACCACCGATTTTTGGAATTCCTGTGACGCCATTTGCGGCCCCGATTACTGGACGTTGTGGGGCACTCCCAATTGCGGCAAGGGACAGCCGATGCAGGTCATGGGCACCGGCCATGGCGCTTCGCCGGCGCGCTTCCGCAAAGTGCAGGTGGGAGTGGCATACCCAGATTGATTCATTATTTCATTGAGTCATTGGGTCATTGAGGACCGAAACTGGAAATTCGAAATTCGATGGCGGCTCGCGAGTTTCGAATTTCGATTTTCGAGTTTCGTCAGTGCCCACTAAATCACAAATGAATTTGACCCGACAACGCGCGGAAGAGGTTTTCGACAAAGTTCTGAAGTATTCCACGGCGGATGAAACCGAGGGCACGGTATCCTCCACCTCCTACGCCCTTACCCGCTTCGCCAACAATACGATTCATCAAAACGTGGCGGAGGAGGGCGCGTCGCTTTCGGTTCGGGTGGTCAGCGAAGGGCGCATGGCGCGGGCCAGCACCAACAAGTTTAATGAAGCCTCCATCCGGCAACTTTGCGAGAACGCTCTGGTGCTGGCGCGGCTTCAGCCGCCCGACCCCGCTTTGCTGCCGATGCCGGGGCCGCAGACGTATCGCGCCCTCGATCGCTTCTTCAGCGAGACCGCCCAACTGACACCGCAAACGCGGGCGGAGATGGTGGCGCAGGTGGTGGCACGCGCGGAAAAGGATGGCCTGACGGCCGCAGGTGTATTTTCGAGCGGCGCCTCGGCTTTCGGTCTTTTTAACTCGCGCGGCATGAAAGCCTATCACGAAGAAACGATGTCGGAGTTTTCCGTAACCATGATGAGCGACTCCAGTTCCGGCTGGGCGAAGAAAACGGCGCCGTACTGGATGGAACTGGAGCCGTTGGAGTTGGCGGAGCGCGCCGCGCAGAAGGCCCTCGCCAGCCGCGAACCGAGGGAGGTTGCACCGGGCCGCTACACGGTGATCCTGGAGCCCGCCGCGATGCTCGACCTTCTGGGCTTCATGACTCTCGACTTCAGCGGACTGGCCGTGCACGAGCAGCGCAGTTGCTTCACCGGCCGCGTGGGCCAGAAAATGTTTGGCGAGAACATCAACTTCCGCGATGACGTTTTCCATCCCTTGCAGACCGGTGCTCCCTTCGACGGAGAGGGAATCCCCCGCCAGCGCGTGCCCATTGTCGAGAAGGGGGAAGTGAAAAACCTGGTCTATTCGCGCCAGACGGCGCACAAGTTGGGCGCGCAGCCCACCGGCCATGGATTCCCGCTGCCCAATGAGTATGCCGAAGCTCCCCTGAACATTGTCATGGACGGCGACCGCTCGAGCGTGGACGACATGATTCGATCCACGGAGCGCGGCTTGCTGGTCACCCGTTTCTGGTACATTCGGGAAGTGGACCCCTACAAGAAAATCCTGACCGGCATGACGCGCGATGGAACGTTCTGGATTGAAGACGGGCAACTCCGGCAAGGCGTCAAAAACCTGCGCTTCAATCAGAGCTTGGTGGATATGCTGGACCAAGTGGAAACGATGAGCCCACCCCAGCGCACTGCCGGAGAAGAGTCATTTGAAATGGTCGTGCCCGCAGCCAAGATCCGCGAATTTAATTTTGCTTCTACCACCAAGTACTGAACGAGGGCTAAAGCCTTGCCTGAGCGGTTTCATCCCCAGCGCTGGGGGTGGACAAGGTGCTCAGCTTGCGGACAGTTTGATATCCGCGCGAGATTTCGCAACCCTTGGGCGATGTGAAATCGCTCCGGGAACTTCAAGCAGAGCCATCACCCGTCTTTTCCGCGTCTTGACAAGCTAGGCAAGCGGGTGTTAGAAGAAGGAATTGCCTCTGTGGCGCTATCGTCTAGGGGTTAGGACGTCAGATTCTCAATCTGAAAACCCGGGTTCGATTCCCGGTAGCGCTACCAAATCATCAACTTAGCATTTCTTCCGCATAAACAAAGGCGATGACAACGACCATGCAGTCGTTCTTTCCTGTCTCTTGGAGTCTCGTAAGTCTATACCGTGCGCTATAGAAATGGACAGTAAATGGACAGTAAGATTCCCAGAAACAGTGCGTTGGTGGGCTGCCTACTCGAAAAACCTTAAAACCACAGATTCCCGTTTGAGTTTTGCGGTAAAGACCTAAAACTCCGCGACAGAGCGCCGGACCTTTGGCCAACCCGTTACGTTGCCGGGGGCCGACCAATTTGCCCACTGAGGGCCAGTCAATCTACTTATTCCCATCTCCGACAGACGGCCACCGGTCCTTTCGTTCTCACTATTCGCTGAACTTCGCTCGTGAAGAGGTTTGAGGTAATGGCCACTGATTCGCCCATCAGTGTCAGAAGTGGGGATGACGTTGTGTTTCTTGCTTTTGCAACGAGATCATTGAGGATTTGTGTGCGTTGTGTGTGCAGCGCATCCCAGCGCATCCCAGCGTATCTTGCAGCGGAGAAGCACGGCGTATAGGCAAGACGAAGCCAAACCTCTGAGATTCCGAAATCCCGCAACAGGCCAGTTTGTTCCTGTGGCCAACCTGATTTAGATGATTTCGTAACCGCGAACGCCTTACCCCAGAATCCGCATTGCCGCCACTGATTCGCGGGATCAGCGACTGCCGCGCCGGCGACCCCGCGTTTCGATTCGTTTGCAGCGAAATCAATGAGAACTTGTGTGCATAATGTGTGCCTGATCAAGAGGGTTGGCTGTGCCTGCCTCGCGTGTCTGGTACACCGTTCTCACGAGCCATTCCTCGATTGAGCAGCCTTCGGGCACCTCCTCACTTTAGGGTCTGATTCTCGGACCCATAAGCGGTCATTCCCCATTTGTGCCCAATGCTTTCAATCGGATATGCTGGCGTCCGCGGGCCAAATGAGGTGATTCGGACGATCCCGCTGATAGGCTCTCAATCCTATGTTTAGTCTGTTGGACTCCGCCTTAACCGCCGTCTGTTCCTCTTTCCAGACGCCGGCCGCTTTGCAATTGGAGATCCTCGCTCTCGGTCATCAGATCCATTTGCTTCGGAGGTCGCAGCGCGGGCGTGTTCACCTGGTGACAGCGGACCGCCTCTTCTGGACGCGGCTTATGCACCTTTGGACGGGTTGGCGCTGCTCCCCCGCCATGGTCAAGCCGGCAACGGTGATCGCCTGGCACTACAAGGGATTCCGGCTGTATTTGACTTGGAAGAGCAGACGGGGTAGGTCGGGAAGACCTCAAGGGTCTCGTGAAATTCGAGACCTCATCCGCAACCTGAGCTTGGCGAACCCGCTCAGCGGGGCACCGTGCATTCATGACGAGCTCCTGAAGATTTGGATTCAGCGATCTCAAGCCACCGTGGCCAAGTTCATGGAGCGTCACCAAAAACCACCCTCCCAAACGTGGCGGACGTTCCTCGACCGTCATCTGAAGCAAGTAGCCTCCGGAGATTCCTTGGTAGTACCAACGGTGAACTTTGGCATCCTTTTTACATTTGCCGTTTTGGCCCATCATCGGCACCGGGTGATTCATTTCAACGTCACCGCCAAACCCACTTCGGAACGGACGGTCCAACAAATTGGCGAGGCCTTCGCGTGGGAGACTTCTCCGCGCCATCCGCTGCACGATCGCGACTCCCTCTATGGGGGTCCGTTTCGCCAGGGAATGCGGGGGATGAGTGTGCGGGAAGTCCTGACGACCCGGCAGTTGCCTCGGCAAAACTCGTGCGTGCAGCGACCGATCAGATCGATCCGGCGGCGATGTTGGGACCACATCGTCGTGTTCGGCGACTCATCTCCGCGACTCGCGCTCAAATCGTATCTCGCTTATTACCACGGTGCGCGCACTTGGCCCAGCCGCCGGGCTGGATCTGAAGGTGCAGCTTCGAGGTCGAGGGCGGCGTTGGCGAAAGTACTGCGAGTCAACTCCGGGTCAGCAGCCCGGGAAGAAATCTTGTGGAGGCATCCATGAAAGTCCTATTTTCCGGAATCGGCTTACTTGGTCTGGCTGGTGCCCTGCTGGTCCGTATCGCGTGGTGCCAATCGTCATCCACCTACGTGAGCTCCTCGAAGGGTGAAGCACGGATCAGTGTGTTCGCCGCGGAGCGTGCCTCTTTCACAATTCCGCGGACCGTCTACGGAACCTTTCTTGAGGATATTGGGCATTCGGTGTTCGGCGGAGTCTCCGCCGAACTTCTCGATAACCCCAGTCTCGAAGCCTATGACGCCAGCCTCGCCACCTTGAAGGAGCGGTTTTCACTGCCTGCTTTCGAGCAGTCCACCGAGATGGGTTTGCCCCTTCCCTGGTTGCCGCTGCGGGAGCATCAGGGTTGGAGGTACGAACCGCGCTGGGGGCATGCTGCCAATTCCCAACGCTACCTCTATGTGATGGGCCTTCCTGACCAGGAAGTCGGCATTCGGCAGGCCATTTACCTGCCGATCGAACGCGAGCGCAATTACGAAGGGTTGCTGTTCGCATCGTCGGGAGAGGGACCCATCGAGCTTCGAGTCAGCCTGCGGCGCCACGATTATCCCGATGCCATCCTTGCATCGACGATGATTGAGGTGCCAGGGAGCGCAGAGGAAAGTGGCGTCCCTGGGGAAGTTCAGTGGCATAAGCTGAATTTCAAGCTGGCACTTACCGAGGGCGCGGTCGCTCCGCTGGAACCGGTAGACTTTGCCGTGTCGGTCCAAGGGCAACATCGGGTTTCGCTCGATGAACTCTTACTCTACCCGTCGGATGCCATCGACGGTCTTGACCCGGAAGAAATCAATGCTGCCAAGGCCTTGCACAGTTCGCTGCTTCGCTTCGGGGGAAACTTTACCAGCGGCTACCACTGGCGCGATGGCATCGGTCCGGTGGAGAAGCGGTCCAGCATGCTCAACCAGTCGTGGGGTTATCCGGAGTACAATCTGTTCGGCACGGATGACCTGATGAAGTACTGCGATCTTATCGGCGCACGTCCGCAAATCTGCTTGAATCTGGGGAGCGGAACACCCCAGGAAGCGCGCCAATTGGTTGAGTACTGCCAGGCCGGTGCGGACACGCCGGGGGGCGCGCTCCGAAGGGCCAATGGGCACCCTGCGCCCTACCCGGTTGCGGCCTGGGAGTTGGGGAACGAACTGTGGGGCCAGTTTCAGATCGGTTGGGAAACACCGCAGGTTTACCCCGACCGGTATCGGGCTTATTACGACGCCATCCGCAGCGTCGTGCCCAGCACCACCATGATGTTTGCCAACGGCGCAGACGTGGATGATTTCCGCGATTGGAATGGCGCCCTGATCGAGAAGGATGCCGACATCCTCAGTTACCTGACCACCCATTTTGTGGTGGGCACGGATAGAATGGTTAACAAACAGGCAGGCCGCGCTGCCGCCTGGGCTGCGGATTTTGCCATTCCGGACGGGATGGCGCGCGACCTGGAACAGGTCAAGGCGCAAATTGATGCCAACCCGGCCACCCGCAATAAGGTGAAGATTGCTTTCACGGAGTGGCTCTTTTGGGCCCCGGAGGGCTCCGATTACCCGCGATGGGATAACCTCGGCGGAGCAATCCTGGGCGCCAGTTGGATGAATATGCTGCTTAGCCACGCGGATTTTGTTCCCGTTTCGGATATGACGGGCCTGGTGGAGTTTGCGGGCATCTCCAAGAAACTCGGACGCGTGTTTGTAACCCCGCAGTACTGGGCTTTCTCCCTCTACTCCAATTACGCTGGAGACACGCCGGTGCGGACGCGCACGGAAGTGGAAGAGTATAACGTGCAAGGGGGGGAACATCGCGTTCCGGATATCCCCCATGTTCCCTATCTCGATGTCCTGGCCACCATCGATTCCGCACGTCACAATCTGATTCTGTTTGTCGTGAATCGCGATTGGCGAAAAGCGATTCCCGCCGCCATCGATCTGAAGGATTTTGACCACGCCCCGGAGGCGACCGTGCGCACGCTTAATGCCGATTCAGTTCTCACCAAGAACGACGAGGAACATCCCGACACCGTGCACCCCGTGACCACCCGGCTGAATGTTCCCGGCGCGAATTTCCGCTACGAGTTTCCTGCTCATTCCGTGACGGTGATGAGCTTGGAGCGCCAGTGAGAGGTGGGGAAGGAGCGGCGGAACTGCCCGCGGAAAAAGTCATCGCTACGGTTGATTCCTGGCGGGGGGATCAGGGATGGACAGTGCCGGCGGGTTTTCCGCGGCCCTTCCCTCTAACAGTCTCGCCCCATACGGAAACAGATCAGGCAAGTTGCGCGCTGGCCGTGACCACCGACAGCCGCGGCAGGTCGATGAGAACCGTCTCGCCGTCCAAATTCACGGGATGCGTTTGCGGCGAGATTTGATCGGGGTGGTCAAAGCTGTTGCCGGCGTTGCTGTCGTCAGAGTGGAGAATCTGGGCCGAGGCAGCGCCGGCGCGCTCTCCCCGGAGGGAGCATTCCACCTGCACGTCAGCGCCGTCACGCGCATTGATGAAAGTGAGAATAAGGTCGCTGCCTGCGCGCGAGGCAGAAACGGAAAATTCAGCGGAAGACGGGTTTTGCGTCTCGACGCGCAGGGCTTTCTTGGCGCGGTGGGGCTTGAAGAGAGCGAAGACGTGGTACACGGTGGTGCGGAGGCATTGCTGGCCCTTCGGTCCGTCGGTCTGCAAGAGAGGCGCCCGGACATTGACCATCTGCGCCAGGTTGCACATGAGGAGTTTGTCTGCCTGGCGGTTAAACAAATTAAGTCCGAGGGCCACCGCCAGCGCACTCCGCATGGTGCAGCTTTGCCAAAGCCGGCCATACTCTTTCTCCTCCGCCGACGCCAGCCGGTCATGAACGCCCCACTCATCCACTATCAGAGCGATATTGCGCCCTGAGTCATAGCCATCGAGCAAGGCTCGCTGCTGGATAACGGCTTGCTCGAGCAGGGGGAAGGTGGCGAGTTGTGCGGTCATGCCCTCATTGGAATACGCATCTGAAGGCATGCCACCCTCGGCGTAATAATGCATGGCAAAGCCGTCGGGGAGCAGCCGTGGCGAAAGTCCACTCATGAAATCACGCGACCACACCGCGTCATTGCGGTTGGGACCGCAGGCGATCAGGAAGGGTTTGATGCCTCCGAAGCTGGGGGCGAAAACGGCGAACCGGCGGTAAAGGTCCCCGTATTCCCTTCCCGTCATGGCTCCGCCGCAGCCCCAGTTCTCATTGCCTACTCCCCAGTAGCGCACCTTGAAGGGTTCGGGGGAGCCATTGGCGGCCCGGGCATCGCTCAGGCTGCTTCCCGACGGGAAGTTGCAGTACTCCATCCAGTCTCGAAGCTCGGCGGGCGTACCGCTCCCTACATTGCCGCAGATATATGGCTCGGCGCCGATTTCCCGGCAGAAACCGATGAACTCGTCCGTGCCGAAACTGTTGTCCTCGACGTACCCTCCCCAGTGCATGTTGACCCGCTTGGGGCGCTTCTCCACCGGGCCGATTCCGTCCCGCCAGTGGTAGTCGTCGGCAAAACAACCGCCCGGCCAGCGCAGAACGGGGATGCCGAGTTCGCGCAAGTATTCGACGGCCGCCTTGCGGTAACCGTTGATGTTCGGAATCGGTGAGTTCTTGCCAACCCACAGTCCGCCGTATATGCAGGAACCCACGTGCTCGGCGAACTGTCCGTGTAATTCCGGGCGCACGGTGCCGATCTCATTGTCGGTATGGATCACAATCTCCTGCGCGTTGGACGCGGGTGCTGAAAACAGAGCGCGGGGCAGTAGGGCGGACAAAGACAGCGCCGCAGTGCTCTGTGCGAATTGCCGGCGCGACATAAACCTGCCCAACATGGGAGCTTTTCCTCGAGGGAGCGATCGCATCACAGGTTGCTCCTTTGTCTGTGGGTTGATGGCTGAGCGGCAGAAGCATACTGTCGCCTTCCGGCAGTTGTCAAGCCTCCCTTTTTTTACAAAGTCTTCTTCGAATAAGCCCGTGAACGCCCCGTCGAAAGCCAACGGCTGGCGATACTTGTTCACCGGATCAGGATTTCGGGCATTGGGTACAACTTGCCATTTATTTTCACGTTAACTGTAGGCCAATCATCCGTCGCGGAAATGTTCTCAATATCGTTTTTGTAGGCAATGATCGTGTCGAAAGATAACGCGCCTTGGATGATCGGGTTCCAGGCAAAAGCTTGATGATCATGGATGACTTCCTTCGACCCAGGGGTGGCAATCCACTCACGTTCCAGGTATCCAATCGCCCCGCCTTGATGGTGATCTTGCCAGTGTCCGGGGAACCCATTTTCCGGGAACCATTTCTTCGCCATTTCCAGCATTTCGCCCGCCTTGACGCCCGGAATCGTATGGGCTTCGTACTCTGCGCTGATTTTTTCCGCCGCATTCTGGCACATGGCGAGGTCCGCAGGAAGTGGCCCAAAATGCGCGAATCTGGCCACAGACACAATCAAGCCCCATTTGCGGGCGCAGACGTTAACTACGGCATATTTCCTCAAGGGTAAGTCGGTCGGAAGGTGGTGAAAGTAGGTAAAAATTCGGTCGTCGACGCCGATGAGTAGAACGGTGGGAAGAATGCCTCGGCGCATCAGAGCGGACGAAGCCAATGCTGCGATCTGTCTTTCGGTCATCCCGGGTTGCACGGTCTTGCAGACTTCGACTACAGCTTCGGCCGTGTTGTGCCCAAGCCAGCGGTACTTTGCAATCTCGGGTTCGGATAGTTGGTAACGGAGCGGAGCAAACAGCGCGTCAATCCGGCGAAGGTTGGCGTAAGGGACATCCGTCCCAATTTCCCTGCCGCGGGCAAATTCGCCAAGGGTCTGAAGCTTACGGTCAGGAAGGGTCTTGTCCTCGTACCAGGAATAGGAGCGCGCCTGAAACCCCAGGCCGGGCAGGTCTTCATTCACGACCCGGGCCACTTCGTGGTGGTCGCCGAGCACATATCGGCCCCCGTCAGCCGTAATTAACAAGGAGACAGCGCCCAGCCCGCTCGCGAGCACCACGTGACCGTCTGCCAAACCGCCCGTGATCCAGTCGATGTTGCAACCTTGGGTCAACAGCACGGCGCCCAGTTTCTGTTGTTCCAAGAATTGATGTACGCGCTCCAGTTTTGCCTGGATCTCGTTCTCGAGATCGGACCGGGTTACGACCTTCGAGAGAGTTTGATCCAAGAACGGCGGATACTCCGGCTTGCCTACTGACCAGCCGCTCTGTGCCCAGACTGCCGGTGCCGCGAGAAGACAAGCCACAAAAGTACCAATCCAACGGGAAAGTTTCATTGCCTCACCTGACCCCATTCTTTTTTGCTTCCCTCGGGAGAAATGTCTGATTCCATTCTTCGCGAGCATCAGCGTGCTACTACAGATCAGAAAAAGAGATAATTCAATACGATGCATACAGCCGCGATCCCCCCGGCGAAGACCCAAGCCCAACGCATCCATGCTTTGTGCTCCCGCGCTCGACCGGGTTCCCGGCGATGCACCAATTCTGCCAGTTCTTCAGGGGCCTTTCGATGGGTGAAGATGCTTACCACTGTTGTCACCACCATACACACGCCCCAGGCAAAGATGGCACCGTAAAAATTGGCGGACATCTCGCTACCGTACCTCAACAAACGGCTGTGATACGCAAGGTAGTGACCGAGCGAGGCCAGAACTCCGGCAAGCAATCCCCAGAACCCTCCCCACGGTGTGGCCCATTCGGTGAACATTCCCAATAGAAAAATGGCGAAGAGGGGAGCATTGAAAAAGGAAAAAAGGAGCTGAACCAGGTCCATTAAGTTATTGAAACTAAGAGCGATGTAGGCCGTTGCGATGCTCAGGACGGTTTCCACCAACGTCGTCACACGTCCGACCATCAGATAGTGCCGGTCGGAATGATCCGGCACCAGATAGGCTTGATAAATGTCGTAAGTCCACACTGTATTGAACGCCGTAATGTTACCGGCCATGCCGGACATAAAGCTGGCCAGCATCGCCGTAATCCCCAGCCCCAGCAGGCCATGCGAGTAATATCGTCCCAAGAGAGTGGGCAGGGCCAGGTCGTAGCGTGTTGCGAGGCCATGCATATGCAGAGCTACGGCGCCGAGTCCTGGCGGGACCACCAGTGCCGGGAAGAACAGCTTCGCCACTGCTCCCACCAGAGGCGTCTCTACCGAAGACTGCATGTCTTTGGCCGCGAGGGCGAGTTGGACGAGCAAAAAGTCCGCGCACCAGTAGCCGCAGCTTAGGACGAAACCCAGACCGATGACGATGCCGAAGCCATCCATCATGGTTAGCTCCGGACTAATCACCGGCATCCCCTCCCACGTGTTGCGGTAGGCTCGGCGCCATGGCGGCCAATAGACCGTGCCATCCGTGAAAATCGCGCAGGATGTAGTAGGTGAGAGGCGCCAAACCCCCGACAATCAGGACAAATTGGAGCACCTCGTTGTAAATTGTGGCTGTCAGCCCGCCCAGGACGACATAAACCACAACAACGGCCGCGGAACTCAGGACGCTAGCATGAAAGCTCCAACCTAAGAACGTCCGCAGAATGATTGCCATCGCATACGCGCTGATGCCCGACACCATAATCATCAGTACGGCGAAGGAGATGGCGTTCAGAGCTCGAGTGGGCTCGTTATATCGCAGCTTAAGAAACTCCGGTACACTGCGCACCCTGCTGCGGTAGTAGATGGGCATCATGAATAATGCCAGGAACAGCATGGCGGGGATGGCGCCGATCCAATAAAATGAGTTGGCATGCGCGCCGTATTTGGCGCTCGTTGAAACTATGCCCATGATTTCCAGCGCACCACAGTTCGCCGCAACAAACGCAATGCCGGTGATCAAAATCGGCAATGAACGCCCGGCCATGAAAAACTCCTGGCTTGAAACCATGCGCTTTCGCAGAATATAGCCAATGATCAGGATGATGGCAAAGTATCCTAAGATGACGGCGTAATCCAGCCAAGTGAGCGAGAGTGCCTGCAAGAGACCTCCTTGAGGGGGCTTGATGCATTGTACGCAATTGCACGCCGGCAAAAAGCTCATACCGGATCATGAATCATGATGTCGTCAATCGCAATTTGGGGAGGACCTTCTGGCTGCCGGAAGCTTGCATTGTACTCGGGGCGTGTCTGCCCTAGCTGGTCCCCTTCATGATGCTGTGAGGCTGTCCTCAAAATTATTCCAGTTTTAGATACAGGGCCGTATAGCGCCCCGGCGCAGGGACTTCGATGTGCGCGAAGCCTCGCTTGGGAAAGACCTTCAGGTCCTGCTCCCTCGGCCATACGATGCGCGCCCCCACCACTTTCAGCCGGGCGGGATCGGCACGAATTGTGACCTTGCCCGCCGGCCGGAATTCTCCCCCCGTTACCAGCTCAAGGGTGTTCAAAACCTGCACCAAGATGAAGCGCTTGCTAGCGTCCCAGAAGAAAGTGCCGTGGATATATTCGGAAAATGGGTCTGGCCAGAGTTCCACAATGGGACGAGGGACCAGTTGTCGTAACAGGTTGGGCACCCACCTCTGAATCCAGGCCGGCCGCGAATGCATGGCGCGAAAAACTGGGACCCCGATATAGAGAGTGTGACCATGCCCAAATCTGTTGTACGTGACCGCTGTCCCCCCCTTCTCCTCACCCGGTGGGGGAGGACCCCAGTTGAACCACTGGTGATGCGGCAAGTCCTCCACCATGAAAGGCAGGCGATAATGCATCACCTCCTCCGCTGTAGTGCATTTCAGGTTAAGGAATGGACCTGGCAACCCCACTGTACTGACGGCCAAAATCTGGGCCAGAGGATGGCCAGAGGATTCAAGATAGGTGGCAGTAAACCCCTCCTTCACTTTTCCCTCTACATCCGTGGCGTACTTCCGCTCTTCGGAGACGAAGTCGACCCCCAAGACGTCCGCCAGAGGGAAATTCGATTGGGGGCGAAAACCCTCATCCAACAGCCCACACCGATAACTGGCAATCAACGCTCCGCCTTCCTTGACCCACTGCCTGATGACTTCCGCCTGCGCACTCGACAACACCTCGACTTCGGGAAGCACCAGCGCTTCAAAGTTCTTCAATTCTTCACTCGTAAGGCGAAATTCCGGAAGACTCTCCACTGGCCGGCCTGCGTAAGTCAGAGTCTCCAGAGCCCCAAGATTCGACCGGCGAAAGTCGACCGGCCGTTTCTGCGCGTCCAATTCTTTTCCGGTCGACCCACTGTAAAGCATTCCCGTACTGTAAAGCGGTTGGACACCCGGCAATAAAGAATCCACATTCCTGACATCCTCCCAGGTTTCCTTGGCGACTTGAAACCACCGCTTGGAAAAACCCTGGCCATCAAGGCCGCTGACTATTGGTGCATTGCCCACAAAGAAGGTTCGGGCGTTCTGCACAATCAGAGCATCTGCCTGAACACGGGGTATGGACCCCGGGTACGTATCCAAATAGCCTTGCTGCGTGAAGATCCCGGCTTGGTAATAAGGGCGTCCCCAACCGCGCATAAGGATGGATCCCAGGGCAATCCCCGTGGGGCACGGAAGGGGTTCAGCATAAATGAAACTCACCTTCTGCATGATCTCGTCGGGGAAATCCTCGGGGCCGCCGTTCAAGGAAATAATGACATTGGGACGATGTTTCCTGGCGATCCCGATAATTTCATCCAGCATATCGACCATCGATCTCTTTTGATGCCATTCATAGCGTCGCTCCCATCCTTCCCTGGTTTGGAAGCCGTCCCGGTAAGGATCGCCTGGGTGATCTGTGTTCCAGGCTTGCTCCGTGTGCGAGCAATAGCAGAAGGGGTCGCGTCCGCTTGAGTGGAAGAGGACGAACTGGATGCCGAAGATGTCCAGGAAAAGTTCGTCGACTTCGTACCGTGAAAATATCTCATCCATCATGCCCAGAACGTATTGGCGGTATGGACTATCGAGGCAGGCGATGTACCAGCGAAGGTCCTGCTGTTCGCCTTTCGGATTGACCCAGCCCCAATCTGGATGGCTCAGAATACTTTGATTGTTGAATTGCAGGCTGTAGTAACAGACAACCGACATGCCCAGTTTGCGTGCCAAGGCCACCTCGGTGCCGAACAAATCTCCCTGCAAGTGGGGGTGGCGAACTGCCACATCAGTAGAATAGAACGCATAGCCCCAGTGGTCCTGGGAGTAAAACATCATGCTCTCAGCACCCGCATCACGGGCCGCCTTCATGGCGGCATCCCAGTTGACACTGAAGTTCTCCTGGGGAGGAGTGTGGAATTCCCACTCCATCATGCGGTAGGTTTTCTCCGGTGAGACGTTCACTTGCTTCTCGTGTCCAGCACGCAACTGGGGAAGGCTCGGGAAATCAGCCTTTTGACCCGGTCCCGCGACGTCCGGCAAAAGCATAGCCGCCCCGGAGCTGATCCCCACGGCTTTCAGGAAGCGTCGACGACTTTCCATGCAATTCCGTCCTCTTTGGCGATTCATGCAAGTTTCCTCCTTAACTTACCATAAACCTGTTTGCAGCATCCGGTTACGGCCTTAGGCATTTAATGCGCATTGGCCCATAAGTCAAGAGAAAATCATGTTCCCCAATCCGCCGATAACGAAGAGGTGTTTGGGATTTTGGATAAAATAAGAGGGAATCTGCGCTGGGGAACCCCCCTTTTAGGGAAGGGGCGGGGGAAT
>Ga0209039_10000281_pt1 | contig 48855 bp, 43 predicted proteins | sample BogFormECP12_OM1_FD_188238 | JGI IMG/M metagenome (GOLD analysis project Ga0209039, IMG submission 188238) | Bog forest soil microbial communities from Calvert Island, British Columbia, Canada - ECP12_OM1 (SPAdes) (version 2) | ecosystem: Environmental > Aquatic > Freshwater > Wetlands > Bog ...
ACAGGGAAAGTCCTTTGACCACCCCTTCCCTGACATCGTGGGCATCAATATAATATGCCTGATCAAAAGCGTGGGCCGATTCTTCCAGTCGCCCAAGGGCAAAACAGGAGTTACTCAAAACCACCCACGCATCGGCAATCGTTGGATCGTTTGAAAGGGCTTGCCTGAGGCACAAAATTGCCTCGTCGTGCAAACCGAGCTTTGAAAGGGCAAGGCCTTTCCGGTAGAGTACCTGCGGATGAAGGGGATTGATGGCAAGCGCACAGTCCAGAGTTTCGAGGGCATCACGGTAGTTTTTCTGGTTGATAAGGGCGATTCCCCGGTTATGAAGGGCAGAAAAATAAAAAGGGTATATTTTCAGGGCCCTGTCATAACAGGAGATCTCCTCCTCATAGCGTTTCAGTTTCCCGAGGGCATAGCCCTTATTCACCCATGCCGAGATGTACCGGCTCCGTAACTGAAGGGCTCGGTCGCAGCACCGGATCTCAGCTTCGTACCGTCCCAGCATACCAAGGGCGACACCCTTATTGTTCCACGCGGACGCATTTTCCGGATCGAGTGCGAGTGCACGGTCACAACAGGCAATTTTTTCCTCTAACCTGCCCAGTTTTCCAAGGGCAAACGCCTTGTAATTCCAGGCATCGAGACTGGCAGGATCTAAGCATAATGCCTGATCGCAGCACTCGATCTCTTCCTGAAAACGTCCCATTTTTCCCAGTGCAAAACCCCGCCCGGTCCATGCAGATGCAAGCGACGGGTTTACGGCAAGTGCCAGCGTGAACAAGGTAAGGGCCTCGTCATGCCGGCCCTCTTTGCCCCGCGCAATCCCTTCGGCATAATAATCAAGCGCTGAGCGAGTCTGCCGGTCAATTCCCACAGGTTCTGTCGAATTCATTTACGTAGGATAGGGCACCCGTGCATCCAGTCCCCGTCTCAGGTGACCAGGTACCCGTGCTCAATAAGATACCGTTGACGGCGTTCTTCGGCATCGGAGAAAGATTCCGGGATATTTTTTTCTGCCTCTTCCCAGACTGCACGTAACATACGATCATCCGAATGAAGGTGAAGTGTCCCGGTTACCACACCTAGGACATTTCCTCCGGGATCGGTGATCCGCATAATAGCACAGCGATAAAATTTGCATTGTGCTGGACTATCGTTATGGATGGTACATCGCAGAAGATCTCCATCGGGGCGAAGGAATCGGCAGGCATGGGGATGGTTTTCGGGAAAGGAGCGATCGCAAAAGATCTCCCTTTTGTCTTCATCGACGAAGGCAGTAAACTCCGTACCGGTGGATACCGATTCGCATGCAAACTCATAGGGCCCGATCTGCTTATCGATGATAATATAATCGCCTAGGGACATGCAGCAGGTTCCGCATTGCCGGCAGGTAAACGTCACGTTCATCCACTCTCACATCATTTGAAAATATCCGTTATACCGGAGGCCATAATCTGAACTCTCCCGTATTTACTGCTCTGATACTTACAGCTCCCTACTGGATCCTGCCTGCCGCGGTCTGAGCCAATTCTTTGAGCGTTTCAAAATCTGTTGTTGTGCCACTCATGGTCACCTCTTCGTACACATCCTTTTTTGTGAAGATAATTGAGTACGTCGTGAGAAGGGGATTTTCCAAATCGGTTTTACGATAGGCAAAGGTATGGTCCCCCATATTCGGGCAGGGGAGTTGGTAGATCTGGGTTGTCCCTGTTTCCTGTGCGGTGACAGCGTCTTCCTGAAGATTAAATATCGTGTTCATATTGGAAAGAGTATAAAGATCGATGACCTGACTGACTGTCGTCAGTTCGTATTGTTGCTCGTTTAAACGGTAGTAGGTGACTGTATACCCTGCCCTCCAGCCGAGATTTCGCGACATTTGGTCCATCTCCAGATACGAAATGTCAGATCGGCCCTTAAGGACATAACCTGAAGGCATATCTGACGGCTGGAGTGCCATTTGCGATAAGGGGATGGTCGAAACCGGGCTTATTGTCGTCGGTACTGGGGTTGGGGCGGTCGTCTGGGCCGGTGCAGGTCCAGAGGGATTTGGAAAAATTGCCGACAGGCAGCCAGTGCTGACCAGCACAAGGACAAGGATAGCCACGAGAACACCGGAACCTGTATGCATGGCTTACTATTGACAATACCAGATAAAATGCTTGCCGGGATGCCACGTGCCAATCTGAAAAGAGCACACGCGAACCTTTCACAAGAAATTGCCGCGTATAGCTCGGGGTGTAGCCGCCACAAGGGTGAGGCCGGCTAGTGTGGCAGCTCTTCGGTAGAGAGTACCAGGACACCGACAAATATCTTTTTCTCGGCAAACATCCCACGGTTGAACGTAGAGACGGAGGGAAAAGCAGAATGGATGATCCAGAGCTCCAGGGTGATGAACAGATTCTTATTCGGACCCAGGGGGTCCATGTAAAATCGATCTCTTTTGAGGCGATCCTCACCAACAGACGAATTATCCTTGTTGACCGGTTAAAGAACCTCCTGCCTCCAAAGGAGATTCCCCTTACAACCATCCAGTCCATCGAACCGGGAGAGAACGCAATCCGAGATCTTACCATAATGCTGGGAGTTATTACCAAGGCAGGGGGAGTACGGCAGATGGTGTTGACCTTCTCCCGCGAAGGAGGGGGAAACAGGATCAAGGAGCGGGATGAATGGATCCGCCAGATACGGGGTTATATTACTCCCTCGTTTGAGCAGGTGATCCGTAAGGTTATCCCAGGAATGGAACCTCAGCAAGCAGGTCGTGAGAAGGCAGCACCCTTCGCGATCAGGCCAGCGGTTCCTCCCGTACGCTCACCGGATTTATCGCAACCTGCAAAAAAGATAATGGAAAAACCCCCGGAGCCTTGGCCCCCGGCACCTGCACCGGAGCCGATACCGGAATCAATTCTTGGTACATATTGTACCAGGTGCGGTACAAAGGTGCCTGAGGGGTCCGGATTCTGCACCAAGTGCGGCACCCCGATTACGGGCCCGGGAGAGACCCACGAGATACCAGTTTCAGCTCCACTCTCTTCCATTCCTGTATTTACACCCCAGAAAGATCGCCCGATCGACCGCGACATCCGTTCAGTTGACCCCCTCATCGAGAGATCAGCGACGACTCTTCCTCTCGGTACTCTCCCGGCAGCCAACCCCATGCAAGAGGGAACTCATCCCCTACTTTCTGGGTCAGGAGAACCAAAAACGGTCGTCCCGGACCAAACTTCCACAACCGAAGTTCCCCCTCCCGCACACACCACAAAGAAGCGTTTTATGCCAAAACTCTTCTCCCCAAAAGACATGCAACCCACCCCGCTGATTCCCTCATCCATGCCCACAGCGGTTCCGCCCCCTCCAAAAAAACCCTCAAACAAGAAAAAGATCCTGCTGGCGGTTGGCATCATCGTCGTCATCCTCATCGCTGCGGTTGCAGCTGTCGTTATCCTGCCAAAGATGGGGTTATTGGGATCTCACGGTTCCGGTGCCTCTGTAGTCGTTGCCACAACAACTACAGTACCGGTCACCACACCAGCATCAGGCACCAGTACAACTCCCACGATCGTTATTGTAGCGACAACTCCGCTGAACATCCCAACGACCGGCATCGCCATCAGTGTTAGTTACATTGGAGGTTTCAACGGCTCCTATAGTATCGGTGGGGTGACCACGACAATAACGCCCAATTCAGGAACCCAGATGTATCAGGTGGCAAACGCTACTGGATCCTTGACAGCAGTCTTCCAGAAGAAGGATAATACCACCACCCACCCGCTGACGGTGAGCATATATAAGAATGGCAAAGAGCTCGCATCTAACGCCACGAGTGCAGCATTCGGGAAAGTGACAGTCACGACAACCGTATAAACAGGGCCATTTTTTTCGCCGAGTAAAAACGTTAAAATTTTCTTGATCAGAGTAGTTGATGAGGATACACCATGACGGATACCAAGGTGCCCCCAGTTCCCGATGGGGCAAAGGATCTTGAGAAACAGGGAATTGACGTCCTGATCAGAACCCTGCACAACAATGCAGAACCGGCCATCAGGAGATATGCGGCCTACCTGCTCGGTAATGCGAGGACTCCTCAGGCTATCAGACCCTTAATCGAAGCGCTCGGGGATCTGGACAAATCAGTACGGGAGCAGGCCATGCTCGCGCTCGCAGCCACAGGGAAAGCCGCAATTGAACCTCTTTCCGCCGCAATGAAAGACCCCCGATGGGAGACGCGATACCGGGCGGCAGAGGCACTCGGAAAACTTGCCGATGAGAAAGCCGTAAAGCCTCTTATCCAGGGGCTCCAGGACAGCCGCGATCATGTGCGGTATATGGCGGCGAAAGGGCTGACGGCCGTGGGTGATTCCGAGGTGGTCGATCCGTTAATCATTCTTTTAAAGGATGATAATGCGGTTGTCAGGATGATAACCGTCAAAGCTCTCTCCGCGATTGGAGGAAAAAAGGTTCAGTCGGCAATCAAGGATGCCCTTGCCCACGAGACAAATGAGGGTGTCCGGGAAGCGATGAACGCGGCGTTATACTAAGTATGCAGGTTACTTCTCTCCTGAAATCTAGCCGCAATCCGGACCCGGCGCTTCCTGAAGTATGTTCCCGCGGCAACAGAATTACGAGAAGGAAAAAACCATTTTTGACGGCTTTTCCTGGCATGAAAGATCAATTACGTATCCTTTATCACATCTTATGAGCGATGCACTAGTTAACACAAGTCAGAACAACCATATCCATAGACCATGGTGATACCGAGTGGAGAACAAAGATCCAGTTCCCGGAAACAATCGTTCTTTCTCCCGTTCACTGCTTATCACCATGATTATCCTCCTCATATTTCTCGTCAGCATTATGACGCTATACGATTATTTCAACCTCAAAAGCAGCATAGACACGGAATTTGCGAACCTTCAGAACCAGACCGAGGAAAGCATTACCGCGGCATTACGGCTGGATGATTCGGCCACTACCGTTCTGGATGATCAACTCAACCAGCAAATGATAAATGGCTTTGGCGTGCTCTTTGCTGAATACAACCGATCCGGCGAGAATCCGGCGAATATGGACCTCACAAAGATACAGATGACTTTGGGGGGGGGCTACGACGTCTATATTATCAACGAATCCGGCGTGATTGTCTATACCACCTACCCCCCGGAACAAGGGGAGGATTTCCAGAGCATTCCCTATTTTTACGCATACCTGACCAAAGTCAGGCTCTCACAGGGCTTCTTTCCCGATCGCGTGGTAAGGGGGATTCCGGACGGAAGATTCATGAAGTATGCCTACGAGCCAACGCCGGATCATCAGTACATCATGGAACTGGGATACTCTCCACCCGCATTCAATACCACCTACCTCAGACTCAATGACCGGGATAACATTGCGAGGTTTGTGTCATTCAATCCCTTTATCGATCAGTACCAGGTTTTTGACACGACAGGACATAGTACCAACGATAACAGCCTGCCGGATAATGTCACTGAGGCAAATCTCAAACAGGTGATTGGAAACCGGCAGACCATGGAGATCGATGACCCTGCAAATCACACGGAAACCCGGTACCTGTTTGTCGATCTGAACAATCCCCGGTACGGTTCCGATATGAGCAGGATCGTGGTGCTCACCTATGATACCGGGCGGGTCCAGGCTGATCTTGACCGTCTGGTGTACGTCCACCTCCTCTTTGGGGGCGGTGCCCTCCTGATCGGGTGTATTCTTGCCTATGGGCTGACCCGCAGGATGACCCGCCCGATAGAGAATATTGCCCGTGATGCAGATATCATCGCGAGCGGGAATTTCGAACATCGCATCGGAACAACAGATGCTCTCGAATTTGGGATCCTTGAAAAAAGCATCAATACGATGGTGGATTCACTCAAATCCGCAACCAAGAGGCTCGACGATGAGGAAATATTCCACAGAGACCTTATCGATCAGATGCCGGTGGGAATCTTTCTGAAAAAAACAGATGACGGAACCTATGTCTTCTGGAACCGGGCAAGTGAGAAGATCTTTGAACGGCCGGCACATGACGTCATAGGAAAGAGAGATGAGGAAATATTCCCGCCCATCATGGCGGCGCAGATTAAAAAAGAGGACAACGATGCGCTTGCGTCCCGGGTGGAAATTAAATATAAGAAGATCACGTCCAGAACGCGCGGAGACCGTGTTATCCATATGATCATCGTCCCGATCTTTGACTCAAAGAGATCCGTGAGATACATGCTCGGTATCGCGGACGATGTAACCGATGAGGCGACCACCCTGAAACGGGATCTGATCTTCAGCATAACCCGTAGTGATATTCTCGATCAGCTTGCCATCATCATGACCTACCTTGAACGTGCCCAGATTAAAACCACGCACGAAGAGATGCAGATGTTCTTTGACAAGACCATCGGCTCGGTGGAGTCAATCAAGAACCAGATTGCGTACGAACGGGCCTTGCAGAACCCCGGGGTCATCACACCCCGTTGGCAGTCTGTGAATCAGGCATTTGCAGAAGCTATCCAGATGCTTCCGGAACATACAGTCGATATCAGTACCAGTGCAGGAGAAATCGAGATCTTTGCTGATCCCTTACTTCCCAGAATCTTTTTCAGCCTCCTGTCACTGTCATTCCGGCATGGAGGGCCAGTACTTTCCAGAATCCGGATGACTGTGTGCCAGAGCAACGAGTCACTCATCCTGACCTACGAGGACGATAGCACAGGCATCCCCATCAGCGAGAAAGAGCGGATCTTCGAATTTGGGTACAGCCATGAAACTATGGTCAGCCTCTTTTTAATCCGCGAGCTGCTTGGCTTTACCGGTATTGCTATAGCTGAAACAGGGGAGCCCGGCCACGGTATCCGTTTCGAAATGGTGATACCAAAAGGGAGATTCAGAGAGATAAGATAACAAGAGCCAACGGATCGTGGCTTTTTTTGGCACCAGCGGAAGGATTTGGTCACCGAAAAATCATAGGACAAAAGACGGAACAGATGATCTATTTTGCATCATACTCTGAACACCCGGGTTTGGTTGGTAAAAAGGGGTTCCGGCTTGAGGTATCTCAAGGACGGTTTTTCAAGCCAGATCGGGGCACTTCATCACTTCATTCATCAGTCCCAGGCTGAGGTTACAATATAAGGGGGTATTGAAGTCAGAGAGCAAACAGCCTTCACCCCTGTCCCCCGAAGTACGCAACCAAAAAGAGAGAGCGAAAAATTTACCTGATCTTCGTCCCCGGTTCAACGGGTTTTTCAGGAGTCAGGAGCGATGCTCTGTCCCCGGCCGCAAGGATCATCCCGTTGCTTTCCACACCGAAAATTTTTGCCGGGGCAAGATTTGTCAACACGACGACATCTTTTCCCACCAGCTCTTCGGCATTATAGAATTGCGCGATGCCACTCACGATCTGCCGGATCTCCCCGCCAATATCCACCCTGAGTTTCAGGAGCTTGCTCGATTTAGGGATCGCTTCGGCAGCAAGCACTTTCCCGGTCTTTATCTCAACCTTACTGAAATCCTCGATCGAAATCGACGGTACTTTCTCCATCTTTTTATTCGCCTCCGCAACACGCCGCTGGAGGACAGCGTCCAGCTCTGCGATCTGTTTCTCCTCAAGCCGGCCAAACAACGGAGCCGGGGCTGGAAGTCCCTGATCAGGGACCGGGCAGGTCGCCTCATCCACCCTATGGGCTGCAACCAGGTCTGGGTATCCCAGTTGCGCCCAGCATTCCTGTGCTTTTACCGGCATCACCGGCTCTATCATGAGGGTAAGGGATTTCACGATCTGGACGCTGTTTTTAATTACGTGGGCCGCTGCAGCGTGGTCGGTTTTGATCAGTTTCCACGGTGCGTTTGTCTGGATATACGTGTTCCCGAAAGCCGCAAGGGCCATGATAATATCGACCGCGCCCTTGAACTCGTACTCTTTCATCTGTTTGTCCACACTCGCGAGGCAATTTTCGATTTCAGCAGTTATCGCTGGATCGACGAAGCCAGCGGGCACGCCCCCGAACTCCTTATGCGCAAAAAAGAGGGTGCGGTACACGAAGTTTCCCAGGATATTGACCACCTCGTTGTTGATCCGCTCGCCAAAGACCTTCCACGAGAAGTTGAGTTCCTTGGTATGGCTCGTGTAGGCAAGCAGGTAGTACCGGAGGTAATCAGCGGAAAGACCCTTGTCGAGGTAATCTTCATTGGTCCAGACTACATAACCCCGGGACTTCGAGAATTTGTGGTCATCCACTTTGACCATCCCGCTTGCGACAACCGCGTAGGGTTCACCGTACCCGGCGCCTTTCAGGAGGGCCGGCCAGAAAATGCAGTGGTGGTAGATGATATCCCCGCCGATGAAATGGGTGACCCGGTTATCCCTGCACCAGTACCGCCTCCAGTCTTTGCCGGTCTCTGCTGCCCACTCTTCCGTGAATGCAATGTAGCCGATGGGTGCGTCGACCCAGACGTACACCACCAGGTCGTCGCGGCCGGGAAATTTCACGCCCCACTCAAGCGTGCGGGTTATACACCAGTCGTGCAATTCGTCTTTTATCCAGCCGATCGCATAGTTCTTCGCGTTGCTGGTTCCCCGTAAACGGTCAAGAAACGGCAGGAGATAATCCTTAAACGCGGAGAGTCGGAAAAAATAATGTTCCTGGTCCCGGAACTCGGCCTTTGTCCCGCAGACCTTGCAGACCGGGTCCTTGATCTCACCCGGTTCAAGGTGCTTGCCGCAGCCCTGGTCACATTCATCCCCCCGGGCCTGCTTGCCGCAGTAGGGACAGGTGCCTTCCACGTACCGGTCAGGAAGGAACCTCCTGCACTTCGGGCAGTATGCCTGATGAACAACCTGCTTATAGACATACCCGTTTTTTTCCAGCCTCCCGACGATCTCCCGGGTCCGGTGGTGATTTGCCGGGTCGTCGGTCATGCCGAAATGATCGAAATTGACCCCGATCCGCTTGAACGTTTCATCGAAGTGCCGGTGGTACTGCTCGGAGAGTGCCCGGGGGGATATCCCCCGCTCTTCGGCAGAGACCACGATAGGCGTCCCGTGATTATCCGAGCCTGATACAAAGACAACCTCTTCACCCGTCCGCCGCATGTAGCGGACGTAACAGTCGGCAGGGACGTACGTGCGCAGATGCCCGAGATGGCAGGGTCCGTTCGTGTAGGGAAGCCCGCAGGTAACCAGCAGCGGTGGTTGAGTCATTCAGGTACTTTTTAGCATGCGATAGGTAATAATTCATGTACCATGCCAAAGACCGTGCCGCTCGTAACACGGGCGCTTGGCGGTGAACCGGGTATACCGGATCTCGCCACGCTCGCCGCCTGGGTCGCGGATCACCGGGGAACTGCGGCCGATCTCACCGCGTACCGGCTCGACGTGTCACTTGCCCCGGAGCTTTCTGCCGGTATCATGTTCCCCTGCGCGGGCGGCCTTTTCTGTGGTGATCGTATCCGTGAAAGTCTCGCCGGTTTGAATCCGGACAGGGATACGGTGATCGGGGATATTCATGTGGATGCCGGAGCGTTGATTGAGGATGCCACCCTGCTCGCCGCACAGAAAAGAGAGGTCTGGTGCGCACTCCCGGCCCCCCACACACTCGGGATCAGGGATCGGTATTATGGTGACGAAGACGAGTGGTGCGACGCGATCATTGCAGCCTACCGGACCCTGATGCGGGCGATGCGGGACGCGGGAATCGGGGGACATGTCCTCATCGGAGACACGGTTGATGAGCGGGAGGTATCAATACTTGCAGGAAAAAAGGTATTCTTTTTTGCACCGGCCCCGACACAAACGGACCTTGTCCTTCTTATGGAATACCAGCATCAGGTCGCAGTCATTACAACCATGTTAGGGCGGGCAATAGAACTCGCAAACGAGTATGAAATTCAGCGTTGGATCATCATGGATCCTGACAAGGAGGGGATCCGGCTCATACTATCGCACTTCGACCCGGACCAGGTGATTGCCGGGGGATACTGTACGGATGAGGACGACACCTACTGGAAAAAACTCGTGAACCGTGCGGTGTACGTGAAGTAACCCCGCGATACAAGATTCAGGGATCGGGTGGATCTTCATACGATCCATTAAAGGCACTAATAGTTTTTCGTATTTTTCAGTGGCGTGTATCCTTGCTGAAACCGGGAGAAAGATACCACCCTCGTGATGCACATGCAATTATCAATGGTAAAATACCGGATCCTTCCGGAATGGCTTACCTGACCCGGATTACCAGACGATCCCGTTGCCTCACAGCCAGTGGAGCAAACATTAATAACAAGAGATAAAAGGATTGGTACAAAGGAGAGAGGAAGTAAATGACGCGCGTCTGTCTCATTTCATCCCCGGGAAAAAAGGCATGGGTTGATTCTGCATGAAAACAAAAACAGCAGGCTGGCTATTTCTTATCCTTGTTTCAGGGATATTTCTCACGAGCCCGGTCCTGGGGGCGATACCTGTGGCATCGTTTATATCAAATGCATCTTCGGGAAATATCCCGCTCACCGTGCAGTTCGTGGATTCCTCCCTGAATACACCAACCTCGTGGACATGGTTGTTCGGTGACGGCGGGATTTCCTCACTCCAGAACCCGGCGCATATCTACACAACTCCCGGCACCTACACAGTGACGCTGATTGCGTCAAACTCAGCGGGTAGCAATACCGCCACCTACCAGGGGTACATCACCGCAACCAAGGCAGCCTCCGTACCGATCGTCTCGTTTGTGACTAATGTCACCTCGGGATCCCCCCCACTCTCTGTCCAGTTCCTGGACACCTCAACCAACTCACCGAGTTCCTGGGTCTGGTCCTTCGGGGATGGGGGAACCTCGGCAAGCCCCAACCCGGTACACACCTATACGACCCAAGGATCGTACACGGTCACCCTCACCGCCACGAACTCTGCAGGTAGTAATACCTCCTCGGTGAGCAATTTTATCACAATAAACCAAGTGACGGTCGTCCCGATGGCGCTCTTCAAGACAACAGTGACGTCGGGATACGAACCTTTGACCGTCCAGTTCGTGGACGCTTCGACCAACTCACCGAACTCCTGGGTCTGGTCTTTTGGGGACGGCGGGACATCCACACTTCAGAACCCGGCGCATACCTATGCTGCGGCGGGTTCCTATACGGTTACCCTCACTGCATCCAATGCCATGGGCAGCAACACAGTATCCCAGCCAGGGTATATCACGGTAAACGCTGCGATCCCTGTTGCATCCTTCATCTCAAATGTCACCTCGGGCATTAACCCCCTGAGCGTCCAGTTCACCGACACCACAAACAACACTCCGACCGGGTGGTACTGGACTTTTGGCGACGGCGGGACATCCACACTCCAGAATCCGACGCACACGTTCACCAGCGTCGGATCCTACGCCATCTCTCTTGGAGCCTCGAACACTGCAGGCAGCAACACGACCACCATGCCGGCATTTATCACGGTATCAAATGCTGCATCTCCGCCTTCGAGCTCCTTTATTTCCGATATCCAATCGGGAAAAGCCCCGCTGACCGTCCAGTTCCAGGATACCTCAGGAAATTCCCCGACGAGTTGGCAGTGGTTCTTTGGAGACGGCGCTCAGAGCACCGACCAGAACCCGACACATACGTATATGGAGAGCGGCACCTACACAGTCAGCCTGACCACCACAAGCTCTGGCGGCCAGAACACCACGACCATGCAGGGATACATCACCGTTGCTTCAACCCTTGTGACCGCGATTCCGACCCTTAATGCACAAACTATCACTCCGACACAGGTAATGACGACGGCACAGCAAACGCAGGTGCCTGCCGCGGCATCAAACACTTCCACTCCGGCATCAACCGGAACCTCCCCCTCATGGACGTTGCCCCTTATCGGTATCGTGATCCTGGTACTCGTAGTCATTGCCCTTGTCCTTCATCGCGGAGGACGATCCGGTGGCAGGAGAAGATCGGGACGCGGAGAACTCTGAGGGACTGCTGCCTACAGGTTTCCCATGCTTTTTTGAAAATGACTGAAGGATAAAAAACGATTGACGGGAAGATGCTTTGCCGTTTATGCCATTTTCTCCCGTCCGATACATTCGAAATCGATAAAGCCGTTGTAGGGGTCGGTTTTTAAAAGGCGGACCCGCACTTTCTGGCCGACGCGGAGGTTTTGCTCTCCCTTCACCACCCGGCCTTCAGCCGGAGGTACAAGAAGCCTGACATAGGTCCCCTTGTCCGCGGCTCCGGTCACAAGGGCTTCGAATGTCTTGCCGATACTGTCCTCAAGCAGCATGGCAGCAACGGATTTCCTCATGAACCGTTTGACCTTCTTTGATGCTTTCTCCCGGTCAGTCAGCCACATAGCCCGATCGGAGAGGTCTGCTGATGAATAAGGGCCGGGCTTGCCCATCAGGATCGCTTTTGCCTGGCGCTGGTTGATGATATCCACATAGCGCCGGTTCGGTGCCGTCGCATGGGTGTAATCGACAACCGCGAGGGCAAAATGACCGGTTGGCGTGGCGCCTGGTTCAAGCATCATGTACTCGCCGGGCCCCATCAGTTTTATCACGGCGAGGGACAGATCGGGGAAATGGAGGGGATCTGCGGCTTTCTCCTTCATGAGGAACTTTGCAAGCGCTTTTGCATCGGGGTTCTCCGGCAGCGTCTCGCCGAGGGTGGCTGCGGCAAGGATGATGCCGGCCCAGTTCCTCGGGGTCTTTACAACTCTCTGGATCATCGGCACACCGGCAGTACCCAGCCGGGCGACCATTGTCCCGTTTGCTGCAACCATGAACTCCTCGATCAGGGCCCGGGCCGGGTTCGGTGCCAAGGCTACAAGCCCCCTGACCTCGCCATTTTCCATGACCACTTCAGGCTCTACGGTATCAAACTCGAGTGCTCCCTGATCCCTGCGGTATTTCCGCAGAAGTTGCGCAGCGTCGTTCTGGAGGCGGAGCTGCTCTTCGAGCCCGTGAACCTCCTCAATACCCTTCGGAATGGGGCCGGTCCCCTCCAGCCATTCTCCTACCTCCTCATACACGAGTTTTGCCTTGTTGCGAACCAGCGCCCGGTACACTTCACCGGGAGTGAAACTACCGTCGTGTTGGATCAGAAACTCAATGATAATGGCCAACCGGTCTTTCCCCTGCAGGAGTGAGGTGATCCCGTGGGAGAGTCGATCGGGCAGCATGGGAAAGGTGATGACACCGGTATAGACCGATGTCCCGTTGTGGGCCGCATACTCATCGGTGGGAGACTGTTTTTGTACATAGGAATCAACGTCTGCAATGGCAACCTGTACCCGCATCGTACCATCGGGCATACGCTCGCAGTATTCCAGCTGATCGAGATCCTGTGAATCGTGGTTGTCGATTGATGACCACAAGAGTGTCCGGAGGTCGCGCGTGTCCTTGGGTAGATCTCCAAAAGACCGCTCCTGCATAGCGTTGACCTCATCCATTACCTGTGGGGGAAACCGGGGTTCAAAACCGTATTTTTCCATCGCATGCCACGCGATGGTCCTGAGATCGATATCGTGAGGGTGCGGCCGGTGATCTTTCATGCTATCGAGTGTTGTTCTCGCTGAATGCATAAATATCTCTTGAATGACCCGTTTCCGGAGGGTTATCGGCTGCGGGTTTCGTGAAAAGAGAACAATCACACCTATGCCATGAGGGATATTGTGGATGGAGATGCTCTTTATAAGAAGGATTTTATGATGATGGAGTAACCTCGATACTTTCGCCGGGCTGGAGGATCTTTACCGTGAGATCCGTTGTCCGTTCGATGGCTGTTTTGAACGCCACCGGATCTGCCTTGATACGGTCCCAGGTATTGTAGTGGATCGGCACCACGATCTTTGCTCCCACAAACTGTGCTGCCATCATAGCCTCCCTCGTACCCATCGTATACCTCCCTCCTATGGGGAGGAGGGCGATATCGGGATGGTAAAGCTCGCCGATCAATTTCATGTCAGAAAAGAGGGCAGTATCCCCTGCATGGTACACGCATGCACCATCCATCCTGACCACAAACCCTGCTGCCATGCCCGTACTTCCTCCCGCGGCCGAATCATCAATCCGTGAAGAATGCAGCGCCGGGGTCATGGTGATCGTAACACTGTCAAGGGAGAGAGTCCCGCCGATATTCATCCCTTCGGCAGGGACACCTTTTGTCTCAAGGTAGTGAGCGATCTCGCCCGTAGAAACAGTCGGTTTTTTGAGCGCAGTTGTTTCGCCCAGATGATCTGAGTGCCCGTGAGTGACCAGGACGAGGTCAGGGTCTGTACGGGCAAGACTTCCATCCGGGATGAACGGGTCTATCAGGACTTTTTTAGTACCGGTGAGTAGGACGCAGGCATGGCCAAACCAGGTAAGTTGCATATATGCAGGTGGTAATTGTGCAGGGATGAACATTATTGTATCGAGACCGGGTGCGCCGGGAGGTAAAACCTGTTCGGGCACCGACCGCGAATCGAAAAAAAGTATGTTTGTGATGTGGCAGAAGAGCCGTTATGTCACATCGATCAGTTCGGCTTCGGTGATATCGATGGATTCACCCAGGCTGTCTGCCGTGGCGCTCCGGGTCATCTGCTCGGAGAGATCACGGTCCTCCATCACGTCCCGGATCCGGTGGATGTACGGATCGATGGTGGGGTCTTCCTGTTCTTCGATCACATGCCGGTATTCCCTAAGTGTAGACGGGCTGACCCCGAGTTCGTCAGAGACCTCCTTCATCGTCTTTCCCGACGCGACCAGTTCTTCCATCTTTGCCTTGTCAAACGGCATCCTGAAATCAAGATCCCTGAAGAGCTTGAGCCTGACCCGGGCCCGGGCAACGGTCTTACTCAGTTTCTCATCGCCGAGCTCGCGGGCGATCTCGGTGTCGTTCTTACCTGCATAAAACGAGGTGACAAGCTTTGCAAGCTGGATCGGTTTGAGCGACGTCTTAAATATCCCCTGCTCGATGATCTCCCGCATGACCAGCGCGACTTCGCGTTCAATCGCATCGCTATCCCTGAGGGTGCCATGAATGTTTTTCATCGGCTCGACAATCTTTGTCTTGCCCGACATGGTGCTGAAGAGTTCCAGCAGCTGTGTTTTTCGTTTGTCTTCCGTCATTGCATACCCCGTCTTGGGATTAGGATATACAATACTTCGTCAACTATTTAATGCTATCTTTACAGTTCTTTTGACCAGAAACCTTTTATTTAAGTCTGGATCGCATTTCTGCAGCCCAGCGGATTTAAAGGAAAAAACGGTTTTGGGTAGCATATTCTGCAAACGCATTTGTCCCATGTAACAATAGAGGAACTGTTCCGGATGGTCCCTGTACCCGGACACGAGCCTTTTTGTCGGGAGTCGTGTAACTGTATAAGAGACTATAGTTTCAGGGATCCTGCATGAGTGATGTTTTTGAGAATGTAATGGATCTGGCCAAGCGCCGGGGGTTTATCTGGCCCACCTCGGAATGTTATGGAGCGGTGGCTGGTTTTATTGATTACGGCCCGCTCGGTGCGATGATGAAGCGGAGAATCGAGAATATCTGGCGGCATTTTTACGTCGTCCAGGAAGGATATTACGAGATCGAGTGCCCGACAATTGCACAGGAATCGGTCTTTATCGCATCCGGCCACGTGAAAGGCTTCTCCGACAAGATGTGCCAGTGCCCGCACTGCAAGGAATACCTGAGGGCAGACCACGTGGCTGATGGTGGCGGAGTGTGCGGGGCAGCGACGATGGATAACGCGACCCTCGCCGGTGCAATTGCAGGGTGTAAATGTCCCGCCTGCGGCGAGGTGCTCGGGAACGTCGAGGTCTACAACTTCAACCTGATGTTCTCGACCACGATAGGCCCCGGTTCGCAGCGGGTTGGCTACCTGCGCCCCGAGACAGCACAGGGAATGTTCGTGGACTTTGCAAGGCTTCTGCGGTTCTACCGGGACAAGCTGCCCTTTGGCGCAGTGCAGATCGGCAAATCCTACCGGAACGAGATCTCGCCACGGCAGGGCATGATCCGGCTCCGTGAATTCACGCAGGCAGAGGCCGAGATCTTCGTCCACCCGGACGAGAAGAACCGTCACCCGGCATTCAAAAGGTACGCAAACTACCGGATGCCTCTTCTGACGTACATCCACCAGCAGAAATGTGAACATGCGGTAGAAATGTCGATGCGGGAAGCAGTGGATAAAGGTGTCATTGCCAACGAGTATGTTGCCTACTACGTCGCTCTCACCCATGAACTTCTGGTCACGGTCGGGATACGGCCGGAACGGCTCCGGTTCCGCCAGCACCTCCCGGATGAACGGGCGCACTACGCGACCGATTGCTGGGACGCGGAGGTGTACTCGGAGCGCTTCGGCTGGGTCGAAACCGTCGGGATTGCCGACCGGACGAATTATGACCTCAACGCCCATGCACAGCAGAGCGGGACCTCAATGACGGTGTTCATCCAGTACGACACGCCAAAGAAGATCCAGCGCCGGCGCATCATCCCGAACATGGGCGTGCTCGGCAAGCAGTACCGGCAAAAAGCCAAGGCCATTTTTGCCGCCCTTGAGACCGCGACGCCAACTGCAGAAGGAGCAGATGTCACCGTAGACGGCGAGACTATCCATATCCCGGCTGATCGTTTCGAGGTCCGTGACGAGGTTGTTGATATCAGGGGCGAAGAGATCGTGCCCCACGTGATCGAACCCTCGTACGGTATCGACCGTATGTGTTACGCGGTGCTCGAGCAGGCCTATGACGAGGACACTGCAGATGGTGAGAAACGCACGGTGCTTCGGCTCTCTCCGGGAGTCGCTCCCGTGCAGGTCGCAGTCTTCCCGCTCATGGCCCGCGATGGCCTTGACACCCTGTCGGAAGAGATCACAACCACACTCCAGAAACAGGGCATCCTCGCGGAGTATGATGATTCAGGCGCGATCGGCCGCCGTTACCGCCGGCAGGACGAGATCGGCACACCGTTTGCGATCACCGTCGATTACGAGACCAAAGAAACAAACACGGTCACCCTCAGGGACCGGGACAGCATGAAACAGGTGAGGATCGCCATCGACAAGTTATCGGAGACGATAAGCGCATTGGTACGGGGCGACAAGAAATTCGCGGAACTGAGATAAACCCGCTCTTATTTAATTTCCTTTTTAAGTTGTGTCGTAGTTAATTCAGGAAGTTTCTGAGGAAATTTTAGTACTCCAAGGATTTGTCTGACTAGAATTGAAAATACGAGTCTTCCCCTCCTTCTGGGGTCGCTCGGCCGCCTTGTCGGGGCCTCTGCTCGGGCAGATTGCCTTATTTTAGACTGGCAGGTAATTGAGGCCGCCGCGGGGCGCCCTTCGGGGCGGCGGCAGGCATCGCATATCGGAGCATGGAGCAATAAAACATCCTTATGGGCGGCTCTGAAAAAATCTTTCCACAATTCCCTATATTACCCGGCGAGTCAAATCCTCATCCAGTATATGACCTGCATCAGCCACCCCCTCATCCGTCCCGACAGCATCGAGTCGCGGGAGTACCAGCTTGCGATCGCGATGAAGGCTCTGGATGCCAACACGATGGTGATCCTCCCGACGGGTCTCGGGAAAACTGCCGTAGCCCTGCTCGTTGCCGCATCCCGTCTCTACAACGAAGGGGGAAGGGTGCTGATGCTTGCCCCCACGAAGCCGCTCGTGGAGCAGCACCTCCGTTTTTTTGAGAGGTTCCTGATTGCAAAAAGCCCTGCGGGTTCTGAAACATCCCCGTTTGCGATGTTCACCGGGGATGCCCCTCCCGCGGAACGCACTGCAGAGTGGGAGAGGGCACAGGTTATCTTCGCGACACCGCAGGTGGTGAAAAACGATCTCATCGCGGGTCGCTATACGTTGCGGGACGTGACCCTCCTGATTGTTGACGAATGCCACCGTGCGGTCGGAAATTACGCGTATGTTTTCCTTGCCCGGCGGTACCACGATACCGCCGATAAGCCCCTCCTCCTTGCCATGACCGCGTCGCCAGGAGGGGCCCAGGAAAAAGTCCAGGATGTCTGCGCAAACCTCGGCATCGCCCAGATCGAGAACAGGACGGAGAGCGACCCGGATGTCAGCCCCTACGTTCACGAGCGCGACATTGAGATATACCCAATCGATCTGCCCGCAGAACTCAAGGAGGCCATCCATACTATTCACACCCTTATCGACGACCGGCTGGGGCTCCTTGCCTCGCTTGGCTTTGCGGTCCCGAAACGGGATCGCCTCTCGATGAAGGAACTCAATATTATCAATGCCCAGATCCAGCAGCGGATCCAGAACCGCGATCCGGCGGGATACTCGGCTGCCTCGGTCTACGCGGAATGCCTCAAGCTCAAGCATGCTGTAACCCTTGCCGAATCGCAGGGAAGCGAGGTGTTTCGCGGTTACATCGCAAAACTGGTCGCTGAAGGAATGGGCCCGGGAGGGAGCAAAGCCAGCCAGAGACTGAGCAAGGACCCGGGCTTCCGGATACTTTATGACAAGACGCTTGGTTGGACCGGGGAACTCCATCCCAAACCTGCCATCGTCCTTGGTATCGTAAAAGAGCAACTCGAGTGCCATCCCGATAGCCGCATCATTATCTTTGCGACCTTCAGGGATACCGTGCAGCTTCTCGTAGACTACCTTTCCAGGAACGGGATAGCCTGTGAACGGTTTGTGGGCCAGGCAACAAAGGATGCAGAGAAAGGGCTCTCGCAGAAAAAGCAGATCGCTGCCCTCACCCGCTTCCGGGATGGAGATTTCAAAGTACTTATTGCGACATCCGTCGGGGAGGAGGGTCTTGACGTCCCCTCCACCGACATGGTGATCTTCTACGAGCCGGTGCCGTCAGAGATCCGGTCCATCCAGCGCAAGGGAAGGACCGGCCGATCTGCCGCCGGAAGGGTCATCGTGCTCGTGACAAAAGGCACATCAGACGACGTATACCGGTACGTGAGCCAGTCCAAGGAACGCCGGATGCAAAAAAATATGCAGCAGATGAGAGGGCATGCACTCTCACCCCCACAACCTGTGGAGGCAGGCCAGGCGCTTATCGAGGAGTTTACTCCGCAGGGCCCGGCGATCCGGATCGATGACCGCGAGACCTCCTCGAAGGTTGTCGAGGAACTGTCCGGGATGGGGGCGGCTATCCGGCTCGAACGCCTGCCCCGGGGGGACTATGCGATTGGCGACCGCATCCTGGTCGAACGCAAGACCGCCCGTGACTTTGTCGATACCCTCATCAACCGCGACCTTCTCGGGCAGGCAAAGGCCCTCGCGGACGCAGTGCCCCGGCCGGTCATAATGATCGAAGGCGGCGATATCTATACCCAGCGGGACATGAACCCGAATGCGCTCCGGGGGGTGCTTGCTGCGCTCACCATCGATATGGGTATTTCGCTCCTCTTTACAAAAGACGAGCAGGAAACCGCGCAGATGCTCTTTGTGCTCGCAAAGCGTGAAGAGGGCGAGCGCGGAGAGCGCAAATTCCACCCGCATAAATCGTTTAAATCGATTAAGGAAGAGCAGGAATATATCATATCCGCGTTTCCCGACATCGGCATGAAAAACGCAAGGCTCCTCCTCGGGCATTTCGGATCCGTGGAGGCAATCGTTAACGCGGAGATCGTGGAACTTGCCGCGGTCAAAGGTATCGGGGAGAAAACGGCACAAAAAATTTACGAGACTTGCCGCCGGCCTTATGCCTGACGCAGGTTGAGGAGCGCTTCCGTCCCGATCTTTACGGCATCCATGAACGCGAGGCAGCGGTCGGGATCGTCATCGTTTTTGATGCGCTGGCAGAGTATGAGGATCGTGCCGGAGAGTTCACGGGAAAGCATTTCCGTCTCGGGAGAGAGAGCCGCTGAAGGGGCCGGGGGAGTCCGGGATGCAGGCTCACCCTTCACCGGCGGGGCTTCGCTGGCAGGAACCGTGGACTGGTACGCTGGCGTCGCCACTGCTACGGGCTTTTTTTCAGCGCAGACCACGCAGAAGGTCTTTTTTTTGTACTCAAAGAGCGGGCATCCGCAGGCGGGGCAGGACTTTTCGAGCATCTTCCCTCCCTTGAGAAGATACTCGGCCATGATCTCGTCGTCTTTCCTTTCAGGCATACTTCACCGTCTGGTTAATATTCAAACTATATATGCGAGTTCTACGTATTAACTACAGGTACGCGATAGGTGATACCATGCCAAATCCCGAAAAAACAATGGAAAACTGTATCCTGATGCTGCAGCACATCCAGGAGGACAGCACAATTCCCCGGAACATACGGCGCGTTGCTGATGAGACCCGGACGCTGCTCTCCAACAACGCCAAGGCGATGGGCCTGCGCGCTGCAGAAGCAATCTCAAAAATTGATGAAATCTCAAACGATCCCAACATGCCCATCCATGCACGGACACGGATATGGGAGCTGGTATCCCAACTCGAGACCATTCCGCTGGACTAGTCCGGCCGGAGTCATTTTCACCCGTTTCTTACTACCTTTTTCTTTTCTCGGCACATCACCTCTCCTTTATCAGAAGAGGGGTCTTATCCACCGGTAGATAGGTTCAGCCCTGTTTTTCTGCAGGGCAAAAGAACCGGGCCTCAATTGGTAAAAATTAATCTAGTCTTTAGCGGTAACATTAAAACACTTCGTTGCGCCCGGGTTGGTACCAAAAGGCAGGATGCTTATCGGAAAAATAAAAAAATAAAGATTTTTTCCCCGGAACTGGCCGGATACGCGGGAAAAACACTTATGAAATGGTATGGGAAACGGAGGGGATACTTATCTGATCATTGAAGCTGGCTTGGTACCCGTCCGGGAAGGTGATGGTTGTTGTCTGGGGTGCGAAATCTGCGGAGATAAACGAGGCATACCACTCATTCCTCATCTCCTGCTGGGCATTGGCAAACGAGAACGCCGGTGTGGTTATGGTAGTTGAGCTCCCGGACTGTGTAACCGTGGCAAAGGAGGGGATGATCACCTCTGCCGATGACATGTCTGCGCTGACGACCGTGACCGGCCGGTTGAGGTTGTTCTGCAGGGCATTCTGGAGCTCGGCAGACGGGTTAGCGGCATGGAAAAAGATCGCGGCCTGCTCCATAAACGAGAGATCGTATTGCATATCAGACTGTGCATCCCCGTTCCCGTTCAAGGTGATGGTGAGCGTCTTTGCGGTGAATGCCTGTGCAGGCATGACCGCTAATAAGACCACAAGGATGCATCCAATAAGAAGGTAACTGAGTTTCATGAGGTGTCAGGTATACGTTACAATTTTAGCTATAAAGGCTTGTTGCTGCACGTGTAATCACGCCGGAGAAGTTGGTATTTCATGCTGAAGACACAAACTGGCAAAACAGATGCCGGAATACCATAACGAGTGGATAACGTTACCGGAAAAAATTCTTCCCTGATAACGAACGCTGGGATCAGACCGATTCGGCGATCTTTACCAGTTCATCGAAGTGTCTGCTCTTCTTGAAAAGCCACCAGGTGAAACGCTCGACGACCGTAAAAGAGAAACTCCCACCCGCCGCATTCGGGTGCCCTCCACCTCCGAACTCCCGGGCAATCAGGTGACTGACCGGCGGCACTGACCTGATGGAGAACTTCCCGTCTTTCCCGATGATCACCTCGATCTCGGTATCCCTGGCCTTCCGGATGAAATGCGCAGTCTCGCTCGGGTACCCGTAGAGCGGGGCAAAGACGATCCGGTACTTTTTTCCGCGGAAGGTCGCGTGGGCCAGGCTGTGCTCCATCATTTCACCCATCTCGGCCGTGATCTCCGCATTCTCGGCCTCGATGAGGGCATCGGAGAAAACTCCCGTCACAAGGCAGTCACGGACATGCTCCCGGTTTTTCTTTCTCTGGAGTACCTGCCCCAGAACCGCAGACCGGGGATCGGCATGCTTCCAGAGGTCATAATCGCAAACCACCCGGGCAACCTCGGCTGCCACCGGGTCCTCCGGTACAAGATCCCGGGCAACGATCCCGGTCGCACAGACATCAGTATCGATATGGAGGAGTGCGACCTCTTTTTTGATCCCTGCGATCTCCTCCTCACGCCAGCGGTGATGGTCCCGCCACTCGATCACCCAGCCATTCGACCCCGCCTTCGCTGCCACGGTTCCTGCGTCCCGGTGGAATCCGAGATCCGATATCGAGAGCAGGTCGCCTTTGCCGGGACAGGACGCAATAAGGGAAAAAAGGCCGGGAAATTTCCCCACCGAGCTCCAGACAGTAAACACGCCGTCATTCCCGAACTTCATCCGGTGGATCGCATCTGCCCCAACGGCGTCGAGGTCATTGTGGGTCAGGTGGACGACATGGGCGGTGCGCGATGCAACGGCACGGGAAAGACCGTCATCATCCTCGGACGTGGGCGGGCGGGGCATCCGGTTAATACTGGCATGGCGGGGCATAAATAGAAGACGTCAGCATGTCATCCGCCCTTGGCGGGCGTATCATTTATTAAGCCCAAATGACAACATTTGTACTCCTGCCCTAGTAGCTCAGACTGGGAGAGCGCCAGACTGAAGATCTGGTTGTCCCCGGTTCAAATCCGGGCTGGGGCATGAAATCCTTATTTTGTATCCTGCCTTTGATGTACGGGACACTTTGCCCGTATTTTCCGATGGGTTCTCCGGGAACGGAAACGTTAAGATTTCATCCCCACTCCAGGATTTTTTATCCGGTGAAGGCATATTTTTGCGCAGGCAATCACCGATTGACGGGGAACTGCCTGCCGGCATATGCGGTGCACTTTTCAAAATGTAAAAAAGGTACTGTCCTTCAGGAGGGCATGGCCTCAACTGACACGGGAGTAGAGCAGAGCAGGATACGCGGTGTCGTAGGCCGTATTGGAACTGGCATCAAGCACCCAGTTTGCAGGTGCAGCCCTGCCTGTGATCGTTATGGTATACTTGCCGCTGCCGGCATTCTGCCAGGTCCCGGATTTCATTACCTGACTTCCTCCGTTGAGATACCCGGTGAAACTTCCGTCGGCGCCAAAGACAACCTGTGCGCTGTCACCCTGAACAGTGGGAGTTGACCATTTGCCGACAAGGGGATCCTGCGATGCAGCCGCTGTTGTTCCCGACGCTGCTGCCGGGGTTGAAACCTGTGTCGCGGTCACCGCCGGCCCCGCACCGGCCGGGGCACTGGTGGTTGCCGTGCTGCTGGTGCATCCAGCCACAAGAATCAGAGCGAGACAAACAATGACAAGAAAGACAAGGGCATTTCTGTTCCACATATTCAGGGGGTAGAACATTTTACCCAATAACGGTTTCTATTTTCTCCTGTTTTTCAGAGCGTTGCCCGGAACCTGCTTTCGATCCTCCCCTTTCCCTCACCGGCATAACGGCAGCGGGGGTGCTATCAGCTATCCTGCAGAGAGCAACCCCGGAACCTATAATTGTTCTCACGCCGCTACCTGTATATCGCGTTTACTTGTCGTTAGGTGTTTTTCATGGATCTCATGATTGCTCTTGTCTGTGTCATTATCCTGGCCATCGCCCTCCTGTACATCGGCCAGCGGTTCAGACTGCCCAGTGTCGTGAGTTTTCTTATAATCGGGATGCTGGTCGGCCCGTTCGGCTTTGCGCTTATCACAGACCAGTCACTCATCAATACGATAGGCGAAATTGGCATCGTCCTCCTGCTCTTTACCATCGGCCTTGAATTTTCGTTCCAGACATTACTACGGTCGTGGCGTGCGGTTATTATCGGGGGTACTGTCCAGATCTGCACGACGATCGTCGCAATTACCCTGATCACTCTCGCATTCCAGATGCCCTTTAACGAGGCCCTGATCTTTGGCTTTGTTGTCTCCCTCTCAAGTACGGCTATTGTGATGAAGGTACTCCAGGAAAAAGGTGAGGTGGATACGATACAGGGCAGGACTTTGTTTGGGATACTGATCTTCCAGGACCTGGCAATCATACCGATGATGCTCGTTCTGCCCCTCCTCTCCGGGAGCGGGGGAGGCCTGGATCTCTCCACCCTGCCCTACCAGATCCTGAAGATCGCACTCATCATCCTTGTGATCATCGTTCTCGGGTACTGGGTCATTCCGCGGTTGCTTTTTAAGGTGGCAAAGGAGCGGAGCCGTGAGCTCTTCCTCTTTACAATAGCCGGGATCTGCGTCATCATTGCATGGCTGACAAGCGAGGCCGGACTGTCGTTTACGCTGGGAGCATTCATTGGTGGCCTGATTATCGGTGAATCGGATTACAATATCGATGCACTGGGCCACATAATCCCGTTCCGCGATGTCTTTGCGGCCATTTTCTTCCTCTCGATTGGGATGCTCCTGAATACAGCAACGGTCCTTGGCAATTTCGGCTATGTTGCCCTGATTATCCTGAGTATTTTCTGTGTCAAGATCCTGACCGGTGCCTTCTCTACCGCGGTGCTTGGGATGCCAACCCGGGTCTGCGTTTTCTGCGGCCTCGCCCTCGCCCAGATCGGGGAATTCTCGTTCGTGCTCGCAAAAAGCGGTCTCGATGCAGGAGTTATACAAACGTCTGCTTACCAGCTCTTCCTTGCAGGCGCTATCGTCACGATGGCGCTTACCCCGTTTACCATGGGTGCATCACCGAAGGTTGTCGACTTGCTCTACCGGCTGTTGCCGAAGAAGTTTGCGCAGGCAAATGTCATTACACCGGATGAGACTGTAACCGGGGAGGAACTCTCAAACCATATCATCATCGCAGGATACGGGATCACCGGAAAGAGCGTGGCACGGGCAGCAACCCTTGCCGGCATCCCCTATATGGTCATCGAACTTAACCCCGAGATCATCCGGCAGGAGCGATCCCAGTACCGGCCCAACTTCATCTTCGGGGATGCCGTGCAGGAGGAGGTGCTCGAACACGCGGGCATCCGCCATGCACGGACGCTGGTGGTGGCAGTCTCCGAGGAAGAGGCAATCCCCCGTATTATCCATACAGCCCGGCAGCTTGCCCCCGACGTGCATATCCTTGCACGGACCAGGCACGTGAGGAATGCCCAGCACCTCCTCGATCTCGGGGCAGACGAGGTCATCTCCGAAGAATTTGAATCGGCCCTCGAAATCTTCACCCGGGCCCTGAAACGCTACGAGATCCCGGACGAGGAGGTGGGAAGGATCATACAACGGGCCAAACGCATAGGCGCCGCCCTCTTTACCCGGTGCACCGACCCGACCCAGCACCAGAAGATCCAGAATTTCGAGACGATTTTCAGGGCGACCCATATCCACACCGTACAGGTGGAGGCCGGATCGGAAGTGGAAGGAAAGACCATCGGCGAGCTGGCTTTAAAAGATCGGTTCGGCATCAGGGAGTTCGGTTTCCGACGAGGGACAATGCGGTTTACTGAACCTGACCCGGCCCTGCGCCTTGAAGCAGGAGATACACTGGTCTTCTTTATCACTGACGAGAAGGCAGGAAAGATCATCCCGCTCTTTTCGGCAGGGAAATAATACCCCGGAACCGTGAGTGCACCGGGACATAGGACTGCATCACTTTCCCGGGCAGGCAGCCCGGTGCTTTATGGTGAAAATGGGGAACTGGGAACCGGCACCGTTCTTTCATGCGGATGTATTTCCTACGGAGGGGTATAAAAATCACGACAGCAAGAACACTATTCATATGCGCCCCTCGGTTGTTGTCAACGTGGCGATGAGTGCGGACGGGAAATTGTCGACCCGTGAGCGCCGACAGGTAAAAATTTCCGGCAACGACGATTTTGCCCGGGTGGACCGGCTCAGGGCCGGCTGTGATGCGGTGATGGTAGGGATAGGGACGGTGCTTGCCGACGACCCCTCGCTCACGGTAAAGAGCCCGGAGTACAAGGCCGAACGGCAACGCAGCGGGCGGCCGGAGCACCCGGCCAGGGTCGTCATTGACAGCGGGGCGCGGACCCCCCCGGACGCCGCGATTCTCACCAAAGGGGACGGGGTGCGGGTGGTGGCCGTATCGGAACGGGCCGATCCTGCGCAAGTGAGCGTGCTCCGGACAAAGGCAACGGTCATTGTCGCCGGGGAGAACGAGGTGGATCTTGTCCGCGTGCTCAACGAACTCGGGGCGATGGGCATCCGGCACCTGATGGTGGAAGGAGGTGGTACGCTGATCGCCGGGCTGATCCGGGCCGGCCTTGTCGACGAGATCTATACCTATATCGGGAGTATTGTCATCGGCGGGAAGGACGCACCGACACTTGCAGATGGCCCGGGCTGGATACGGGAGGCCGATTTTGCCCGGCTCGCACTCGCAGATGTTGCCCGGATGGATGACGGCATTCTCCTCCACTGGAAGGTAAAGCGTGCGTAAACAGGTTGCGCCAAACGTTCCCCCCCGTTCTTTTTTCCGGCCTCGTGCCGGAGATATTTTCCCCGGATGCCAAGGCTCATCAGCCGGCATCGGGAAATGATCAGATACGTATATCGCGATCATCGTCCTTGCCGCCGTCTTTCTCCTCATCGCCGTGCGGCAGGTGGGCAGGTTCACGCTGCGGATCTGGCAGGTCATGCTCGGCGGAGCTGTTGCAGTCCTTCTCCTTGGCCAGATCGCACCGGCCGATGCCCTTGCTGCGATAAACCTTGACGTGATGGTCTTTCTCTTCTGCATGTTTGTCGTAGGGGAGGCGCTCTGCCGGAGCGGGTACCTCGATGCGTTCGCCCGCCGTCTCTTCCGGTATGCGCACACTCCCGGTGAGCTCATCTTTTTTGCTATCTTCGCCTTTGGGGCGCTATCGGCACTGCTCATGAACGATACGATCGCCATCATCGGCACACCGCTCGTACTGGGGCTTGCCGGCCGGTGCCGGATCCCCGCAAAGATGATGCTGCTGGCCCTTGCCTGTGCGATCACGACCGGCAGCGTGGCGAGTCCGATCGGGAACCCGCAGAACCTGCTCATCGCAGTCAACAGCGGGATGAACACCCCCTTTGTAACATTTGCGAGGTGGCTCCTCCTCCCGACGCTCGCGAGCCTTGCCGCCGTGTGGCTGGTGCTCTTCCTGTACTACCGGAAGGAGTGGGCAGCCACCTTTGTCTGCGAGACCGGTCCGGAAACCCAGCCGGATCCCGCCCTCACCCGGATCGTCCGGTGTTCGCTCGTGATTCTCGTCGGCCTTGCCGCCGCCAACATCGCCGCCTCGCTTATCACCGGCGCGATCGTTATCCCCCTGCCACTGATCGGGCTTGCCGCCGCGCTCCCCATCCTTCTCTTCTCATCGCAGAGGCTTCCTGTGCTCCGGTCCATCGACTGGTGCACGCTAGTCTTTTTTGCCGCGATGTTCATCCTGATGGCTGCCGTATGGCAGACCGGCTTTTTCCAGTCGCTTGCCGGCATCGCGGGGGTAACCGCAGTCCCGGCGATCCTCGGGACCAGCGTCATCATCAGCCAGTTCATCTCGAACGTCCCCTTTGTCGCCCTCTTCCAGCCGCTCATCCTGCAGGCCGGGGGAGGGACGGCCCGGCTCATGGCGCTCGCCGCCGGGAGCACGATCGCCGGCAACCTCACGATCCTCGGCGCGGCGAGCAACGTGATCATCATCCAGCAGGCCGAGGCCCGGGGGGAGACCCTGACCTTTACCGAGTTTGCAAAGGTCGGGGTGCCGCTTACGCTCATCCAGATCGGGATCTACGCGATGTTTCTTGGGGTGGTGTAGAGAACAGAAGAAAGATGATCCCACCGCAGGAAAAAAGTCCGGCCGGGGAGAAACACTTTTCAGGATTTACTCGATTTTATCCAGGGTTGGATAATTTTTTTCGGAGATTATCAACAATCAGCCCCCAATGTGGTGAAAAATGTATATTTTTTGTCTGTAGAAAAGCGCTTTTGGGTGTCCTTGTTGCCCCCCTCTTGCGCCAATGCGTCCCCTGATGGGGAGGGGCGCTATTAGCGATGGCACCAGAACAGATAATGCAGCATTATCGCAAGGGGAGGCACGCCCAGTCGGGGGCGGCGGAACCAATCGCTACCGGGGGCATGGGAGCATCAGCCCCCATAATCAAAACGGACGGACAATAACCCGGGATCTAAAAGAGGAAGAAAATACCATTTTCTTATGATGATAACACAAATACTATCAGAAAAAGTATAGGGATTTATACCGTTTTCCGGGGGAAGATCACACTTTGTTCGATACATCTCCCTTCATGATGTATTTCACGAGCAGGAAAATCACCAGCGCAATGATAATGAAATTGATCAGGGCACCGGCAAAGTCACCGGGCATGAACTTGACCGGCCCTATCTGAAAGACCGTGGACTGCCAGTCCCCGCCGGGGATAAGGACCCCGACAAAGGGCATGATAATGTCCTTTACCAGTGCGGTGACCAGGGTCGATGCTGCCGAGCCGATGACAAATGCAACGGCAAGCCCGATGACCTGGTACTTCTTTAAGAATTCCATGAATTCTTCACTGAATCCCTGTGCACCCTTGCTCAGGTTCATGACACCTGATTTGAGCTCCTTTTCCGCGACTTCAGGTTTCTTTATGTCCATAATGTATCACCAGCGAGACGTAACCATCCCTGATGGTTGATGGTTTTTACTCACTATTAATATAATTCCTTTTTTCAGGAGAACTCATATGAGCCACATTACACGGGAATCGCCCATGATAAGGAGAGACTTGTCTCTGGGCCCGATTGAGGTTGTATCGCAAAAGCTGCATCTGACCGGAAATACTCATGCGCCATAGGAAGATTGTTACAAAAAAAGTTCAGAGCCGGACCAGCTCGTATTCGCGGGTGCCCATGCCGAGCTCTTCTGCATACCGCAGCTGCCGGGGGCCGTCTGTGTTCGGCCGCATCCCGGCAAACTTGTCCTCACCCGGGTGACGGTGCCGGGCAAGGAACGACTCTGCAAACCCCTGCTGCTGGTTGACGAGGTCGCAGGCCGCCGCATCGATCGCCACCGGGTCCTTTGACGCGAGGATGCCGATATCCGGGACGATCGACGCATCGCTCCACGGCACACAGTCGCAGTCCGGCGTGATCCGGGTGAGGAAACTGATATAACCGACCTTGCCGGCCTTCCCCTGCACCGCCCCATATGCGTACTCGATTAACCGTTCGGTGAAGAGCGGGATCTCAGTCTCCCAGTCTATATCGATCGCATGTGACGGGCAGACCGTCATGCACTCGAAGCAGCCGATACAGAGGTTCTTGTCGATACTGGATTTCTCGCCGGCGAGCGTGACCGCCGACTTCGGGCAGACCTCGACGCATTTCCCGCACCCGGTACAGTGGTCGCGGATCGAGAACGGTTTTGCCTGGTGCTGCGCCCGTTTTCCCTGCGGGGGTGCACAGCCCATCGCGAGGTTCTTGAGCGCCCCGCCAAAACCGGCTACCTCGTGACCCTTGAAATGGGTCATCACGATCATGCTGTCCGCAGCCACAATGTCGCCGGCAATAGTGACCGTCTTGAAATGTTTTTTATCGATCGCCACATGAGTGACATTTTTCCCGCAGAGACCGTCGGCGATGATCACCGGCGCCCCCACCACCGCGTAATCGAACCCGTGGTGCACCGCGGTCGTTATATGGTCGACCGCGTTCGAACGGCTGCCGAGGTAGAGGGTGTTCGTGTCCGTCACAAAGGGCAGGGCTCCTGCCGCTTTTATCTTTTCCACCACCTGCCGGACATAGACCGGGCTGATGTAGGAATCATTACCCTGCTCCCCGAAATGGAGTTTTATCGCCGTGCGGTCCCGTTCGTGGATACAGGACGCAAAATCCGCAGCCTCAAAGAGCCGCCGGACCTTCGCTTCGGTGCTCTCCCCGGGCGAACGTGCCCGTGAGCTGGCAAACCAGACGGAGCTTTTCATTTCCGGATCATCCCCGGAGGATCATTGTCGCGGCACCTATCTAAAGTTCGTGCCCGGTCAGACCATGGTATCGAGGTTACGCTTCCGGCTCCGGTCCTTATTGTACCGTTTGAGATCCCGCGCCCGCTCGAAGTACTGGCGTGACAAGTCGTCCCGCCCCATCTCCTGCACGCAGATAGCCATGTTGTTCCAGGCATCGGCATTCGACGGGTTCTTCTCCAGCAGTTTGTTGTAGGTTTCCGCCGCGGCAGACAGGATCTTGTCGTCATTGCTGAGAATCCCCATTTTCTGGAGCGTTACACCACAGGTGTAGAGGATCTCCTCATCGGCCGGCGCAAGTTCAAGCGCTTTGGTGATGGACTCGAGTGCTTCCTCGTTTCTTTCCAGTGCCCGGAGGCAGACGCCCCGGTCGTTCCATGCAAAGGCATGCGAGGGATCGATCGCAAGCGCCCGGTCAAAGGCAGCGATCGCGTTTTCGTACTTCCCTTCCCGGTAATAGAGCCGGAGACCTTCCTGGTAGTGCGACTTTGATTTGCCCAGCAGGCGGTCAAACATCTTTCCCTGGCCGGAGGGAGCCCCCGGTTTTTCCGGCTTTTCCGCTGTATCGGACTCCTGCCGGAGCAGAAGATCGGTCCCCACGGTGTGGGTGATGTCGCGGACGGCCCCGATGATACCGACGAAGATCCCGCGCCCGTCATACAGGGGGGTCGCCTTCATCCAGAGGACCCGTTCGCTGCTATCGGTGCCCGGCGCCTTGGTCCACGCGGTGATTGTCCCTTCTTCCCGGGCGATAACCGAATAGTTGTTTTTCAGGATGACCTTCGGGTCCTCAAAGACCATGTCCACGAGGAGCGGCACCTTGCGGCCGAAGAAGGGGATCGCGTACTCGTGGTCTTTTTTCCCGACCATGTCCGCAGCCGCGACCCCGGAGAGGGTCGCCATGCCGTTGTTCCACGCGATCACCGCCCCGTCACGGTCGATCGCAAAAGCCGGCTCAGAAAAGAAGTGCACGGCATCGCTTAAGATTTTCTGGGAGGTCCCGATCCCCCTGCCGACTATTTTTCCTTCGACCGCCCGCCGGATCATGTGCACCATCTCCCGGAGCTGCGGCTGGATATCCTCGCCTTTTTTTAAGTAAAAGTTTGCACCGTTGTTGAGCGCCTCGATGGCAGCATGCTCCCGCCCCACCCCGGTAAAGATGATGACCGGCGTCGCGTCGCCTTTTGACCGGAGGATCTTCAAAAACTCGATCCCGTTGATCTCCGGCATATCGTAATCGACAATGATCGCATCGAAGGTCTGGTCGTTCAGAACGGTAAGGGATTCTTTTGCCGACCGGGAGGTATGGACCTTCATGTCGCCGAACCGCTCCAGGAACAACCGGGTGACGCTGAGCACTTCTTCCTCATCGTCAATGATAAGTACTGAGAGCATTTCAGACCGTTATCCCGTTCATTTGACGGCAAAAGATAAAAAAGAATGTATCGTTATTTTCGCTTTGAGAGCTCGTGATCGAGGCACAGGAGGTGCCCGGGGATATCCCCGACGGTCTTGATCTTATCGACGATCAAGGCAGCATTCGCCTCCTCCTCGACCTGTTCCTTGACAAACCACTGGAGCATCTCGAAGGTCGCATGGTCTTTTTCTTTGATAGCAAGATCGACGAGGTTGTTTATCATGCCGGTCACCTTCTGCTCGTGCGCATATACCTCGTCAAAGATCTTGCCGGCCGAGGTCCATTTTGCCCTGGGGGCCTCGATGGCATCAAGAACAACCTTCCCCTGCCGTGCAATGATGTAATCGTAGAGTTTCATGGCGTGAGCCCGCTCCTCGCCCGACTGGACCATCATCCAGTCCGCAAACCCCTTGAGGTTCACCGACTCAAACCAGGCAGACATCCCCAGGTAGAGATACGAAGAATAGAGTTCGCGGTTGACCTGCCGGTTCAGTGCTTCTTCCATGGTTTTTGATAACATACGAAAACCTTCCTGTATGCGCTTGAGATTGGTTTGTTTTTTAATAAGGGTATCGCAGGTGACAATACGGGCAGGATTTACGATCTTTCCCGGGTTGCGGTATAAAAAAGCCCGGGCATCCTGCCGGGAGGGGATACGCCACGCAGGGCCACCGCCTCAACACGGACTCAATCAGGTTGGGATGCCACAGCAACCTGGTGCCGGTCTGCCCCGCCCTTATTTCCCGACACGGTTTTTCTCTTCCCTGATATCGAGGAGGATCTCCAGTTCGAGCGATTTTGCATAGGCTATTTCCGCCTCCTCGCTCTTTCCGGTCTCTTCAAGGCAGATCCCCCTGACATACCATGCGGAAGCGTCATTCCCGTTGAGGGTGACCGCCCGGGTCGCAGCCGCGAGGGCCGGTACATACTGCCCGAGATGGTACAGGGCAAGCCCCTTCCTCGACCAGGCATCGGCATGGTTCGGGTTGAGCGCAAGCGCCTGGTTGCAGTCGGCGATCGCCTCCGCGAACCGCTCCATCTCGATCTTTGCCGCTGCCCTCTGGCTCCAGCCTTCGGCATTCCCGGGTTCGAGCCGGATTGCCTGGTCATACAGGGCAAGGGCTTCCCGGAATTTGGTCTGCCGGACATAGTGTTCGGCCCTTTTTAAGAGGCGGGGCACTTCACTGACCGGCATGATACTGCACCTCCCGGGCTTTTTTCCGGGGTTGTTTGCGGAGGTTCATCATAACTACGAATCTTCAATCAGGTCGCCAAAGATCTTTTTTAAGGCTGCTTTCTCATACGTGGCTGCCTGTTCCTGTGCGGCAAGCAGGTGTTGGGGATTCTCCCATATAAACCAGTCCTTCATCGTCATGTAGGCGAGCAGCGCGTTTGTCAGGTTGACCCCGACCTGGTAGAGGCAGGCATAATATTCGAGAGTAGAATCCGCGTTCCAGTCCACGGACAGGTGCTTTTCCATGATGGTGAGCATGGCATCGCCAAAGACCTTGGACTGGTACCAGGCCGTATGCGTCCAGCGGGTCGTGAGCATCTCTTTTACTTCGAGATGGTCGAATTTTTTCATTTGGGGGATGTTGACCACCGGCATGAGCTTGTCAGACGGGAGGGTTTTTGCGAGGTAGAGGTCCCTGGCGTAGAACATGGATTTGTCCAGGACAAAGTACCTCCGGGGGACGATGTCCATCATATCCGTCATCTCGTCCATGTCCTGCTTGCCGTCTTTTAAAAGGATATAGAGCTGGGTCTTCCGGAGCTGTTCCATGCGGTGGTAGATCCGGGCGTTGACGATCGGGTTCCAGGGAAGTTCGTTAAGGTCCTCGTGGAACTGCCGGTACAGGATAAAGAGCATCCCGATGAGTTTTTTGACCGGGAGTTTCTTTTCCTTCTTTGCCTCGTCCTTGAGTGCGTCGAGATAGACCTGGCGCATGCCGCTGTAGACCGAGTCCGGCGTATACGAGAGGATACGGTAACCGGATTTCTTTGCTGCCGCACCTTTGATGAGCAGGTGCGTGCACTGTTTTGCAATGACAAAATCCTTTAACAGGCCAATATAGTTTGCGGGAAAGAGGATGATGCTCTTGTCGACGTTATAAGTATAGATATCGAGGAGCGTCCCACCCGGGGGGGCTTCGGGTTTTCGCAGCAGCGTGATCTCGGTGTCGAGTATCCGCTCGGTCTCGCTGATGAACCGGCGGATGGGCTTAGTGAGGGGCATGTTGGTCTTCATGGCCCTTCACCTGACCCCGCCTGCAACGACCCCGCAGATTCGTACGTGCTCCCGCCTCTGACGGGTAGTTTTTACTTTAGACAGGGAAAAACGTTAGGATTATACTCAAGCGCCGGGTGCCGTCGTGCATGTGGCCCCGGGGTTGTTTTTAGTTTTTCTTCCGCGGCCGGGCGAGCGTGTGCAGAAAACCGGTGAACGGGTTGAGTTTCCGGGGCTTAAAGACTCCCTGGTTGACGTACCGCACATCTTCGATGGAGAAGAAGGCCCCGGGGTTGGTCTGCTCGATGTACCGGGTGATCCGCGGGACATCGTCGCGGTTGACAAGGGAGATGATCATCATAACACCGCCCCGGGCACCCTTCGCGTCGAGACAGGTCGTCCCGTACTGCTCGGCCTGCAAAAATTCCGCGATCCCGGCGCTCGTTTCACCGGTGGTGATGATGCGCATGATCACCATGCCAATCGAGAGCTTTTCCTCGATCACCAGGCCCACGTAGGTTCCCAGGGCAAACCCGAATGCATAGGCAATGAAGTTTGCCGGGTTTGAGAGGTTACTCATCACGCCCACGATGGCAAGCAGCCAGATGATGATCTCGAAAAACGCAATAACCGGGGCAAGGTACTTGATCCCCTTGGAGAGAAAGACGATCCGGAGCGTCTCCATGCAGACGTTTGCGATCTGCGCACAGAAGATCAGGGCCGGCAGGATGATCCAGTTATAGAGCCCGGGACTGATGATAAAAAACGTCATGCATACACCCCGGGTCGCATTCTCCCATGCCCATGCCGGTACCACCGACAGGTAAAAACGTTGCCGCGGTTTGTATATCAAGGTTATTCAAAAACCGGGAAAAATACGGGAAAAATGAATAGATACAGGTAATCGCGCGGATGTGTGCGCCCGGTTTCCCTTTTCGCCTTCACGCGTACTTCGCGGGATCTGCATCGAATTTCTTCTTGCAGCCCGGGGCGCAGAAATAGTATTTCTTCCCCTTGTACTCGCTCGTGAACTTCGCCGTCTTTTCATCAACGGTCATTCCGCAGATCGGGTCGATCGCCATAGTTCTTCACTTATGATCCTTCTTTTTTGCTTCCGGTATATACCCTTTGAGAAGGAGCGAAAGGGTCACAACGGTAACCGAACTTGCGGCCATCGCAAGGGCGGCGAGCTCGGGGCGGAACATATAGCCAAAGAACGGGTAGAGGACGCCGGCACCCACCGGGATAAGGGCTGCGTTGTAGGCAAAGGCCCAGAAGATGTTCATCCGGATCCTTCCCATCACCTTTTTAGAGAGTTCTATCGCCGCAACCGCATCGAGAAGATCATCCCGCACAAGGACGATCTCCCCGCTCTCGATGGCGACATCGGTCCCGCTGCCGATCGCTATCCCGACATCAGCCTGCGCAAGCGCCGGGGCGTCGTTGATCCCGTCGCCGACAAATGCCACGACCTCCCCCTTTCCCTGCAGGGCTTTTACCTCTGCCGCCTTCTGGTCCGGGAGGACTTCTGCGACCACCCGGTCGATACCGAGCGTCCGGGCGATGGCCTCTGCTGTCCTCCGGTTATCGCCGGTCACCATGAGTGTGGCAATCCCGTGGTCCTTAAAGCGGCGGACTGCTTCCGCGCTTGTCTCTTTGACGGTATCTGCAATCGCGATCACCCCGGCAAGGCCGCCTCCCGAAGCAACCAGAACAACAGTCTTTCCGTCCTGCTCGAAAGCGCTGATCCGGTCATCGAGGCCGGCCGGGAGCGCAACGCCATGATCCTGCATGAGCGCACGGTTTCCCACGAGCACCTGCTCGCCCAGCACCTCCGCCACGACGCCTTTACCCCCAAAGGTATCGAACTTCCCCGCCGTTTCAGGAATAACGTGCCTTTTTTCTGCGGCCCGGACAACGGCCTGTGCCAGCGGGTGGGCAGAGTTCCTCTCAACGGCCGTGGCAAGTGCAAGGAGCGTCTCTTCCGTGACGCCGGCGGCAACGAGATCGGTCACCTCCGGCCGCCCCTTCGTGAGCGTACCGGTCTTGTCGAAGATCACGGTCGTCACCTTCTCCGCATTCTCCAGCGCCTCGCCGTTCCGTACCAGGATCCCCAGTTCCGCCCCCCGGCCGACCCCCACGGTCACCGCCGTTGGCGTGGCAAGGCCAAGGGCACACGGGCAGGCGATCACGAGGACCGATATGAGAGCCGTAAGGGCAAGGAGGAGCGGTGCGTGGAGCACGAAGTACCACACGATGAAGGCCGACGCGGCGATGATGAGAACCGCCGGGATAAAGTACGTGACCGCCACGTCAGCGATGCGCTGCACGGGAGGTTTTGATCCCTGTGCCTCTTCCACGAGCCGGATGATCTGCGCAAGCACTGTGTCCCGGCCGATCTTTGCAGCCTTCACCGAGAGGACGCCGTTTGTGCTGATCGTGCCGCCGACTACCCGGCTCCCCTTCGCCTTCAGGGGCGGGACCGGTTCGCCGGTGATCATCGCCTCGTCGACGTAGCTCTCGCCCGCCACCACCTCCCCATCGACCGGGATCCTGCTGCCGGGCTTGACCACGACAATATCGCCGACCGCGAGATCCCCGATCGCCACCTCGACCTCCTTTCCCCCGCGGATGATGGTCGCGGTCTTTGCCTGCAGGCCAGCCAGTTTTTTTATCGCGTCCGAGGTCCTGCCCTTTGCCCGGGCCTCAAGGTACCGGCCGAGCATCAAAAACGCCGCGAGCATGATCGCGGTGTCGTAGAACATGTACTCGCTGGTGAGCACGACCGAGAACGTACCCATCACGCTTGCGACAAACGCGACGCCGGTGCCCATCGCGTACATGACATCCATGGAGAGCGTTTTGTTCCTCAGCGCCCCCCACGCTGCCCGGAATATGGGGTAGGCGACCCAGGCAAAGACCGGCGTGGAGACCACAAGCATCCCGTAGGCAAGCTCCTGCATGGGGATCCCGAGCGGCACCCACATGAGGACCATGAGCGGAATGCTGACCGCAAAACCGATGGAAAACCGCAGCAGCTTGTCGTGAAGGTCGGCCTCCCGGGCGGCCTTCTCCACCTCATCGCTCATCTCCCCGGCAATGCCCAGATACTGGTACCCTGCGTCCCCGATCGCCCGCTTCATGTCCGCGACCGCCGAGAGGGACGGGTTGTAGGTGACGTACGCCTGCTCGTTTCCGAGGTTGACGTTCGCGCTTACGACCCCGGGCAGCGCCCGGAGCGCGGCCTCGATGGTCTGGACACAGGTAGCGCACATCATGCCGCCGACCCGGATCACCACCTCCCGGTTGGTCACCTCGTAACCTGCGGCGCGCACTGCCTGGTCAAGGTCACCGATCGAGACCGTTTCAGGGTCAAATTCCACCCGGGCGGTTTCGGTTGCAAAGTTTACCTGCGCCTTCGAGACATTTTTCACGCCGGCCAACGCCTCTTCCACCGTGGCTGCACAGGTAGCGCAGTGCATCCCGGTAATTCTGAGTTCCGCGTTTTTCTTTTCCGGTTCCGGCACGGATACGACCTCCCGCACAGCGGGTTTCCTCTCCTGCATCTCTCTTTTTGTGCTTATAACGGTTATGAAGAGGACACCAGGGAACATGTGGAATATTTATTGCGCGGCACGCTAACATGCAGGACTGAGTACGGATACTGGAGATACCATGAAGGTGACCATCGACCGGATGCAGTGCGTGAGCTGTGGTTCGTGCTGGGACTCGTGCCCGGCGCTCTTTGTGCAGAATGAGAAGGACTCATTTTCCCAGATTGTTCCCGAGTACCAGGAGAAAGGAGATCTGGCGGCAAGCATCGAGCTCCCCGAAAGTATCACCTGCGCACGCGATGCTGCCGATCTCTGTCCAGCGTCGATAATCACGATACTCGAGTAATACCAGGGGCACCCGGGACATTCACAGGAGGGACACAGGATATATGAGCCACCAGGAGGCTATTCTCGAAGCAATCCGTTTTTCCGCGGCTTGCCTGCTCAAAGAACCGCTCCATGGCTCGATCTGGACAAACGAGGTCCGGGCGGTCCTCGAGCACCTGGGGCTTGCCACCGGTGCAGTCCGTGTCTGTGTCTTCCAGGACCAGCCCTGTCCCCATCATGACGAAAAATTTTGTATCAGCCTGAAATCCGAGTGGGCGCGTCCTTCGGCGCAGCCCTGGACAGGTTCCCCTGCCGCAGATACCATCCCGTTCAGCCGGTTGTACCCGGAGGCGTTCTGTGATCTTCTGGAAGGCAGGCCGGCCTCTCTTCCGGCTGGCAGGCCGCCCCTCCTGTTCGGCAGGCAGACCGGAAAAACCCTCCACTCACCCGTAGTGAACATTCCCATCATGGTGGACAACCACTTGTGGGGGCTCCTTTCCCTTGAACAGGACCGAAAAGACCAGGCCTGGCCGGAGATCGAGATCGATGCCCTCAGGACGATCGCGGATATCCTTGGTTCAGCGATCCATCACCAGATGATGGTCGAGTTCTACCAGACACCGGTAGAACGTTCCATCGTCGGGATCTTCCTCCTGCAGGACCAGCGCATAATCTTTCTCAACCCCCGGTTTGCCAGGATATTCGGGTATGTACGGGACGATCTCACCAACAGACCATTCCTGGAACAGCTCGTCGCACCGGAAGACCGGGACCTTGTCAGGGGGCATTTGTTGCAGAAAAAAGATGACCCTGATAAGCCCGGGTATTTCACCTTCCATGGCATAAAAAAGGACGGGACGCGGATCATCCTTGAACTTTCCTGCATGCGGGGGGCCTTCCAAGAACAGCCGGCAATTATTGGTACCGTCATGGATATTACGAAAAGAACGCAGGCCGAAGCGGCCCTGGTTACCGGGTACGTGGGAACGGTCGTGGATATTGATAACCGCAAAGAATACGAAAAGACGCTTAAGGCATCACTCGACGAAAAATCCATCCTGATCATGGAGATCCACCACCGGGTGAAGAACAACCTCCAGATCATCTCCGGGATGATCCGGCTCCAGGCACGGCAGATCACCAACAAGCAGGCACTGGATGCACTCCACGAATGCGAGACACGGGTGATCACCATGGCGCTCGTGCACGAAAGCCTGTACCAGTCAGATAACCTGGCAAATATCAACGCACGACGGCATATCACCAACCTGGCCAATACCCTTGTGATGTCGGATGACCACGAAGCCCATATCGATCTGGATCTCGACGTGGAGGATATGACCCTGGATGTAAATATGGCCATCCCTGCCAGCCTCATCATCAACGAACTGGTGATAAATGCCCTCAAGCATGCGTTTGTGGGACGCACCCACGGGAGGATCCGGATCAGCCTTCACCATGAATCCGGCACGATGCTCTCGCTCATGGTCAGCGACGATGGAGCAGGTTTGCCACCGGGCATGAATATTGCCGAGACCAAAAGCCTTGGGCTCAAGCTGGTCACGAGGCTGGTACGGGATCAGCTCAAGGGAGATGTGACAATCCGGTCGGACAAGGGCACGTCGTTCCTGATGCGGTTCCCGGAGGTAACGGCTGCACCCGCAGCGGTCCAGAAGAGCACAGGACCTGGTGAGCACAATGCCGGATAAACGGATTCTGATTGTTGAGGATGAGACCATCGTGGCAATGACGATCGAGGACGCCCTCCAGGAGATGGGATACGCGGTCGTTGGCACGGTCTCGACGGCAGAGGACGCCATAAAAATGGCCGGAGATGCCCGTCCCGACCTGATCCTGATGGACATCAGGATCCAGGGTGAAAAAGACGGGATTGCCGCCGCAGAGGAGATCACCGCGCAGTACCACATCCCGATCATCTACCTCACGGCGCACGCGGATGAAAAGACCTTCAAACGGGCGATGAAAACCCAGCCGTACGGCTATCTCATCAAGCCGTTCCGGGACCGGGAGCTCCATTCCACGATCGAGATAGCCCTGTACAAGCACCGGCTGCTGCAACAAAGAGATGAGACTGAGCAGGTTGCAGCCGACGAGGGACCTGCCCCGGTTCCGGACGAAAAACTTCACTATCCCCGGGCGATTGAGAAAAAGATCCTTGATATGATCGATCTCCCGGTCTTTGTTCTCAACCGGGACCTGCACCTTGTGTATTTCAATACCGCGCTCGAACAGCTCTTCGAAAAGCTGGGCTATCTCACCTCACGAAGAGAACAGTCTATCTTTGAGGTTGCATCCCTTTCATTTCTGGGTAACCCCCGGGATTACCGGGCGGTTCTTGACTCCCGGCGGATGAAGCAGGCGGAAAAGACGATCATCATTGATGATCGCCGGGCAACCTACTCCGTGATTCGTATGCCCATCATCGAGGGAGACACGGCCCGTTACGTAGCGGTGATCCTCCGCGACGTGTCACGGGAGCTGGGCAGCGAACAAAAGCTTGCCGAGATACAGGAGAGCTACGAGAAAATGCTCGCGCAGCTGGCGGAGATTACCCGGATTACCGGCGATGACAAGGATCCAAAAATGCAGAAGATTGCAGGGATCATCAGCGAAATCGTCGTCACTATGGGAACGATGGACTCCCGGTGGCCCCGGGGCACGTAAGCAAGGCTGAAAGTCATAAAAACGGTACGGCCGGTGCCGGTAAGCCCCGCCATCGGGAATCGGGACTTATTCCCGTATCATCGTGAGGAGCATCTTAAAACGTTCGTGCGCGAAGACCGCATGCGGCTTGTCCGCTGGCAGGATGATCATCTCCCCGGCCCCGACCGTAAACGGCGTTCCCGCGATCTGAACCTCAGCCGTGCCATCGGTCACCATGAGCACCGCATCGTAAGGAGCGGTGTGTTCGGAGAGCCCTTCTCCGGCATCAAAGGAGAAACCGGTGATCGTGCCGGCTTTTTTAAAAACGATCATCCGGCTCGCTACCGTGCCGGGCTGGTACGCGACAAGGTCATTGGCACAAAGGACTTTTTCTTTGAGGTCTTCTCGTCCGCTCTCGGTCATGACAGGTCCCTGCACAGGGTATTTTCCTGCACCCTGATATCAGTGCCGGTCCTTGAGTAAGGTCTTGTGTTCGCTGATACCCTATCGCGTGCAAAGAAGATCCGGTGACTGCAGGCACCCGGAGAGAAAAGGACGTACTATCCCGTACTGGTCACGATCTGCGGCCCACCATAACATAAAAGGGAGCACCTGTCCCCGGGGTTAGAGGGACGCAGGTGGATTCACGATGGTCCGGGGAGCCCGGATCTCCCGTATAATCAGGTAGAGGAGATCGGTGAGGTACCCGAAGAAGGGGAGGATCCCCACTATGGTCCAGACGGGTGCGAGCATCTTCTGTTCCTTTGCATCCCGGTAGATCAGGAACGCGATGAGCAGCTGGATGACCCAGAGACCGATCATCATGATCGGCCCGCCAAACGAATGCGTATGATACATCATGTACGGTGCCATTGTAAAGTATACGTTACCTGATATTATATGTTTTCAGTTGCTGACATCGTACAGAATTTTCAGTATCGGGCGGGATTCTTTGTTTTAAAGCACCATACACGTTTTTTTGCACGCTCTCTTCCCCCGTACCGGATAACGCACTCCTGCCACAATTGTTTTCCCTGTACAGGGACACAGGAGGTATGAGGAAAGGAAACATGATCGACTGGAAAAAAATCCCGCATCTCCCCGTGATACTGATCATCCTCGTGCTCCTTTCGGCCGGATGTACCAGCACCCTGCCTGCAGGAAATAGCACGGGGCAGCCGGCCGTCTCACCGGTCGCTGTTACCACGAGCCCGGCACCACCCCCTGTTACGGAGGTCACCACCTCTCCGACCCAGCCTCCGGCGACAACTCCGGCGGCTGCCCCGGTAACGGTACCGGTCGCCACACTGACCACAAAACCTATACCACCCCCCACGATCTCCTCGATCCACGTCTATGGTATCAATTATAACGTCTTTGCGCTCTCGTACGACACCGGGGGGGTGGTCACGAGAGGAAATATTACCTTATCCGGGGTGATCGATTCCCTCTCCTCTTACCCCTTAACCGTGGTCATGAAGGGGGAAATGTACGGTGCCCACTCCCTCCCCGGCATGCCAAAAGCCACGGCATACGATACGGTTACCCTCTCCCCCCATGGCACGTCGGGATTTACGCTCGAGATGGATAACTACGTGTTTAATGACTGGCCCGGGTATGCGGTCGAGCCCGACACCTGGAACCTCACGGTATTGAACGTCTCGGTGACACCATAAAAGGGGGAAAAGATCCCCGGGGTAAATACCTTTTTAAAAAATATCTTTCTGCCTTTCAATCACACCAGGCACAGGGCGCAATGAGATGAGCGTCAAACGTTGATTTTTTCATTGTTTTTCCACCAGCCGGCGATAAGCGGGAGGACAAACACCAGCAGGTAATACAGGTACACATCCGCCTTGTAGTACCCGTCCGCCGGTTTCAGTGCCAGAACGATAAAAACGTAATCACAGGCAACGGCGATCACGGTCCAGGCAACCGCCAGGACACCATAATACCGGAAATCCCCGCGTCTGATTTTCCTGAACAGGACCCAGGCAGTGATGATGACGCCAACCGGCAGGATTGCCCAGCCGATCAACATGACCGGGAGAGCAAAGAAGAGGAGAAGCCCCAGCACATAGCCGATGAGCCAGAGAAGAAGCCCCCAGCCCAACGTATCGATGATTAATTGTTTATCCATATTACTCCCGGACCACACGTTACCACTGATACGGGATAAAGGTAAAGATTTGCCGGCGGGCTGATGCAGGGAGCCCTCTCACATCTTTTACCGGTTTTTGTGGTTCCGGGGACGGTTCTCCCGGGACTACCGGGATGACAGAAAAGTCCGTGAAGGGTTGTTTTGCCGGTCTCATCCCCGGTGATCGTCTGAACTGAACCTCTTATAGTACCTGCGAGGAGATCATCAGCAGGGCCATGAAGATGAGCAGCACACCGAAGATGCGCTTGACCTGGATCTCGTTTGTGCGGGTAGCGACGACTGTACCAAGACATGCCCCGAGTGCCGCACCGATGCCATAGACAATCAGAAAAGGCAGGGAGATCTGGCCGAGCACGGCATACGAGATCGAACCGGCAAGTGCGAGGGCAATAATGGTGAACATGGACGTCGCAATCGCGTAGTGCATGGGAACCCCGATGGTGGCAAGTGCAGGTACAAAAATAGTTCCGCCGCTCGTGCCGGTGAGGCCCCCCACGAGGCCGCCAACCGCACCCCACACGAGAAGATGCGAGTTCGGAATGAGGGTGACCGGCTGGGTCTCGTGTGAAGGGACTGTTGCCGAGAGCATGAACGAGGGGCCAAACCGGATCTCCGGGAAGAACCGGAATGCCGGGATCAGCATCTCGAATGAGATCAGGAATAGGACTATCGAGAAGATCCCCACAAGGATACGGGCGTCGACATAATGGGTGATGACCGAGCCGACAACGGAGAAGAGAACCGATGGCGGGATCATAATAAGGGCGATTTTATACAGTATTTTGCCCTGACGGTGATACCAGAACGAAGCAGAGAACGATGTGAAGATTATCACAGTGAGACTTGTGCCCATCGCCGTCTTGATATCAAGGTTGAAGAGGAGGTTGAGTGTCGGTACGAATAAGAACCCGCCACCGAGACCTATGGCCGCAGATACAATGCCACAGCCCAGCGCGATAATAAATGCGACAAGGTATTCGAACACCGAGGAACCCCTCTGTATGATTATGAGCGCACTACTATAATATTCCCGGGTTTTACCGGATCCGGATAAAATCCATAAAAAACCGGTAGCTTCTCATGACAGGGAATAATTCCTGTTTGCCATACCCTCGTAAAAATCCATGGTTGCCCGAATTGCCTCCACGAAGAGCCACCCTGGTATCAGAACTGCCTGAGTGAAACCGGGTTAATGCCTGTCACTCACCGGATACAGCGAAACCGGATTACGCCTTTCGGAACCTTACCGGCACCGGAAAGATGGTGTTATTTTCTCCGTAAAGTAACGAATGCGATAAAAAGAACCAGTGGCGGGATAAGGATGACGGACGTTTCACTTGGCGTCAGGGGCGTTATGGATATGACGCTGGACGTTGTGGGGGCGACGGTCACTTTCTGTGGCGCAACGGAGACCAGCGCGAACATGGAAAGTCCCCCGGGTGATTCACCGGTAAAGACCATATTGAAAGAGGTATCCAGGCCGGAAAATTTTGTATCGAGCAGCTGAGATGACCCGTCATCTGCCAGCCGGAAGATCTTCACACCGGAGATCCCTCCGTGGTTCAGGACCCATGACGGCGCAATGTCCATAGTAACAACCGATTGGCCAATATAGGACTTATCTTCAAGGTCCGTCTTTTCCACCTGCGCGGTATAAGCGACCGCATCCAGCCGGTATCCCTTTTCATTGACGGTATTTTCCATTATGGTCATGGTATGGGTATCCGGTTGTTCGGCAAGAGAGAACCCGATCGCGGCATCGCCGGGAGGCATGTTGTTCATTTCGGAATGGAATGCTGCAGAAACCATACCTTTTCCGGCAAACTGCGCAGTAACGGGGGAACTTTGCATTGAAATTGACGCAATTCCTGCAGAAATTTGTCCGTTATTCACTACCGGGGCCGATTGCGTTGTAATGGTGATGGCAACCGGACCCTTCTCCAATGATATGGCATTATTTTGTTGCGAAATTTTTTCCCCTGAAAACTGGGCTTTCTGCACGTTGATAGTGATCCGATTGCTGTTACCAGCAGAACTGACTGTTGACCCCTGGACACCTACTGCGACACGATAGGATCCCCTGCTCTGGGTTTCTGTCTGGGCTTGTCCCCGATTACCGCCGGAGTTACCTCCCTGGTTGTTACCCCCTTGGTTGTTACCCCCTTGGTTGTTACCCCCCTGGTTGTTACCTCCCTGGTTGTTGCCTCTCTGGTTGTTACCTCCCTGGTTGTTACCTCCCTGGTTGTTACCTCCCTGGTTGTTACCTCTCTGGTTGTTACCTCCCTGGTTGTTGCCTCCCTGGTTGTTGCCTCCCTGGTTGTTGCCTCCGTGGCCACCGCCTCCGGATCCACCGCCTCCGGACCCGCCACCTCCGGATCCACCACCTCCGGATCCTCCTCCTCCGGATCCTCCTCCTCCGGATCCTCCTCCTCCGGATCCACCGCCGCCATGGCCACCACCTCCGTGGCCACCGCCACCACGTGCCAATAAATCCGTGGTGGATGCAGAAGAATCAGGAACAGCCATCGGGAACTGGGATACCGCGTCTCCAAAACGGATATCCGGTGTTCCTGCTCTTACTGAACCCATCGGTGAGAACGATGACGTAAGCAATCCACCTTGTGCCGTCATCTGCATGGCACCCAGAACAACAATGAACACCAGAATTTTTCTGATGTGCATGTACAGATTGGATCCAGGCATGCGAATCCTATCCAGATACTTGTTCTCGTACATCAAATTTTTGATATTAGTATGGACCTTTTACAACCCCGTTTTAAAAAATAGGCGGTTGAGGGTAGGTTCTGCTATTGTAGTATGGAATAATAAATTTTTCGCACAAGCACCATTGAAAGATATCCACTTTGACAAAATCGTGTGCGGGAACCCACCGTTTTCCCCTGCAAAGGAATGGATAATTACTTTTCAGATCCGGGATAAAGATGAAAACCCGGTTGCTGTCTTATTTTTTTCCCAAGCCGTAATATTTCCGCAGGAATTCACGGATCTTTTCAGATTCAATGTATCCCTGGTCGAGTTTGCGGACAATCTCATTTATCATTGTCGCCAGCCGGATGAACTTTTCTTTATGGACATCCTCCATCAGATCGGCGGTACCGATAATACCCTGGAGGGGATTTCGCAGCTGATCGTTGAGGATTGCGAACTGTTGCATGTTCTTCTCGATCTGCTGGAACGCTTCCCTCTTCAGGCGCTCAACATCCTTGCGTTCGGTGATGTCGCGTGTGATGATAAGAACTGCTTTTTCGCCAAACTCGTCAAAGGTCTGAGCAATGACCTCGACAGGGATCAGCGTTCCCTGCTTTGTGCGATAACTCCCTTCAAACTGGACCTTCCCATTTGAGATAAGCTGCCCTGTTACGGAACCCTGATCCTTTTCATCTTCTGCAGCCAGCAAATCAACCAGCTTCATTGCGGCCAGTTCGGGACGGGAGTACCCGAGTATCTCAACCGCTGCATTATTCGCCTCAATCAACTCACCAAACCCTTTCTGGTTACTGAACCGCCAGACAAGAACCGGATCGGCGATGCTGTTAAAGAAGAGATGATAACTTTTTTCTCTCTGGTCAAGGCGGCTTTTGAGGTGCTGCTGGGACACTTCAAGTTCGCCCAGCATTGTGTTGACATCGGTGGCCAGTTGCGCCACTTCGTCGGTTCCGGACACCGAAACACGTGCCGAGAAGTCCCGGGCTGCACCGATGGAGTTCACGCGTTTGCTCACGTACAGGAGCCGGGATATGACGGTTTCATCGAGCAGGAGCAGGATGATCACACCAAGGGAGATCCCTAAAATGACCAGGAATGCAAAGAAGTAGATCGTGGTCGATTTTCCTTCGGCATAGATGTCCCGGGGGATGGTCAGCCGCAGGATAAGCAACGGCGACCCGTTTATATCCCGTATGAGTGCATAGGTCCCGATATTCTCATTACCAAGGACTGCGACATACAGCGGAGCGTTGACGGTGATGGCATCATTATCCTGGAGCTGGACAAAAGGTTCCGTTCCGTTCTGGAATGAGGCCATCGCCGTCTTATAGTCCCCGGGAAGGGCAGGGTCGTCATAACGGCGGATCTCAAGCGGCAGCTGGACCAGGTTTCCGAGCCGCTGGATTTCGGTTGCATCCAGATACCTTGCCATGAGTATATAGCCGATGGGCGTGGCTGATGTGCCAGGACCATACACCGGCTGAACTGCAAGGAGGAGGGGATCCTGAGGATCCCCCATAATGCCGATGAAACCGTTCTCCTGTGATTGCATGGTTGAAATGACAGCCGGGGCCAGGGGTAAAGTTGTGAGGGATGCGGGGACCGGTGTCTCCTGCTGTTTTTCTATGTCGTACCCTGTGCCGGCGATTAATTCACCGGAAGCGTTATAAAAAAGGATATAGCTGAACCTGAGGTGATCAAGGGTCCGGTTATCAAGTTCCGAGAGAAAGCCGGGTTTATCCGCATGCGCGATAAAGTCCTCGACAGAACCCCGCGATGACCAATCTCCGGCAACAGCATCGAGCTGGTTGATATCTGCTGCCAGTATCGAGAGAGCACGGTTCGTGTCTTTCTGGGCACTCTGGACCTCAACGGTATGAAATGCGTCCATTACGATAGTTTCCGATGCGATCAAAAAGACCAGTAAAAGAGCGATAAGCATTGCAGAGAGGATGAGGATGGTCTTTACCCGGATTTTCACAACGTATCCGCCGCCGTGCTGTACTGCTTAGTTCTGGTTATTGAATCCCCGGGAGTTATTACACTATCGCCCGTAAATTTTCCTGGTTTTCGCCGTATCACCGGCCGATCTTTTAGGGCGGCCCGGAGACCTGAAATACGCTGAAATTCCGGATTTACCGGGATCCTGGTGCGGGGAGAGAGCTCGCTTATGTTTTCACCGGTTTTTTGCCGGGTGAACCCGCCCGGTCCATCCCTGCTTCGTCAGATCCGAAAATCCTGCGCTATTTATGCATCTCTTTATCGTGTCGCCCGCCAATGAGACACTATTCTTATGCAGAGCACTGAAAAAAAGATAAAATTGATCCGTGACAAGCTGAGCAGGATCGGGATCGGAGAGAAAAATCTTGACGATGAAACCATACTCACTTCTTACAGCATCAACTCGTGCGGGAACCTGTGTTCGGTCCCCAAGAGCCATTAATCCTCTTTTCCCATAACCGGAAATATCCGGAAATTATTGTCTTCATATCACGTACGGGATCAGTCCTTTGACTTCCCGCTTGTATTTTGCGTATTCCTCGCCGAACTCCTCAAGAAGGAACTTTTCTTCCATCCGGAACTTTATTATAAACAGGACGAGGATGAGGAGGACGCAGCAGAAGACAATAAAATACCCAAAACTAATCCCGGTCCCGATAAGCCCGAGGAGGATCCCTGAATAGATCGGGTGACGCACGAACCGGTACGGCCCGGTCCGGGTGATCGTGTGATCCTCACGGATGGTAGGCATCCCGCTCCAGTTCTTTCCCAGGTGGACCCGGGCCCAGACCGCAAACGCGAGGCCGGCGAGGGTGAGAAGGAGACCGGCGATGGTATAACCGATCCCCGCAGGTACGATCCGCTCCGACAGGAGGTCGGGCGAGAGCCAGTTAATGAGGAAAACCCAGAGAGCGACCCAGATAATCCCGTACATGAAAAACGAGAGCCGGGATTGCTTCCGTTTCACCGGCGAACGGGTCTTCCACGCGGAGATGATCCAGAATGCATAAAACCCTGCCCAGATGACGATGAAAAGCAATTCCGCAACCTGCATGGTATCTTCCTTTTTGCCCGCAGGGAAACGCCGGCGCGAAAGACCGCATGGCGATCCTTTCCGGTTCCCTGCCGGGTACGAGTGCCTCACCGGAGTTGCCACCAGAAAGTAATGAAGGTATGCATACCCGGGAGGGCCGATATGCCAGGATAGAGGGAAAAACGCCCCAAAACCACCGCATCCCGCCCTCCGGATACCCCTGTTTCACTCGTATGAACCCGATAGAGGCAGATCCGAGATGTTTTCCCGGAAAAACGGATCGTTTTTTGCCTGGAACAGACCCCCTTTATTTTCGGGCCATAGACGCATTTCCAGCCCTCCCGGCGCTCTGCATGGCCAGTTGATCATTCCCTTTTTCGCGATGAAAGGAACGCTGCTAAATTGCACGGTTTTATCCCGTTTAAAAAGCCCCGTTTCCTAAAATACCGGTTTATAGGAAGAATTTTTTCGGGCGTTGGCACTATTTCCACTGGAACGCTCCGGGCACGGATCCGGCCCGGAAACTCTTTCGTCGGAGAAGGGATCATGGGAGACGACAGGTCAGGCTACCGACCCCCCTTTATAAGGGAGGCTCTGCCCGGAGAGGGGAGGAGACCGCACCCTACCGGGCGTGCGGGTTCGTGTAATTATCCGGCCCCCACCATTCGAGCTCCCCCACGGAGAGCTCATGAACCCGGAGCCTTCTCCAGGCCCGTTCGTGCTGGGTGCGGAGCCAGATCTCCCGCGGGATCCACTGAGGGAACGGCAGCGTGCGGATATCCCGGAGATCGTCCGGCAGGAGTTCTTCGTAGACCGTATCCGGGTTGATCCGGTACCGGGTCTGCCGGACCTTCACGATACAGGCCGCTTCGGGTTTGAAAACAAAGAGGTCGTACGCGAGATCCGGATCGCTGTTCT
>Ga0209039_10000282_pt1 | contig 48848 bp, 37 predicted proteins | sample BogFormECP12_OM1_FD_188238 | JGI IMG/M metagenome (GOLD analysis project Ga0209039, IMG submission 188238) | Bog forest soil microbial communities from Calvert Island, British Columbia, Canada - ECP12_OM1 (SPAdes) (version 2) | ecosystem: Environmental > Aquatic > Freshwater > Wetlands > Bog ...
TTCCGGTCCGAACCTCAGGGCACTTGAGAATATATGACCCACAGCGTACTCTTGCAAGCCAGCGAGTCTTATAGTCTGATGTCATATTATATCATATCATTCTCCGGTTGCGGCAAAGGGCCGGGCTGTGCTAGTCTGACGGTTGTATCGGCGGTCGCCGAGAAGTTGGATGATTCGTCTAGGAAACCAAATCACCGAGCGGGAGCGAAACCCGTGGCCTCTCCGCTCGGCCCCGGAACATTCGCAGTAAACCTCGAGCGTTCTTTCAGGCTTGTCGAAAGTGAGGAGGAAGTATGGGCTTTGTGGCTGTCGCCCGGCGCCGTTTCGGAATTGCCGGCGAACTGATCGCATTCTTGGCGCAAAACAAGCGCTGGTGGCTGCTGCCGATCGTGATCATGCTGCTGCTGATGGCGGTGCTGATCATCGTGGGGCAGAGTTCCGCCATCGCGCCGTTCATCTACACTTTGTTCTAGGGTTGTTTGACCCCTGACTATTGGCCATGGCTGGCGGCTGCGTCGTATTACCGTCAAGAACCTCTGGGTTACACCAACTGGCCCGGATTTCTCGCACGAAAAGGGAAAGGAGGGGTTTTACCCGGTTGTCCTCAGTCAGCGGATTCGCTTCCTGTGAGCTTGCGCACCCAGCAGGGCTTCCTTCTCGTAAGGAATTACCAGCCGTCGTTGGCATCGATGGGTCTGTGATGCAGCTCTGTTGCCCGGCGACGCGTTGTCGCCGGTGAGACAGTCGATTCGAATCCGGATCGAACTCCCGCTATCTGATCGCCGAATTTCGCGATAGAATCGTTCATAGCAATTGCCTCCATATGACCGTAATTTCTGAACAAACACATGATACACAGAACGGTCGCACGCCCGATGGACCTTGCATTCCGGAGGCGGTCGCGTGTATTGTCACCGGCTGCCCGGAAAAAGAAAACGAGAATTTAGGGTAGAGGAAAGGAAAGACGGATATGATCCCCGACAGCGTGAACTCCGTGAAACAGCGTCCGCTGCACTGGCCTCGAATCTACCTGGCGTTGGCCCTGACCACATTTGCGACACTCCTGCTGGAATTGTCCCTCACTCGCATCTTTTCGGTGGTTTTCTACTACCACTTCGCCTTTCTGGCGATCTCCATCGCCCTGTTCGGTCTGGGAGCCGGTGGTGTGTTTTCATACGTGGTGGCCGGGTGGCGAGGGCATCTTTTCAGCCGTCTAGGATGGCTCAGCGCCGTCAACAGCCTGCTGGTGGTGCTGCTGCTAGCCTTGGTGTTGGCCAAGGACTTGACCAACTTGCAACTGGCTCTGGTCTATTTCGTTGCTGCCCTGCCCTTCTTTCTGGCCGGGACGATTGTTTCTCTGGCCATTTCCGAGACGATCCAGAAGGTGGATCGGGTGTACTTCTTCGATCTGATGGGCGCGGCGGCTGGGTGTTTGGTGCTGGTCCCGCTGCTGAACCGTCTGGGCGGCCCGAACACGGTGATCGTGGTAGCGGTGCTCTTCGCTGCGACGGCGGCCGTGTGGCACAGCATGGCGGGCTCCGTCTCAGGGCGAACGGCCTGCCTGGCACTGGCACTCGGAATGATCGCGTTTCTTGTCTACAACACCACCCATAACCTGGTGGACGTCACGTACGCTAAACGACGTAAGCTTGAGAGCGAAAGCTTCGTAAAGTGGAACAGCTTTTCGCGTGTTGGGGTAACCACGCAAGGACGCATCGTCATTGACGCGGATGCGGACACCTGGATTGCCGGGTTTGACTTCGAGAATCTTGCCGCGCGCGACCGCCACGATCTGCTAACGGTTGGACCGGGACTGCCGTACGTGGTGCGGCCGGGTGCCAAGACTTTGATCATCGGGCCGGGCGGCGGATATGATGTCGCGCGCGCGCTCGCCTCTGGCAGTAAAGACGTCACAGGTGTCGAGATCAACCCCATCATCGCCACCACCATCATGCGAGAGAAGTTCCTTCGCCGGAGCCAAGGGATTTACCTGCGTCCGGAAGTTCACATCGTGGTGGAAGACGGCCGGAGTTTCGTGCGCCGCAGCCACGAGAAGTACCAGGTGTTGCAAGCGACCTTGGTGGACACTTGGGCATCGACGGCGGCCGGCGCCTTCGCGCTGGCCGAGAACAATCTCTACACTGTGGATGCGTTTCGCGACTACCTGGGCCATCTGACCGATGATGGGGTGATAGCCTTCACGCGCTGGTCCTTCGATCCGCCGCGTGAATCCCTGCGGTTAGTGTCCCTGGCGAGGGAGGCGCTGACCCAGATAGGCGAGTCGGAGCCGTGGCGACACATCATCGTGGCGCACGAGGAGCGTATGGGTGGACGGACGGACACGGTTCTGATCTCGCGCAAGGCCTTCTCGGACGCCGACTTGGCACGCGCTCACTCCGCCCTGGCTGACGCCAACCTCTCGGCAGTCTACATGCCTGGCGCCGTAGGCCACGGGCGTGGGTTCGAGTTCGTGGAGTTGCTTCGCAGCCCCGATCCGCTGAACTATGAGCGCAGCTATCCGTTCGATATCACCCCCGTGACTGACAATCGGCCGTTCTTCTTCTACACGGTCCAGCCGCGCGACATCTGGTCGTTCCTCACGACCGGGCCGCGTGGGGCAATGGACTATAAGGTCAACAGGGCTGTGCCGCTGCTGTTCGGGCTGATGGGAATCAGCGTGCTTGCGACCCTCGTGATCCTGCTGCTGCCCCCGCTCGTGCTGGGCACACGCCTGCCTCGCCAGAAGGGCTTGCTGGTGTTCCTCCTGTATTTTCTATTGATCGGCGCCGGCTACATTCTGATTGAGGTGGCGCTCATCCAGAAATTCGTTCTGTTCCTTGGCCACCCCACTTATGCCCTTACCGTTGTGATCTTCTCGATGCTGGTCTCGAGTGGACTGGGCAGCTACTTCAGTCGGCGGGTGCTGAAGCAGAGTGAGGTGCGCTGGGCGACAGCGCTGGGCACGATCGCGATCCTGGTCGCGCTGCTGGGGATCATCGCCTCGTCTGTGCTGCCCATAGCGGTAGGACTGCCGCTCTGGCTGAAGATCGCCATCACGGTCCTGATGATCTCTCCGGCTGGATTTGCCATGGGGATGCCCTTTCCTACCGGGCTGAAGCGGCTGGAAGAGTGGCACAAGCCGTCGGTTCGGTGGGCGTGGTCGTTGAATGCTGCTTCCAGCGTGCTTGGCTCGGTAGGAGCCTTGCTGTGCGCCATTTACTTCGGATTGATACAGACCCTGTTTATCGGCGGCTTGCTGTATGTAGCGGCGCTGGTTATTGTCTTGTACTTGCGGGGCCGGGCAGGTGTCGAACCCAGTTCTGCATCGGGTCAAGTTGTCGCTACCTAGGCGCTCGACTGATTGTCGCTTGGCTTACCGTGAGGAGGCAGGGAGGGAGAGATTGAATCATGATCCCGGACAACGTGAACTCGATGAGACCATCTCCTCTGCACTGGTCCCGAATCTACTTATCGGTGGCCCTGACCACGCTTGCGACACTCCTGCTGGAATTGTCCCTCACTCGCATCTTTTCGGTGGTTTTCTACTACCATTTCGCCTTTCTGGCGATCTCCATCGCCCTGTTCGGGCTTGGAGCCGGCGGTGTGTTTTCGTACGTCGTAGCCGGGTGGCGAGGCCATCTTTTCAGCCGGCTCGGATGGCTCAGCGCCGTCAACAGCCTGGTGGTGGTCTTGACGGTAGCCTTCGTGCTGGCCAAGGATTTCACCTTCTTGCAACTGGCCCTGGTCTATTTCGTTTCCGCCCTCCCGTTCTTTCTGGCCGGGACGATCGTTTCTCTGGCCATTTCCGAGACGATCCAGAAAGTAGATCGGGTCTACTTCTTCGATCTGATGGGCGCGGCGGCCGGGTGCCTGGTGCTGGTTCCGCTGGGCGAAAGCCCTGGGCACGATCGCAATCCTGGTGGCGCTGCTGGGGATCATCGCCTGGTCTGTGGTGCCCATAGCGGTAGGACTGCCGCTCTGGCTGAAGGTGGCTGTAACGGTCCTGATGATCTTTCCGGCTGGATTTGCCATGGGGATGCCTTTTCCGACCGGCCTGAAGTGGCTGGAAGACCGGCACAAACCTTCCGTCCGGTGGGCGTGGTCGTTGAATGCGGCTGCCAGCGTGCTTGGCTCGGTAGGAGCGTTGCTGTGCGCCATTTACCTCGGATTGATACAGACCCTGTTTATCGGCGGCTTGCTGTATGTAGCGGCGCTGGTTATTGTCTTGTACCTGCGGGGCCGGGCAGGTGTCGAACCCAGAGGAAAACCTTCTTGTTGACGAACTATGTACCCAATGATAGGATCTATCATCAGTGCCGGCAGAGGGAAGGATGAAGCCGGGTCGAACCAACACCTGTCGCATCAGCATGAAGCGGTTGCAAATAGATGATGAGGGTGGAGTTTCCCATGCCAACGCTGTGTACAATTCGGCGTTGGGGAGTTGGCAAAATGGCAGCTTTCGACTCTTATTAGGCAAGCGGAGAATTGGCGCAAAATGGACCTGGAACTCGCCGAAAGGCAGCAGCAACTTCAGAACGGCGCTATCGAGTTTGCCCGGTTGGAGTTGAACGACGATATCGCCCAGCGGGACCGCGACGGGGCATTCAGTCTGGACGGTTGGAAGAAGTGCGCCGCCTTTGGCGCTCTCGGACTGCCGGTACCGGCCGAATATGGAGGCATGGGACTCGGTATTACCGACGTGATCGTGGTGATGGAAGGGCTGGGCTATGGCACGCGTGACCAGGGGCTGCTGTTTTCCATCAACGCTCACCTCTGGACCAATTCGCTCCCCATCCTGGTTTACGGTACCGAGGGTCAGCGGCGGAAGTATCTTCCCGGACTCTCGAATGGCGAACTGATTGGCGCCAATGGCGCCTCCGAGCCGGACGCGGGTTCGGATGTTTTCTCGATGCGCACGCGGGCCGAGAGGCAAGGGGATCACTACATTCTGAACGGGACCAAGACCTTCGTCAGCAACGCGCCGGTAGCGAACCTGTTTGTCATCTATGCGACCGTAGACCCCCGCCTGGGACCCATGGGGATCACGGCTTTCATAGTGGAACGGGATACGCCCGGCTTGGTCGTGAGCCGCCACATGGAAAAGATGGGACTGCGCACCTCGCCCATGGCGGAGTTGGTGATGAATGATTGCGCTGTCCCGATCGCCAATCGTCTCGGTCGAGAAGGCCGTGGCGTGGCCGTGTTCGAGTCGTCCATGGAGTGGGAACGAGGCTGCATCCTGGCCAACTACCTGGGACTGATGAGGCGCCAACTCGAGAACTGCGTCGAATATGTGCGCAGCCGCAAGCAGTTTGGCAAGCCGATTGGGAAATTCCAGTCGGTGGCCAACCGCGTTGTGGACATGAAGGTCCGGTTGGACGCCTCAAGGCCGCTCGTGTACCGTATCGGCTGGTTGAAGGAACGGAACCAGCCAGCCATGCTGGAGTCCGCTCTCGCCAAGCTGTATGTTTCCGAGAGCCTGGTGGCCTCCTGCCTCGACGCTCTCCAGATTTACGGGGGCTACGGCTACATGGTGGAGCAGGGCATCGAGCGGGAATTACGCGACGCGCTGGGCAGTACCTTATACTCGGGGACTTCGGAGATCCAGCGTAACGTGATCGCCAAGTGTTTGGGGATCTGATGTTCTGATTTACGATGCGCGACGACCACCGACAAAAGAAAGAATTGACGATTGACGATTGACGATTGACGATTGGAAAAGCGGAGTGGCTTGCGTCTTCTCTTCCAATCGTCAATCGTCAATCTGCAATCGGCAATTCCCCGCTTTGGTCGATGGACAGAATGGGGAATTGTGACATGGACACCATGAAAGAAGAGCTTCGACAGTATATTCTCTCGGAGTTCCTACCTGGGGAAAAGCCTTCTAACCTTCGGGATGACACCCCGCTCCGCACCAGCGGGATTCTTGACTCGGTGGCTACGCTGCGGCTGGTGACGTTTGTCGAGGAGCACTATGGCATCGAGGTGGAAGCCCACGAGGCGGGAGTCGAGAACTTCGACACTATCGAGAGCATCTCCTCGTTCATTCAGAGCAAGCAAAAGCCTGCGTGAGCCTTGCGGATTTGGAGGGACCGTTGTCCGCTTTGCATCTTTCGCATTACCTCGAGGCTAGCGCCCTTCGTTGCCCGGAGCGCGTGGCCGCCGTCGATTCGGACGGTACGTCGCTCACGTACCGGGAGCTGAACGATCGCGCCAGCCGTGTTGCCGGATTCCTGGCCAGCCAAGGCATACGCCGGGGCGACCGGGTGGGGTTGCTGCTGCCTAAGGACACAGCCGCGCTGACCGCCTTGTTTGGCACCCTCAAGGCCGGGGCCGCCTATGTTCCGGTCGACTGGACAGGGCCGGCCGAGCGCGTTCGATCAATTCTGGCCGACTGCGACGTGCGGGCCCTGTTTGCGGATGGTCGCCGCGCGGACTTGGCGGCGGACATCGAGACCGTAATTCTGCTGGGCGAGGACAAAGGCGACGGGCCGCGAGGGTCCGTATCGGGCCGCTTCTCGTGGGACAAAGCGCTGGAACACGAGCCTTTGCCTGCCGATCCGGCGGCGCGACGACCTGACGACCTCGCTTACATTCTCTACACGTCAGGCTCAACGGGGATTCCCAAGGGCGTGACGTTGACTCACCAGAATGCCACCAGCTTCGTGGACTGGTGCTCGTCGGTGTTCACCCCATCGGAAGATGACCTTTTCAGTAGCCACGCCCCGTTTCACTTTGACCTTTCGATTTTGGATATTTATGTACCTCTGAAACACGGCGCCAGCGTTCACCTGGTTCCGGATGAGTTGGGAAAGAACCCCAAGGACTTGGCCCGCTTCATCGCCAGCCGCCAACTCTCGGTGTGGTATTCCACTCCGGCCATCCTGGGGCTACTGGCGGAGTTTGGAGACCTGGACCGCCTCGACTGTTCCCATCTGCGCCTGGTGCTCTTCGCCGGGGAGGTATTCCCGGTAAAGCAGTTGCGCCGGCTGGTATCGCACTGGCCCTGGCCCGCGTACTACAATCTCTACGGCCCGACCGAGACCAACGTGTGTACGTACGCCCGGATTCCGACGCCCATTCCGGAAGGCCGTTCGGAACCCTACCCGATCGGATGGCCCTGTTCCCACTGCGCCGCCCTGGTGATCGATGCCGAGGGCCGGCGGGTGGAAGGGGGAGACGAGGGCCTGCTTTACATCTCCGGCCCGTCGGTATTCATAGGCTATTGGAATCGGCTACAAGAGACGGCTGCGGCATTTCTCGATCGCGACGGCGCCCGCTGGTATAACACCGGTGACGTGGTGAAACAGCAGGGGGACGAAGGCTTGTTGTACCTGGGGCGGCGCGACCGCATGGTGAAACGCCGCGGCTACCGCATCGAACTGGGCGAGGTGGAAAGTTGCCTCTACCGGCACCCTGCAGTCAGCGGCGCCGCGGCGGTACCCGTGCAGAGCGCGGAAGCGGGCGTCCGAATCGTTGCCTACCTGGTGGCTCCGGCCGCCTCCCGGCCTTCCATCGTTGAGATGAAAACCTTCTGCAACCAGCATCTCCCGTCGTACATGAATCCCGACGTCTTCGTCTTCGTGGATGCCCTCCCCAGGACTTCGACGAACAAGGTCGACTATCAGGACTTGATTCGAAGATTTGAGCCGGACCGGAAAGCGTAGAAGAGGTCCTGCAAGAGATACGGAACCGTACCGGACCTTCAGCGACGCAGCGGAATTGTGGTTGATGTGAGCCCGCCACGCGCCAGCGCCTTGGTTCTTGGCGGTCAAGTACCTGTCGCCGGCTGGTTGCGGCGCCGTCACCATCAAGCCTCCGGCACGTGAGCGCGGAAAGCGTGACCACAGGCCGTGCCCTCCATCTGACCGGCTTCCGAGGATTGCGAGGAGGTGCCGTCATTAACGCGTGGTGTGGAGCCAGCCACTATTGGAAGACCGCACCCAACCAGTTGCCTGGCTCCTCAGACGCAAGACAATAACCAGCGCCGCCACATAGAGCAGGGCGCCGACGAACAGGGTCTGTATCAATCCGAGGTAAATCGCGCACAGCAAGGCTCCTACCGACCCAAGCACGCTGGCAGCCGCATTCAACGACCACGACCGGACGGAAGGTTTGTGCCGGTCTTCCAGCCACTTCAGACCGGTCGGAAAAGGCATCCCCATGGCAAATCCAGCCGGAAAGACCATCAGGACTGGTCGAGCAGAGGTACGCATCTCGTGAAGTTATCGCACCACGGGGATTCCGCTCATCATCGCTAGGCTTGCACTCAGGGAGTGCTGACGGGTATAGGCATGGGACGTTTGGAAAGAACGTTATAGCTAGCGGCCTTGACTCAACCGACATAACTAGCCGCGTGTCCAGCGTTTTGGGAAAAAACGTAAGGGCGGGCGGAACGCCAACAGCGACTCATCATCTGCTTTTATCACCCTTGACGACTATCCTCACTTTTGTGCCGCACACCCGTCAATGAGTCGCTTCTTGTTGTGAGCTTGTGCACCCGGCGGGGTATTCGAGGGCTTCCTTCAGGTAAGGAGTTACCCAGCGGTCGTTAACATCGATGGGCCGGCGATGCAGTTCTGTTGCCCGGCGCAATTCTCTCGCGCCTGCCGCGCTGTCGCCGGTGAGATAGTCGATCGTGGCCAGATTCGCCCACACCTCCCACGAATTCTGGTCTACCTTCATGGCTTCGAGCAGATACTCTCGCGATAGCTCATAGTTGAAAAACGGCGTCTTCATGGCGTAGGTCCCCGTATCCAAGAAGGCGTGTAGACGCAAGGGGGATTTCGGTTCGAAGTAGCCAGCGTCGGTGAGGAACGTGCCGACCGGGCAACACTCTTCCGGTGGCTGGCGAGCAGGCAAGAATCCGATTTCGACCATCGTTTGAACCAGCGCTTTCGCGGTGAGTGAATCGCCGAGCGGCGTCGTGTGACAATTGTCAAAAATCAAGTCATTGCCAACCAAGCCGTGTTCCGAATGCTCCTCATACACTCGATCCAGATCGACCAGGTGGACATCCGGGGTTGCGGACGCCACTCTTCGAATGATGGAGTTGGTCTCGGGGATTGCCCGCCACGGAACGGGGTCAAGATCCCTTGCTTTTACGAACGACTCCCGGGCATCGGCGTAGGAGCCCCTCGCCAACTGGACCCGCCCGCGCAGGAAGTACAGCATGGCGTCCTCCGGGTAGAGGCTAAACCCTGCCGTCACGGCGTCGGCCGCCTCTCCGTACTTTCCGTTGCGAAGGAGTTCCTGAATCCGCGACACGGTGCCGGTATAGCCCTGGTTTCGTCCCGGAAGCCTCTGATAAGCCGGAGGCCAATCGGCGATGTTCGAGGGCGACGTAGCCAGGAGCAGGGGGATGCGTCTCTGGCTAGTCCGTTCCACGATGAGTCTCATCTCTTTTTCGAGGGTGACTAACCTGCTCTTGAAATGATCCGATTCCCGGTCCCAGGGCTGAACTTGGCACGGCATCGGGTCAACGCCTCGAGACCCCGTTACCTTCCCGACGGCCCGCTGCAAGAGTCTCGTCGTGGCAGAATAAGAGAGCAGCAGCTCCGGGATACGGGCAATCCCCTCCGGCTCCGGTCCCCAAGTCAGAAACTCGTTGCTTCCGGTGATGACAAGGATCAAGTCGGGCTGCTCATCGAGTCGGCTCGTCAATTCTCGCAGCACGTAGGCTGTGTTCTTGCCTCGCGCCCCAAAGTTGTAGATCCGGATATCGCGATCGGGATAGAAGCGCCGCAGCCAGTAGCGCATCTGGGCGATGAAACTGATTTCGGGAACGGGCTCGCCCCACACCGTTGACGCACCGAAGGCGAAGACACGAAGCTCCGAACCCCTCTTCGGGGCAACCTGCTGAGGCTGCGTCCACGGGTATTTGGCTCGCTCCACGTGCCGGGAGATCAACTCCGTCACCGTCATCAAAGCCAGGAGGATCCCAAGGTTTATGGCCGCGATGAGCAGCACTCGTCCAACTTTGGAAGATGTCATCCGCTTTCTCCGAACTCGTCCATCGGCAACTGCAATAGTGAGGTTCCTTTATAGGTATCGAAGGGTCTAATGAGTCGTCGAGAGCCCCTTGGGACTCATCAATGCAAAAGACCGAGCGCCCACGACCAGTTCCCAAACCCTATGCCGGGGCTCTGCGCGACCGTTCCACCCAGGTAGCTACCGTAGACCAGGTTCTTCAAGTCCGGGGTCAACGCAAAAATAGCGATATCCCACCCGTTCCCGATGTAGTTGGGATAGAGCGCGTCCGGGGTCGTCGGGAAGCTCACCGCGGTGGGCGTCTGACTCGGGGCGACGGACCAGATGTTGCCGTTCGCGTCGAAAGCAAGGCTCCCCGAGTTGTCCAGGTAAATCTCTGAGTCTCCTCCGATGTAGGTCGAGGCGATCAGGGTCGATAAATCAGCCGAGAATTTTGCTACGAAACCGCTACAGATCTTAACATTGTTACCGGAGGGTTTTTCCGTTTGGTAGGCTCCAGAAGTAATGGGAAAGTTCTGGTGCGCATGGTCCGCTACGGTCTCCCCGACCACCACCACGTTTCCGCTTCCGTCCAGCGCGATACCGTCGCACTGCTGCTGACGACCAGTTATTCCTCCGGTCGTGCCGCCGAGAAAGGTCGAATCCAGGATTGCCGTGCCGTCTCCCTTGATGTGGGCAATGTAGCATGACGGAAAACCGTCCCCCGAAGGAATGGTCTTTTGATATCCCGTGGCGTTCCCACCAACGAACATATCGGCGGAGCTGGTTGATCCCGCGACGTAAATGTCTCCGTTCGCGTCGAGCACTATGCCGCCCTCATCGGCGTCCGGTGTCGACGGCAACAAGCCCTTTCCCCCGATGTAGGAGGCCCAGACGAATGCGGTCCCGTCTGACCGCATTTCGTATATCTCCCCGCTCCCCGCGGAGGTGGCGTCACGCGACGTGGGCTGAAACACGCCTGGGGTCGTCGGAAAGTCTGCAATTGATTCTGTATCGCCCTCCCCATAGATGTTGCCGTCGCTATCCATCGTGCAGCGACCACGATTGCCGTCGCCTGTGCTTCCACCCCACCCGGTGAACCAGACAAGCTGCGGTGGGGACGCTCCATCATTGTCAAAGATCTTCGCCGTGTAGCCCATTTGTTTGGACTCAGAGGACGTCCCAATTCTTCTCACGCTGACTCCATCCAACATGGTTCCGTTGGCGATGAAGTTCATGCGCCCAGCGACGCCGAGGTAGCCGTTTGAGTCTATGCCGCAGATGCCATAGACGGTCTCTTCGTCGTTCGACCCCGCCGTGCCCAGGTAAGAGCACCACTTCTTCACGCCGGCGGACGTAAAGCGGCAGATGACCGCATCGTCAGGACCACCCCCAAAGGTCGTCTGAAAGGCCCCGGCCGTTGTAGGGAAGTCCGGCGAATGGCTTCTGCCTCCGACGAAAATGTCCTTCGAAACCGGGTCTTGCCACATGACACGGAGTTGCGTGGCCGGGCCCAGGTAGGTGGAGAAGGTGAGTGCTGTCGAACCCGAACCACGAGTGAGGATGGAGACGATCCCGTTCGACGTTGGTGCGCCAATCGCGGTACTGCCGTTAGTGACGGGAAAGCTGCTGGACTGCGTATTGCCGACTACTGCGAAACTCAGTTGGGAAGCCGGCTGGCTCTGCACCGTAACCGTTGCCGACGCTGACTTAGTCATGTCAACAACTAAGCCTGCGGTCACCGTCACCTGGGAAGGGTTCGGCACGGCCGCAGGAGCCGCGTAGAGGCCCGACGCCGAAATTGTTCCCACGGTCGCATTGCCGCCCGCAATGCCATTTACGGCCCACGTCACCTGCGTGTTGGTCGTTCCTGATACCGTGGCAGTGAACGTCTGCATCCCGCCAACGGTCACGTTGGCGGTCAAGGGAGAAATCGAAATGCTGGTCACAGGGTTCTGTACCGTAACCGTTGCCGACACTGACTTGGTCATGTCAACCACCAAGCTTGCGGTCACCGTCACCTGGGAAGGGTTCGGCAAGGCCGCAGGAGCCGTGTAGAGACCGGAGGCTGAAATTGTTCCCACAGTCGCATTGCCGCCCGCAATGGCATTCACGGCCCACGTCACCTGCGTGTTGGTCGTTCCTGATACCGTGGCAGTGAACGTTTGCGTCCCGCCGACGGTCACCGTGGCGGTCAAGGGAGAAATGGAAATGCTGGTCACAGGGCTCTGTACCGTCACCGTTGCCGACGCAGACTTGGTCGTGTCTACAACTGAGGTTGCGGTGACCGTCACCTGGGGAGGGTTCGGCACCGCCGCAGGCGCTGTGTAGAGACCGGAGGCTGAAATTGTTCCCACCGTCGCATTGCCGCCCCCAATGGCATTCACGGCCCACGTCACCTGCGTGTTGGTCGTTCCGGATACCGTGGCAGTGAACGTTTGCATCCCGCCAACGGTCACGGTGGCGGTCAAGGGAGAAATGGAAATGCTAGGCACAAGGTTCGCCGCTGCCGGAGAGGAGCCTCCGCCACAGCCGCTAAAGAGGACGGAAAACAGACTAATTCCAATGCTGGCCGCAGTGACTTTGTAGTTCACTCTCATAGACACGTGCCAGGATGAACGTGGGTCCCGACCTGGTGCCACACTTCGAATCGACCAGGTCTCCGGTTATTGTTGCATCGCCCGCCAAAAATCGGTCAAGACCGCCGCGAGTTTCTGGTGGCCTTCAGGATTCAGGTGGATGTCCCCTCTAATAAAGAATTTCCTCACCGCAGTCTCAGGCTGGCTTTCTCCCTCAAAATACGGAAAGAAGTTCAAAAAGGGTATACCCCGGGAAGAGCAGAATTCGCTCCAGTAAGCAACCTGGGGAGAATTCACTTCCTTTGCCAGAATCTGGTACGGCCATGGGTAGACCGCAACGCGCAGCTTTATCTTGTGCTCTTCGCACAACGCAACAACCTTCTCCATGTACATGCGACATAGGGCGAGACCGTCCCGGCCCCAGGCATCGAAGAGTGCTCGGTCGAAGGTCCACGCACCCCTTTCCCAGAGCCACCTCGGTGTGGACGGACTGAGGTCGAACGTCTCGACCAGATCGTCCGACCCTACCCGATGCCCCCCCCTCCGTCTTAGCAACGTCCCAACGGCTCGATATGCGATGGTCGTCAACATGAGGTGTTCTGATGCCCATCTCCTGGCAGGGAAGAACCTCGTCCCTAAAATCAACGTACGAGGATCGACAGCCTCGGGGTCAACTTCCCCCCACACGATTCCATTCCTGGCAAAGAAGGCCTCGTCTTGAATATCCGATATGTCTATGAAAACAAACAGCTCATCGACGCCGAGGCCCTGGTCCAACCAATACTTCAGTTTCAGGTAATATAAGCGGGGCGAGTAAGAGGCCACGGCAGCGTTCAAAACCTCGACGTTTCTGCCTTCCAGGGCCGAGGAGAACACGCCAACAAACGTCTGGCCGTAGGGAACTCCCATCCCTTCAGTAAAGGAGTCGCCGAGGAAAAGGACCCGGTGCGCGGAGGTTTTCAAGGGGACAGTGCGCGGCGCACGATCAGCAAAGCCAAGACTATCGGTGAAGAACATGTACCGGCTCGACCCCCATACCCTGGGGCCGGCAAAATAAGGCCGGAACGTGTGATGGAAAACCGGGTCTCTAACGCCGGGTTCGTGTGCTCTGCGTAACGCGCTGTACGCGAGATCCACCAATCCAAAGAGAGTAATGGTCAAAAGGCAGATGAAGAGTAAGCGCCCTGTTTCTTTGCGCCTGAGAGGCTCGTGCGTACGGTTGTTAGGCTGCATCGATCCCATCTTCACCGATGAAGGTCAAACACCTTTGAACTCAAGACGGCGGACGCTCAGCACGAAATAAGGGCAGTCCCGCACTGGGATAAAGGCCTGTCCGCCGCGTGAAGCCAAGACCCCAAACGTGAACAGCAAACAAACGATGACCACCTGGAACATGAGCACCAGGGTGAGGCCAACCATATTCGTCGCCAATCCCGGCATCGCCCAGTTCGTGGAGAGGCGGACGATCACCACCGCGACCAAGGTTACGAGGCCCAGGCCTAAAATGACACAGGTCAACATCAGGATGCGGACACCGATGATGTCGGTGTATACCGACATGGCACTCAACCCGTGGAGAACCCATCCGACCAAGCCCATCTTCGATCGGCCTTTCAGCCGTTTGCCGCGGTCGAGCGGCACGGTGCTCATCGGTAGTTTTGACTTAATGACGCACGCTGCGTAGTGGTTCCATAGCTCGCTGGACCGGACCAGCCGCGGTACCAAAGCAGGCGGTATAACGCTGAAATTCCCTACTCGAATATCGGATCCCACCAGCAACAAGTGAAGCAGACGATAAAGCTGGTAAAAGGCTCGGAAGGCAAACCCTTCCAGTCTTCGCCTTCGCGCCGCGAAAACGGCCTCCCGCTGGCCACGCTCGAGAAAGGCCCGGATGAGCTGAGGAACCTGCTCGGGTGCGTCTTCGCCATCGGCATCCATCACCAAAATGGCCGAGTCAGGAGAGTCCTGGGAAACTCGTACCAAGGCAACACAGATAGCGCGTTGGTGGCCCAGGTTCTTGTACAGTTCGAGCACGTCGACCCGCAGCAAAGCCGCGGGACGCCAGGCCAGGAAATCGTCAGGAATGGCTAGCGCTGAGCCGTCGTCAATAAGCAAAACGGCCGGCCTCAAACCGCTCTTGGCGCATACCGCGTCGAGTTGCTGTAGCAGCAGATCTGCGACTTCCCAGTCATTGTAGACAGGGATCACGATCACCAGTTTGAGTCCTCTGGCGAAGGTGAACCCCTCGCTCGCTGTTCCAGGGTTACCGGTCACTTCCGTTTGCTTCCTTCCCATGCCTGTCAATCAACCACAAACTCAAGCCATTTTCCGCGTACAGCTCGACGGCTGTTCCTCTTTGCTTGAGCCACTCCAGCAGGTCCCCATGCTGCGGTTCGGCGATAATTGCAACGGGACGCTTCAGACCAAGAATCACATTGAGCGCCTCCTCCCTGCGGGTGGGATCTTTGGCGTCGAAGAAATCGGTCAGCGTGGCACGCCTCTGGTCGAGAATCTGCCGCCCGTTCCCCCGCATCACAGAGTCGAGGTAGTCCGCATCCAGGTTCACTCCCGCATAGGCCCAGTCGACCCGGGAGACGTACAAGCTTCGTGACGTCAATCCCGGGTAATAAAACTCACCATTGTCTAACACCAGAACGCTGTTTCCGGGAGTCATCTGGCGCACGGCATTGCAGACGGCTGACCATGGTTGTCCTTGATCCAGTTGAGGGTAGAACTGGCTGGTGTCAAGCCCCGGAATCGGAGCCAAGTGAAGCGTGGTTGATTGGCCGGGGTTCCTCATCCCTGGGGCCGGCCAATAGACATAGGACCAGTGGGCGTAGGTCGTGAAGAGCAACAAGGCTGCCGCCGCCAGCACCGGCGAGGCTTTCGCTCGCGGCCATTCCCGCCAGACCTGTTCCACGGCAAGGGCGGGAAATACGGCCAGGCACATCGCCACTACAAAAATAAACTTGTATTCGTTGTCATAGGCGAGGATATGGAAGGCTGCATGTAAGAAGTAGCTCGCCAGGGCGCCGCCCAACAAGAACGCCGTCGCGCTGCGCCGGGATTTCCAGCAGCGGCGGAGAGTGAAGGCCAGTCCGGCAAGAAGCAGGGAGGAGGCAATCACGGATTCGAGTACCTTCCGCGCCGCGCTCGCCGTGGTGGATAGCAGAACCAGGCTGTGCGTGACAGGCTTATCGGAACCAAGGAACTTAAGCTGGCCGTAGGTCGCCAGAGCCGCAACCAGGAGTAGACCGGCCAATGCCAGCCACTCTCGATACGGAAAGGTCCACCGATCGTTGTGCTTTTCCGCCAGCAGAGCGAGCCCCTTGGCGCCAATGAGGCCGCCGGCCGCCGGGAAAAGCAGCGGGTAGAACAGGCCGATTCCCGTCAGTAAGAGAAAGATGGTGACCAGAAGCTGTTTGGTGAGCGGGCCGGAGCGCACCAAGAGATAAATCATCGCCAGCATCATTCCCAGCCCCAACTCCATAGTGCTGAAGAGTTGGAACTTCGAAACCCATGGGGTATAGCGCGCATCGCCCCAAAGCTGATGCGACATCCCTGCGGGCGCTAATCTCATCAGGATGTATCCCACCGGATTGGTGCCGATAAAAAGCCAAATTCCGGAGCTGAGCTGGGCCAACTTGCCGCCGCCCATCTCCTTGGCGATGCCCGCGGCCAGCCCGTAGTTTAAGACCAGCCAGACCAGATTGCTCCAAACGTAGCACGACATGGGCGGGGAATTCACGAGAAAGCTGTGCACGCCCTCGAACACCAAGCCGCTCCAGACCGGATAGGTCAGTTTGATCCCGGCCAGGGTGGGATCCTCAGGAACCAGGTACCCGCGGGCGAACATGTAGACCGGATCGGCGTAGATCCAGGCGTGCGCGGAGTAGATCCGAGCGTTCGGCGTGATCAGCAGCGACATCATGCAGATAACGGAAATCGCAACGGCTATCGCGCCGATGAGCCAGTCGCCATGGCCCAGAGACTCAACCTGGGGACGGCGCTTCCAAATGAGATAAAGAACCGGCAGGTTGAGCGCCAACAGCACCACGGTAGCCGGCCCGAAAGGAATTCCTATGAGCCGGACCGCGAAGAACTCGATGCTGACGATGAGCGGCGAAAGCGTCGCGCCGGTAAGAAGCCGGGCCCAGAAAGGGATGCCGCCCAGCTCCAGCCCAGACGTGATCCACGCTCCAGGCGTGAATACGAGGAGGAGGTACCCGAGTGCACCGAACCAGGAGGAAAGGCCACCACTCATGAGAACCGAAGCGAAAGGGGACATGAAGCCTCAGTGCGAAAGTTAGGAGGATAGCATACAACAAATCAAAAGAGTTGGGAAGGCTAAGAACGGGTAGGTAACGGGTTATTGTAGCCCACTACCAACGCGTGAAAATCAAGCCCGGGGGCACCGGGTACCCGACTCTATGCCGCCCGAACCGCGCCCACGCCTCAGCTAGCCATTCCAGCCTACCACGCCATCCTAGCAGAATGGCCTACGATTTTTCTTGACAGCGACTTAGGGTTGATATATAATTCTTACGGTTTGATGATTAACTCGAAAGGGATGGGAAAGAGACTTCTTCGAGGTCCTCGACCAAGAAACCGGAGATTACACTGGAGAGAATCGCGGCCAAGCAAGCCGCACATCTTTCCAACGGGCCGCCACGCCGGAGGGCGTGGAGCGAATGCGCGATGGCAAAGCCAAGCATGGCTATCACTCGCAACTTTCGTGGAGTCGAGAGTCTGATCAAAATGCTGATGCGAATCCGGGCCAAAACCCCTTCGCCAAGGCCCCGCAGTGCATAGTCAATATGAAGGAACATCCCACGATATTGATGAAAACAAAGGGCCGTGAAAATCCTTGTTGGAACATCCCACGATGTTGATGAAAACAAAGGCACTTATTTTGTAATCCAACGATATATATGATAATAAACGAGTTATAGTCCGACGCGGCGAACGTCGCCGATTTTGAAGTCGCTCTCCTTAAATTCTCCGCTTTCATTCGTCAATTCTCCAATTTGGAGCGGGGTGGTCGGTGGTAAGTGGTGTTGATCGGCAATAGGCAAGTCGGCAGGTGATCGGCGCGGCAAAGCTCAGCGCTGAAGGCTGAAAACTGAGAGCTTTTTAAAAAACGAAGCCACCGATTTGATTGAAAACAAAGAATCGGGCTTAGGAAAAATCGGGAACGAAGCCACCGTTGGGCGACAGTAGATGGTAGCCAGCCGGCAAGCCTGGCAGCCTGCGCGGCAAGGATGATGCTGCGAGATCCCATCCCAATGCCGTTCTCTAATAGGCGGTCGGAAGTCGTTGGCAGCGGGTAGGAAGGGGAACCAGGCAGAAGGGGACGGACCATCAATTTCTGCCGGACCGAACCCAAATTGTATTGATATCAATGGACATCTTGGCTTGGGTTTCGGTACGAACCCAAGAAGCCATCATGTTGTTGAAAATGAATGGCTTATGTCTCTTTTAGCCGTTATCTGATTGAAAGCTAATGGGTTACTCGGAGAAGGCGGAGGGAGGGACATTGCTAAACCCGACTGGACCTTGCATTCAGGGGCGGTCACGTGTATGTTACCGGCTGGCCGGAAAAAGAAAACGGAATTGAATGGCCCTTGGAGAGGAGTTCCTCGACCGGTGAGTATCTTCAAGCGTGAGAATGTCCAGCGGCTGCTCCTCCTCGCCGGATCCTTCATTTTCGCCGTCCTCGTGCTGGAATTGCTCGGCTTGGCAAGAACCTTGGACTATAGGTCCCTGATCGGGGCTGCCCCCCACGATGTGTTTTCCGATACCAACCTGACCGATCCGGAACTGTTGCACATTCATCCCCCTCATTCGCACTTCAGCGGCGAGGCTCGAGGAGGGAATTTCTCATTGAACTTCCGGATTCCGTCGTCGGACATAACGGACTACCGCTGGGACGTAAACTACGATCAACACGGCTTTCGCAATGACATGGATCTGAAAAACGCCGACATCGTCGCGATCGGCGATTCTTTCGTGGAAAGCACCGCCACTCCTACCGCGCAGTTGACGACCTCGCTCCTCGCGCACCTTCAAGGCAAGGTGGTCGCCAACCTGGGACAGTACGGTTACGGCCCGCTGGAGGAACTGGCGGTGTTAAGGCGATATGGATTGCCATTGCAACCTCGCACCGTACTCTGGATGTTCTTTGAAGGCAACGATCTGAAGGATGTGATTCACTATGACCAGGTGACAGCCGGGCGAGCTAAACCGCTAAGTCGCTGGTCAGCCTTGTGGGACCGTTCGTTTACCAGAACCGCGCTCGCGCGGCTCCGGATAGAGTTCAGGCTCGCCTTCAAGCCCTCCGGTGCAAAACTCTCCGCTGTGGTCGAGGCACCCAACGGTGAGACCCGGACAGTTTACTTCCTTTATCCTCCGCCATCTCTCAACCGCCAGGACCTCGGCGCCCTGGACGAGACTGTGTCCGCCCTGGCCACTGCACACCAGCTCTGCGCCGCCCATGGCGCTCGGCTCATCTTCGTTTTCATCCCGACCAAGTTCCGGGCGTACCGCCCGCTCTGCCGTTTTCCCCAGAAATCCGAGTGCCGCCAGTGGGGCCTGAGTGACCTGCCCGAGCGCCTCCAGCAGGCCGTGGAATCGATCTCACCGGAGATCGGATTCCTGGACCTGACACCCGACCTTGCGGCCGGCGTCAAACGGGGGGAACTTCCGTATTATGTTGACGACGACCATTGGTCTCCCAAGGGACACAAGATCGCTGCCGAGGCGATCAACGATTACCTCTCAGCGAAGCCCGTCGGTCACCCTGGCTTGGAGCCGCGGTAGCTATACACAGCGACATGAATCTCCGCGACGCCGATACCAGCTTTGGTAATAAAATTGCCTTACTGATAAAACCAGATTAGCCTGTTATTCTACGTCTCTAGCGTCGCGGGCTAAGCTGAGGAAAGTAGGCTTGCAGAGGCCAGTTTGAGAGGGCTCGGATTGGACTTAGTGGTGCGGCATCACTGGTTGCTTTAATGCAGCGAATTCTTGCTCTTCCCGGGATTTCGGGTCGAAGAGCGCTCGGTGGAAGGTCCACGCACCCCTTACCCGGAGCCACCTCGGTGTGAGCGGATTGACGTTGAACGTCTCAATCAGATCGTCCGACCCCACCCGGTGTTCCCTTTGTTTCAGCAACGTCCCGACGGCTCGGCATCCGATTGTCGTCAGCATGACGTTTCTGATGCCCGTCTCCTGGCAGGCCCCGTGCCGCGGCCTCGATCCGGTGTCGTCCGCGGCGCCGCAACATGCGCCACGTCAGAACCGTGCCAACACCGTAGTCCCACACCGAACCAACCACCAACCCAAAGGCCGCCCCCACGTACCACGGCAAGCCCTTTTCCGTGAGGACCTCCGCGATACTGACATTCGCCACCAAACCAAACGCACAGGCGAGGCCATAGGTGATAAAGCCAGTAAGCAGCTTCCAGCCGCGCAGGCGGATATCGCGGTATGTGGTGACGTTATTGATCAGAAACTTGAAGGCGATGCCCAGGAACGCGGCCGTCGCCTGGGCTTCCACGAACGGCAAGCCAAAGTTTCGATAAGCCAGGCGCACCAGCGCAAGTTGGAGGAGGGTCCCGACAGAGCCGACCACCACGAACGCCACATAGCGGGCTGGCGCAATATCGCCCAGAATCTTATCGGCCACCAGCAGGAAGTATTCAACGCCGGTGTTGATATCGAGCTTGCTTTCACCATGCACACGTGGGCGGAACTGGTAGGCCACTTCCTTGAGCCTCACGGGCCGTGGAGAGGACGCTAGAATGTCGACCAGTATCTTAAAGCCGACGCCGGAAAGCCGACGCACCACCAGGTTCAGGAAGGAGCGGGTCAGGACAAAGTAGCCGCTCATGGGGTCGCCCAACTCGCACCGGCAGACGACCGAGCTGATTCGCGCCCCGAGCCGGCTGAGCCATTTGCGGCGCCGGCTCATCGGCCCCATGCTGCCTTGACCAACGTGTCGGCTGCCGACCACAATGTCGAGGGGCTGGGTACGGAGGGCCTCGAACATTTGCGGCAGAATCGACTCATCGTGCTGCAGGTCGGCATCCATCACCGCCAGGTAAGGCGCCGAGGCGGCGAGCATGCCTTCGATACAGGCCGAGGCCAGGCCGCTGCGGCCGATGCGCTCGAGGACGCGGACTTGCGGACGGGTCTGTGAGATGGCGCGGACATGCCCGGCCGTATCGTCCGCCGAGTCGTCATCGACGAAGATGACTTCCCAATCGATACCCTTGAGGACGGAGTCCAGGCGGGAAATCAGGGGGTCGACGTTATCGACCTCGTTCAGCGTCGGTACGACGATGGTCAGCTCGCACATGTGCTTTCGGGCCCGCGGCCTCTACCGCCCGCACGCGGGAACGGAAGACGGCCAACCCGGGGCAGCGGGGCTCGTACATGACGCGATCCGGCTCATTCCCCACCACGGGCCGCCCAGGCGTCCGGCTGCGCCTGAAGGCGATGAGGTTCCTTTGTATTTCGGACTCGAAGTAAAGCGGAGGGTTAGCACAATCCGCGACAAGCACGCGGATGATCTCAAGTAGCGGCCATTGGCTCACCCTCAGGGAGAAGGATTCGTTCCAGGGTCAATCATGGCGCGACCACTGCGCGTCTGGCACCCCGACGACCCAAACCCGGCAAACAAACACTCTATCCTGAGGCTCCGAGGCCGTCAAGACCCGAGTTAGTAATAGTACACTAGATCGTCCGCCCCACTTTCAAAGATGGGTTTCGAATAGTTAACTCGCGGAATGATGGTCCCGTTGCTACCTCTTTGCGCACTCTGCAGTCCGTGGTAGAGTGGTCGAGAGATGAACAGGCTCGAACGCATTGTTACTGTACCCACAACCTCTAAGCATCCTAAGCCCTGGATCTTCCCCACCCGGAGTATAGCGGTGCGGCTGTTCCTTACTTGCTGGATGATCTACTCCGTGCACGTCGCCACCAACACGGTGCGGGAGATCTATCTGGCACTTGCCATTGGTGACCACTTCTCCTTTCGCGTGGACCAGTATGCCAACATGCACCCTGATCTTTTTGAACAAAAGGGTTTTGGATGGCGCATGTCGGCGAATCCAGGGGCGTCTATGCTGGGGGCTGTGCCTTATTTCCTGAGCCGGCCGGTGGTTGACCGTATCGTCAAAGCAGTGAACCGCAGCCGGGCCGCTAGCGGGCAGAAGGAGCCACCCCAGTACAATTCGCCGTGGCCCCTGGCGAGGGAGTTCTACCGGGAGGCTTGGCGACGCGGTCTCGATGTCAAGTTCGGACTTGCCGCCATAGTGATGCAGGTGTTTTGCATGGCGCCTATTTCGGCGCTGGGCGCGGTGGCGATGTTCTACCTACTGCGCTGGATCTTCGGCTCCGACCGTACGGGCTTCTGGCTGGCATTGCTCTTCGCCTTCGGCACGCCGGTGTTTTTTCGGGCGGGCTTTCTCAACCAAAACATGTTGATCGGCCACTTCGCCTTTATCGGGTTCCTGACCATGTGGAATCCTGGCTTGGATTCCCGATGGCCGGACAGCCTGCGCTATTTTCTCGGCGGGCTTGCCGGAGGCGCGGCCTTGCTGCTCGATTACTCAGGAATTGTGCTGCTGGGCGCGCTTTTCTGCTATGCGGTGGCTAAGGCTTGGGAAGCAAAATCGTTTCCGCACGTAATCCGCAGCGCGGGGTACTACATCTTGGGCTCCATCGGCCCCGTGCTCCTCCTGTGTCTTTACCAGTGGCGGAGTTTCGGTGATCCCTTCCTTCCCGGAGTGGCGGCCTACAACAAGATGGCATCCGCCGTCCACCTGAACCTGCCGCTGACGCAATGGGTCGATACCGGTTACCGGGGCTTTACCTGGCCGCAACGCGACATCATGCAGCACCTGCTGATTGACTACCGGTATGGCTTGTTCACGACATGCCCCCTGCTTTTGCTCGCCCTGTTCTCTGCGTGGTGCAACCGAGGCGAGAGGCGGATGGTCCCGGCGCGGGAATTCGCCATGCTGATGCTGGTTCCGCTGGGGCTGTGGCTTTTTTGCAGCGGCATCAGCTTCACACGTCTTCAATACAACAGCGGGCTTCGCTACCTGGCCCCACTGTTGCCGTTTCTGTTTGTGCCGGCCGCAATGGTGCTGTGGCGCTTGCCACGACGTCTGGCGTATGTGATCTCGATTGCTGCCGTGACGCAGGCCTGGTCGATGGCGATGTATCGCGATGTCGAGCGCGGGTTCGGCGTTCTCGATCCGATCCTGCATGTCTTCATCGGCGGATTTCAGTTGCCCGTGCTCACCGTACTCGCGCGGATGAGCGGGCAATATGGCGATTACACCTCACTCGGCGTCTCCCCGCTGCCCATCTTTTCTTTGGTGGCCGCCGTGATGGTGGTGATCTGGTCGCGTCAACTGGGTTCTGCCGTTGTGCCAGGGGCGGGCATCGAGGAACAATCCCCCATAGCCGCCGTGGCCGTCGACGGATGAGACTGGTCGGAGTCGCGTTGAAGAACTCCAGACCGGTTGGTTACCATATCAAAGGCGCTGCCGGCCCGCACTCCAATGGAGTTGCCGGTTGGCTATTGTTCCGCTCTCAAGACGATGAACAGACTATCAGTACGATCCCCCTGGTTGGCGTTAGCCGGTACCCTCCTGGTTGTGGCGGCGGTTCTGGTATCGAATACACTGGTGGAGGAGGCATTCGGGCGGGCTCCCCATTCGCTGGCATGGGGTCCCGCGCTATTCCGGGCCTTGTTGGCCGTGCACGGATTCGGTCTCGTTCTCGCCGGCTTCCTGCCCAGGCAGCATAGGACTACGCCGGCCGGCAATCCCATAAACCGGCAAACGTATTTACTGCTCACGGCGCTGACTGTCGTGGCGGTTCTGCTTCGCCTTCCTTCCCTCAATTCATGCCTCTGGCTCGACGAAATCCTCACCCTGGTGAATTACGCTCGACCTCCGCTGGCCCGGATCTTCACCAGTTTCCCCGACCAGAACCAGCACCTGCTGTACTCGCTGCTGGCGCATTGCTCGATGCGAGTCTTCGGAGAACAGGCCTGGTCGCTGCGGCTTCCCGCGGTTTTCTTCGGTGTCGGAAGCGTGTGGGCGCTGTTTTTGCTGGGGCGCCGACTGATGGGCGAGAGCGAAGCGTTGCTGGCCTCGCTGCTGATGACGGTTTCGTATCACCACATCTGGTTCTCACAGAACGCCCGCGGTTATACCGGCCTGCTTTTCTTCACCATCCTGGCGACCTGGTTGTGGCTGGAAGCCATGGAGGGAGACCGTTGGCGCACGTGGCTCGCGTACGCCGTTTCGGTGGCGCTCGGCCTGTCGATCCACATGACCATGCTGTTTGTGCCGGCGACGCACGCGCTCATCTTCCTGGTGGTGTGGTTCCGGTCCGGCCGCGAGAAGGAGCGGCTGGGCAGGGCCGCCGCCGCGTTCGCCCTCTGCGGTACGCTGGCGTTGCAGGTCTACGCGCTGTCGCTCCCGGAGTTCTTCCGGACTGCGGCCTCGGAGGTCTCCCCGCCCTCGGAGTGGACGCACCCGCTTTGGGTAGTGACGGAGACCTTGCGCAATCTTCGCGTAGGTTTTGCCGGCGTCGCCGTGGTGCTGTGTGGCGGGTTGCTGGCGGCGGCGGGATGGGTCGGTCTGCTGCGCCGGAGTCCGCGCGCGGCGTGGGCCATGGTCCTGCCAGGAGTGCTGGGGGGCGGGTCCATGCTGGCGTTGGGGCATAACCTCTGGCCCCGATTTTTCTTTTTTTGCATGGGATTCGGCTTGTTGATTCTGGTGCACGGCGCAATGCAGTTGCCGGCGATGATGGTGCGCCTGCTGCGCCTCCCGGATCGCTGGTCGATGAGGGTCGGTTATGCCCTCGCGGGACTCATGGTCGCCGCCTCCCTCAGCACCGTGCCTCGCTGTTACGCACTGCCGAAACAGGATTTCACCGGAGCGCGCGACTACGTCGAGCGGCAGCAACTCCCAGGCGACGTGGTGATGGTGGTGGGCTTGGCGGCACACGCCTATGCTTACTATGCGCCCGCGTGGCCGGAGGCGCGCACCGCCACTGAACTGACTGCCTTAGTCCAGAACCGCCCGCGCGCGTTCTTGATCTACACGCTTCCGATCGAGTTGAGGGCTGCCCATCCCGATCTTTGGAAGGCCGTGGAGAACGATTTCGAAACGGTAAGAGTTTTTCCCGGAACCCTGGGCGGCGGTGAGGTCTACGTGTGCCGCGAGCGTAGCACGCTGTCCGGAAAACGACCTATTTGAACGATCGAGCTGTAGCGGCGGTGTCCTCACCGCCGCATTTAGGGCATCGGCAGGGGCAGCCCTTATTGGCGCCCGAGAGCACAAGCCACGCTATGGAAATGATTCTCCTTCGCATCTACTTACTTTCGGGCCTCGTGATCCACAAGGCGGTTTGGGAGATCATGAAGCGGCAGGAGCACCGGCCCCTGGGAAAGACCAGCCAGCCGCTGAAGACGCGGTTGGCATCTGGAGCCAAGGTAGCCGTTCTGGCCGTGATCGTGGTGCAGATTATTCTGGCGCGCGAGTTGTTCCCGATTTCTCACGCCCCCACAACCATCCGCGCCGCCGGGCTATTGTTGTACACTCTTGGGTTGGTGATGGCAGTCACAGCAAGGATTCAACTCGGCCGCAACTGGTCCGACATTGAGAAGTCCTACGTCAAACAAGACCACGCGCTGGTTGCGCATGGCCTGTACCGAGTTGTGCGGCACCCGATTTACACCGGCGATCTGTTGTTGCTCTTGGGACTGGAGCTGGCGCTGAACTCCTGGGCCGTAATCGGAGCGGTAGCCGTGGCGGTTTACGTTCGCCAACAGGCCATCCGGGAGGAGCGTAACCTGATCGAGAGGATTCCCGGATACGATCAGTATTGCCGCCGCACGGCGCGGTTTGTGCCATTCCTGCCGGTATGATTGGGAACCGGGAATTGGGTCCTCGGCTCTCTTGGTTTGCGCTGCCACGGACGACCCTAGAGGGACGGAGGGCAAAAGGGTTAGGTCGAAGCAGAGTGGACATGTCGTCCCTTACATCACCTTGGGTGATATTGCCAAGACATCGCGCGTTGGCTTATACTGGCAAGCGTACACGGTCCGCTTTCTTGAGTTCTTACTTGCGCCGGCGGCATCGCCCAGGTGAGCGACAAGAGGACGAGTCTCATGCGGGCCGGAGATGCACTCCAATAGGAAACCACTAGCGACGAAAAGAAAATGAATTCCGAACCGATGTTTGCGAAACCGTTATCGACAGGCACCTCACTGGTCACCGGCGCCGCCGGGTTTATCGGGAGCCACGTTGTGGACTTTCTGCTTGAACTGGGACATGAGGTGGTGGCTCTCGACGACCTCTCGGGCGGATTCCGGGAAAACGTCAACCCTAGTGCGACGTTCGTGGAAGGGTCGGTCGCCGATGCAAGCCTGGTGGACCAACTCTTCTCCGCGCGACGAGTTGACTACGTCTATCACCTCGCCGCCTATGCTGCGGAAGGACTGAGCCATTTCATCCGCAACTACAACTACACGATCAATCTGCTTGGCAGCATCAATCTGATCAATAATGCGGTTCGGCACCATTGCCGCTGCTTCGTGTTCACCTCCAGCATCGCTGTGTATGGGCACGGCCAGACCCCGATGCACGAAGCTATGAAGCCCGAGCCGGAAGATCCCTATGGCATCTCGAAGTATGCGGTCGAACTTGACTTGGCGGCCGCCAGGCGACTGTTCGGCCTCGATTACATCATCTTTCGGCCTCACAACGTTTACGGCGAGAGGCAGAACATCGGGGATCCCTATCGCAATGTGATCGGCATCTTCATGAATCAAATCCTGCAGGGGCTACCCTGTACGATCTTTGGAGATGGCAATCAGACCAGGGCCTTCACCCACATCGCGGATGTGGCACCTGTCATCGCGCGGTCCGTTTCCTGCGCTGCGGCGTATAACCAGGTTTTTAACCTGGGCGCGGACGTCCCATATTCGGTGAACGAACTGGCGCGCGAAGTGCAGCGAGCAATCGGGAAGGAGACTGGTACCGTGCACTTGCCCGAGCGTAACGAGGTCTTGCATGCCTTCAGCGATCACAGCAGATCCAGGGAGGTGTTTGGCGCCTCCGCAACGGTCACGCTGCCGGACGGCCTGCGGAGGATGGCCGAATGGGTGAAGAAAACGGGCACCCGGCAGGGGAAGCCTTTCGGCAAGATCGAGATCGACCGGGAACTGCCTGAGTCCTGGAAAAAGCTATGTACAACGGGAAGACCGTGAGTGTGGTGATGCCGGCATACAACGAGGCAGTCGGCATTGTGCCGGTTGTGAGGTCGTTCCTCAGCGTCCCGGAAGTGGACGAAGTGGTAGTGGCCAATAATAACAGCACTGATAATACGGCTGAGCTTGGCGCCGGGGCGGGCGCCACCGTGGTCGGGGAGGAGCGAAAGGGCTATGGATACGCCTGTCAGGCCGCGCTTCGGTCCACTAACTCCGATTACGTCATTATCGTGGAGTCGGACAATACGTTCCGGACGACGGATGTTCACAAGTTCCTGGCCTACGCTGAGGAATTCGACGCCGTGTTCGGCACCCGCACTTCCAAGGCTTGCATTTGGGAGGGTTCCAACATGGGACCGTTCCTACGGTATGGTAACGTGGCGGTCGCCAAGTTGCTGGAGTACCTGCATAACGGCCCGTGCCTTACCGACGTTGGGTGTACTTACAAGTTGTTCCGGCGGGAAGCACTAAAGCATCTCATTCCGATGTTCAGCGTTGGAAGCAGCCATTTCTCGCCGGAGTTGATGATCCTGGCCATTCGGTCACACTTAAGCTGTGTCGAGATTCCCATTCACTACCAGCCGCGCCTGGGGACGTCGAAGATCACCGGCAGCTTCTGGAAAGCACTCCGGCTGGGCTTGCGCATGATCGCGATGATCGTGCTTTATCGCTTCAAGCGAATCCCTCAAGCTCCGCCGATGATACAGCCGGAATCAAAACGAGTGGTGGCGAAGGATACGGTACGTGATTAAAACCGGGCGGAGATGTCTTTCTCAGACAGGTCCGGACAAGATTGACGGCGAGGAAGACTACCTGGGTTCGCCGCTGGGCGCTCTGGAGCGTGGGTCCTTTATCCTTTAGGCACCTTCGACACGGAAATCGGGATCACAGCTATCGATCGTTTTGTGCTGAAGGTATCACATCATGAATGACGCATCGATTAATCTGAGCGCTTCCCAACCGTCAGCGCTGAGGCGCAGGCAGGCTCTGGCCGTTGCGATCGGGTTCGTTGCCGTCGTTTGGTTCCTGCTGCTGTCGGGATGGATAGGGGCCACGCCGGGCAACGTAATGATGAGGCGGCCGAACGTCCTTTTTGGCTCCGACACCAGTCTCTGGCTCGGCAGAATGATCGGGAACGAAAGGTCACCCGAACGGATCATCCATCCATTGGAAGTGCCTCTCTGGCGCCCTCCCTGTCGCGCACTCTTCCATCTGCTGACCATCTTTCTGCCTTCTGACTACGCGATGGTGTGGGCGGGAAGATTACTGGTAGCCATCATTGCAGGAGCGGGAGTCGGATTTATGGCTTTTGCCGCCCTCCACAACGGACTCAAGTTGACGCAGTGCATCTTGCTTTTCATCATGTATCTGCTGTTCACCACCAATTCGACGGTATCCATTCCCGAACATTTCGGGATCTCGAACGGGCTGCTCTCCATCGCCTTTGTCGTTCCTTTCATAGTTGCAAGCGCCCGGATCAGAACGACCGTCCTGGCGGCCCTGGTTGTTTTGTGCGGAGGCACGACCATTACCAATGTGCTTTTCCCCATTGGCTCCCTCGTCCACTTCTACTTCAAGTCGATGCGCCTCAAGGTGGGCCTGCTTCTGGCTGCGATTCCGGCGGCACTCGGCGCTGCCTACTTTCTTTACAAGAGAAGTTCGTCCATCCATTGGTTTTTCAGCCAGTATTCGAATCTCCGCTTGCTTCGCCATCCGTTAAGCGCGGGCGTTTACGCCATCTATGCCCTCGTTTGTCCGGCGGTGGGCCCCACGCCCCGCATCCTGCGATTTCCTGGATGGGACATGGTAAGCTATGAGCCGGACCGCGAGGCATTACGGCTCAGTTACTATTTCGGCGTTCCGCGGGATTACTTCCATCTTAATTTCGCACCAGGACTGACTTGGTTGCCGGCCATCGGCGCCGCGGCGTGGCTTGCTCTTCTTCTCATTTCTGTTTACCAAGGACTGAAGGGGGAGCGGACGCGATCCTATGTCTGGTTGCTCCTGGGATGGATTCTCTTCAACATTGTCTTTCATAACATCTGGGGAGACGAATTTATGCTTTACGCGCCGCATTGGTCGTGGGCGCTGATGGGACTGGTCATCCTGGGGGCCCGTGATTTTTCCCGGAGATTCATAGCCACGATGTTCGTACCGATTGTCATAAGCCAGATCTACACCTTGCTCGCCATCCGGAGCGCGGTGCTGGCGATTACTCAGTGACTGGGCTTGGGACCGGGGACGCCCCAAACGCAAAGCTCCCCCCCGTCTCACGTCCAGACTCCCGCGGAGTCAACGGTGTTTCTCGGGGCCTTCATCTTGCGCTATCGTCGTCGAGAGTCACGGCATGGCCGCGCTGGTTGGGATAGGTATTCCCTGGAGCGATTCGAAGCGCTTCGATATCCGAAATTCCATCCAAGGGTCAAGCACGAAGGACAAAGGACAAGGGACTCAGGATCCGTTTCCGGGTTCGCATTTCATGGAGATTCTAATGAAGGTCAGCGTTGTGATTCCGGCCTACAACGAGGAACAAGCCGTCGGGTCGGTGATTGCGGAGTTGCAAGCCGTGTTGCGCCGGCACAACATCGAGGCGGAAATCATTGTGGTCGACGATGGCTCGGCGGACCAGACGGCCCAGGCCGCCGCCGCCGCCGGGGCGCGCGTGCTGAGACATCGGAGCAACCGTGGATACGGCGCCGCTCTCAAGAGCGGCATCGCCGCGGCTTCGCACAATTATACGGTCATCACCGACGCTGACGGAACTTATCCTTGCGAATACATCCCGGAGATGCTGGACCGTCTCGACGGATCCGATATGGTGGTGGGCGCACGCGTGGGAAAAAACGTGAGAATCCCGCTGGTGCGGCGGCCGGCGAAGTGGGCCTTGAACCGGCTGGCGAACTATCTGACGAAGGCCCGTATTCCCGACCTCAACAGCGGCCTCCGCGCGTTTCGGCGCGATCTCGTGATGCAGTACTTTGCCATCTTGCCCGACCAGTTTAGCTGGACCACCACGATTACCCTGGCTATGCATTGCGATAAGTACGCCGTGACGTACGTCCCGATTGATTACCGTGCTCGCCGGGGCACGTCCAAGATCGTGCCGTGGGACGCGGGGAGTTTCGCGCTTCTCATCTTGCGCACGGTAATGCTCTTTCGGCCCTTGCGCATCTTCGTGCCGGTCGTGATCCTGTGCCTGCTTTACGGCATCATCAAAATGACTATCGATATGATCCGAGATCCAAATATTTCGGCGTCCGCGTTGCTGGCGTTCATGAGCGCGCTGATCATTTTGCTGATCGGGATGCTCGGCGATGCGCTGGCCGCGCGCCTGGGTCGTTTGAACCCACAGATCGTTGGGGTCCGCACCGCTGACTTCGTAGAGTTCGATCAGGGAGAGGGAGAGAACAAAGCGAATCCTGACTCGACCACCCGATAGGAGCTGCTTCTTTCCAAGGAATCGCCGCGCCAATCATCGGTCGCTCTTATTCTATGGCCACCATCGACGGCAGTCAGAAACGGGCACGCAGAGCGGTGATCTATGGGACGTTAGTGGCAGCCGCCCTTCTGCTTCTCTTCGGCGCTGTCCGCGGTTCGATTGCACTCGCGAGCCGCGTGCTAGAAAGGCGATACCCGCCGCCTGGGCAGATGGTTTCCGTCGACGGACACAAACTGATGCTGTACTGCACCGGAGAGGGCAGCCCGACCGTCGTGATCGAAACCGGCTTGGGAATCGGCTGGGAGGGTTGGCAATCGGTCTCACTTCCGCTGGCCAAATTGAGCCGGGTCTGTGTATACGATCGCGCCGGATACGGATGGAGTGAACCGGGGCCGAAGCCACGTACAGCCCTCCAATCCGCACTGGAGTTGCACGGTTTACTGACCAACGCGGGGGTCGCCGGGCCTTACGTCCTGGTAGCCCACTCCTTCGGCGGTTACATTGCCCGCGTATATGCGAGCCGATTCCGTGACTCGCTAAGTGGGATCGTAATGGTTGACCCCTCGCATGAGGACGAACTCCGCGCCACCAATTGGGCCCAAGCCGACCCCAGTCTTCGTCTGGAACCGCGTTGGTATCGCCTGGCCCTCTACCAAGCCCACCGGCTTTTTCCGCTGTCGGGTTTGAGACGATTGCTGCATCTCTACCAGGGCGAAAAGGGTCTCCCGTCCGAACTCCGAAGTTTGCCGCTCAGCGTGCAGCGGCGAATCCTGATCGCTTCCTCGCTGACACAACTCGAAACTGAACGGGAGGAGTATACTTCCCTCCCGGAGAGCGAGGCTGAGGCACACACCGCGCCATTCCCACGAGATCTGCGACTCACCGTGATCACGGCCCGTTACAGGCCTTCACCCTCGGACCTTCGATGGCCCCTGGTAGCATTGCCTGCCACTCATCGCGAACTCCAGAGCAAGCTGGCACAGCAGTCGTCTCTCGGCAAGCAGATCTTCGCCGACAACAGCGGACACTCCGTTCAACTCGACCAGCCTGAGTTGATCATTGATGCGGTTCGAGATATGGTAGAAGAGTCTCGTGGGCACGAGGCGATCCCTCATTAGCATGGAATTTCGTTAGGTTGGGGAGAGAGCGCTTTCAGGCTCCACACAGGTCGCGTCTCTTCGGCTCAAAACAAGTCGCCCCGTTTTACCTTTTTTGAACTAACTATGACGGACCGAAATACCGAATGAGTGACCGATTCAATTCCATGATCCCTGCCGCGGCATCGCCTGAGGGCCCTGTGAAAGAGAAGGCCAACGCGCCCATAGGGAACGTCCGCCCGTCGACCGCGCCACACGTGGTAATTCTCGGCGCAGGCCCTGCCGGCGTCGGAGCGGCCTACCAGCTTGCCCGAAAAGGGATCGCCCGCGTCACGGTGCTTGAACAGCGAGACGGGGTCGGAGGTAATGCCGGGAGCTTCGAACTGGATGGTGTCCATTGTGACTTCGGCAGCCATAGACTCCATCCCGTCGCCTCACCCGAGATCCTGGACGACTTGCGCCGCCTGCTTGGTGGTGACCTGTTGTTTCAAAAGCGGCATGGGAGAATCCTCCTGCAAGGCCGCTGGATCCACTTTCCTTTGAAGCCGGCGGACCTGTTGTTCCGACTTCCGAAAAGCTTTGCTTTGAGCGTCCTTGCGGACATGGCTCGAAAGGTGCTGCCGCGCGACAACTCCGGACCAGAGACTTTTGCCACCGTGCTAGAGCGCGGTCTGGGCAAGACGGTTTGCCGCGATTTCTACTTCCCATACGCGCGCAAGCTCTGGGCGGTCGACCCCGAAGAACTGGCAGTTACCACCGCTCAAAAACGGGTATCCGGCAACTCCTTCGGGAAGATGCTGCGCAAGGTTGCTACCCAGATACCCGGCATTAAGCCGCCTGGGGCAGGCCGGTTCTACTACCCGCGCCGCGGCTACGGCCAAATCTCCCAATGCCTGTATGAGGCCGCTCGAGAAGCTGGAGCAGAATTCAAGTTCGGAGCTCGTGTCGCTGCGATCGAACGGGAGGCCGCCCAGATCAAGGGAGTCGTTTATCAACTCGGTGGTCAAGAGTTCGAGATCCCCACTCGAATCGTCTGGTCAACCATACCGATCACTCTTCTGCTGCGAGGCATGCGGCCCGAACCGCCTCCCCACGTGCTGGAAGCAGCTTCCAGAATCTCCTTCCGTGGAATGATCCTGATTTACCTGCTCCTGGATCAGGATCAGTTCACCGGCTATGACGCCCACTATTTTCCCCAGGAGTCGATCCCGATTTCCCGTCTTTCCGAGCCCAAGAACTACAGTGGCGCGACCGAGCCGCGTGGGCGGACCGTTCTCTGTGCGGAGCTTCCTTCGGACCCCGGGTGCCCGGAGTGGGAGATGAGCGACCAGGAACTGGGCAGGCGCCTGTGCGGGTGGTTGGGGCAGGCCGGCCTCCCGACTCCTGCGCGGGTCGTCAAAGTCGTCACGCGCCGCCTGGGTCAGGCGTACCCCGTCTACCGCCGGGGCTACGAGGAGTGTTTTTCCACCATGGATCGATGGCTCAACCAAATCGAAGGAGTGCTGACGTTTGGCCGCCAGGGCTTGTTTGCGCACGATAATACGCACCATACGCTGGCTATGGCTTATGCCGCTGTGGGCTGCCTGTCTCCCGAGGGCGGATTCGACCGTGCACGCTGGGCAGAGCAGCGGAGAGAATTTGAGAAGCACGTCGTTGAGGATTAGGTGGGTCAATGACCCTTCGCGCCCGCCGACTTTTTGCCGAAGGGATGTCGCCCGCCGGCGCTGCTGACTCAAGGGCATGATAATTATGGGGCTATTGACTGGAAAATGTATTGATCTCTGGAGGGAAATTTAGTATTCTGACTTTGTAATCGACACTCACGCTGACAACGCGGCGCCCGTAGAAAGGGCACTGTTGCTCGGGAGGGAGAATCATGGGGTTCGTGCAAGTGGCTGTGCGGCGCTTCGGCATTGCCGGCCAATTGTTCTCGTTTATGATGCGCAACAAGCGGTGGTGGATGACGCCCATCATCATCGTTCTGTTGCTGATGGGCGTGTTGATCATTCTGGCGCAGAGCTCGGTGATCGCACCCTTTATCTACACTTTGTTTTAGCTTTCGGACAAGACATGTTCAAAACTTTGTGGTCAGGGCTGAAGCGCCTCTGGGAAGCCTGGAAGGTGCTGGCCCGCAAGATCGGTAATTTCCAGGCGCGAGTTCTGCTAACGATCATCTACGGCGTCCTCGTGCTTCCGTTCGGACTCTGCGTCAGGCTCCTGGCTGACCCCCTACGTATCAAGAAACCCCCGACCCGATGGCTTGACCGCGCTGAAGAAGCCTTCGATATCGAGTGGGCTCGAAGGCAATAAAACTCATGGACATTCTGGGAATCTCCTGCTATTACCACGACGCAGCGGCCGCTCTGCTGCGCGACGGTCAATTGGTGGCTGCGGCGGAAGAAGAGCGCTTCTCCCGCAAGAAGCACGACTACGACTTCCCCAAGAACGCTATCAATTACTGCCTGGAAGCCGGAGGCATCCGCGGCTCCGAGCTGGATTACGTGGTGTTTTTCGAGAAGCCTTTTCGCAAGCTCGACCGCATCCTGGCGAGCGTACTGGGAACCTACCCTCAGTCGTGGAAGGTGTTTCGCGAGTCGATGATCACGTGGCTGATCGACAAGCTTTGGGTGGCGAGCACGCTGGAGGCTGAGTTGGGGGTCCATAAGGACCAGGTGCTGTTTTGCGAGCACCACTTGTCCCACGCGGCGAGCGCCTACCTCTGCTCTCCATTCGACGAAGCAGCCATCTTGACCGTCGACGGCGTGGGCGAGTGGGTGACCGCGACCTGCGGCGTCGCCCGTGGCAACAACATTCGTCTGACCAAGCAGATCGACTTTCCCCATTCGCTCGGCCTTCTCTACAGTGCCTTCACGGCATTTCTTGGCTTCGAAGTGAATGAAGGGGAGTACAAGGTGATGGGGATGGCGCCGTATGGTCAGCCCCGCTACGTCGACAAGGTGTGGAAGCTCGTCCACCAGAGTACGGACGGCTCTTTCTATTTGGATATGGACTATTTCAGCTTCCACCACTCCACGGACCGCACCTTCAATAGGCGGTTCGAGGCGCTGTTCGGGGAGCCCCGTCCGCCCAAGATGCTTTTCTTCACCGAGGGCACGGGCTTTCCGAAGTATTTCGGAGAACCACCGTCGAACTACCAGGAACTGTCGAAGCTTAACCAGCACTATGCGGACATCGCGGCGAGCATCCAGAAGGTGACCGAAGAAGTGCTGCTGGGGATGGCGCGGGCCGTCCAGCGCGAGACCGGACTCAAAAGGCTGTGCATTGCGGGCGGCGTAGGGCTGAACAGCGTAGCCAACAGCCGCATTCTGCGCGAAACGCCCTTCGAGGAACTCTACATCCAGCCCGCCGCGGGCGATGGCGGCGGAGCGCTGGGCGCCGCGCTCTGGGCCTACAACTCGCTTCTCGGCAAACCACGCACTTTCGTGATGGACCAAGCCTACTGGGGCCAATCCTACTCCCCCGCCGAAGTCAGCGCCTTCCTCAAAGAAAAGAGCATTCCCTATACCCTGATCGAGAATGACGACAAGCTGCTCGACCAGGTTGTGGAACGCTTGATCAATGGGAAAGTGATCGGTTGGTTCCAGGGACGCTTCGAATGGGGTCCGCGCGCTTTGGGAAGCCGCAGCATTATCGCTGATGCGCGAAATCCAGAGATGAAAGACATTGTCAACGCCAAGATTAAATTTCGCGAACCGTATCGGCCCTTTGCTCCCTCGGTGCTCGCGGAATGCGCGGAAACCTATTTTGACCTGCCGAACGCCACGCGCCATTACCCGGCGCGCTACATGCTCTACGTCGTGCCAGTGAGGGAGCAACACCATGCGACCCTGCCGGCGATCACCCACGCGGACGGCACCGGGCGCCTTCAGACCGTTTTCAAAGAGCAGAGCCCGCGGTATTACGGCCTGATTGAACGGTTCGGCCAGGCGACGGGAGTGCCCGTAGTGCTGAACACTTCGTTCAACTTGAAGGGCGAGCCCGTGGTGAACACGCCGGCCAACGCGTTTAATACCTATTCTAAGAGTGAAATGGATTGCCTCGTCCTGGGCAATTTCGTGGTTGAAAAACCGACCTCTCACGGCACTCCTTAAGAAGTGAAACCTGCGGGATCGACTTGTAGGCTTGAGGGCGCTCCAACCTTCCGGCCGCAACCGGATTGTGTCCAGGTCAGGAAACCACTGGTCAGCGCGAACCTCTTCATACTCTCACTCGATCACATTGAAATCCTTCAGGGCGGCCTCTTTGATCTTGACCCCCAGGCCCGGGACATCGTCTCGCAGGTCGATGGTGCCGGCCACCGGCTCCGGCTCGCCATCGAAGATGTACCAGAACAGTTCGTTCCCGATTTCCACGTCTACCCGTGGGAAGAACTCCGCCATGGGCGAGTTAAGGCTGGCCATCACGACGTGGAAGTTGTGCATCTGGCCGGCGTGGGGTATCACCGGCACAGCATGCGCCTCGGCGAGCGCCGCCACCTTCCGCGCCTGCGTGATGCCGCCGACGCGATTCGTGTCGAACTGGATGTAGTCGATCGCTTTGGCCTCCAACAGCTCGCGAAAGCCGTAGAGAGTGAACTCGTGCTCGCCTCCGGCGATGGGGATTCTGCCCAGGGCCTTCAGCGCTGCGTATCCGTGGAAGTCGTCAGGGATCACCGGCTCTTCGAGCCAGCGAAGCCGGTAGGGTTCGAGCAGCGGGACCATGCGGTAGGCATAGTCCAGGTTCCAGCCCATGTAAGCGTCGCCCATCAGGTCGATTTCGTAGCCGATGACCTCGCGGATGGTGCGCACCAGGTCTACGTTCCGTTGCATGCCCGCTGCGCCATCCGTGGGTCCCCAGCCGAAGCGCATCTTCATGGCCTGGTAGCCCTCGTCTTTGTACTTCTGTGCTTCGCCGGCCACGTCTTCGAGCTTCTGGCTATACAATCGGCTGGCGTAAACCGGGATCTTCGTCTTCGTGCGACCCCCAAGCAGGCGGAACACCGGCTGCCCGCAGGCTTTCCCGAGGATGTCCCAGATCGCGATATCAACCGCGCTGATCGCTGCCATGCCGATGCCCTTCCTGCCGAAAGCCATCGTCTGCCGGTACATGAGCTGCCACAGGAACTCACTATCGAACGGGTCTTGCCCGATCAACAGCGGTTTCAGGTACAGATCGACCACTTGTTTGGTGACGCGAGGGGCTAGTGCCGCGTTGCCGATGCCGACGTGGCCGGCGTCGGTCGAGACCTCGACGATCAGCCAGCCATGGAAACGGAACCCGGCCATGGAGTCGGCTGGCAAATCAAGCAGGTCCATAGGATTGGTACAGAAGTGCGGTTGGGGAGGAACCGTTTTCCCCCTCCACTCCACGACGCGCGTGCGGACTTCGGTAATCTTCATATTTCCCTTCTGCGTTAGCTCTTGAGCTTTTGGCAAGGTCAGTCCTTCTTCAAAGGGATGTGGGACCTCTAGCCACGCGGCCCAGATTGATGCAGGAGAAACTCGGCTACAGCAAGCGAAGTTGAGGAAAATCCCGCGCGTATCGATCTCGATCCAGCGTCAGCAGGCGATCGGCACAAAGCGTCGCGTGGCTTCCGATCAGGAAATCGACCAGGAGGCGCCGTGGGCTGGCTCCGCCCGACCTGCGCCGGCGCTTTGCGTAGGTCGCGAACCGGCGTCCCGCGTCGCGCCAGACCATTTTGTCGAGGACGAAATCGACTACAACCTTGGTCGCGTTCAGGAACTCATCCAGAAACTGCTCCGGCTTTCGGATGCGCCAGTAGTTCCGCATAAACAGGCCCGCAGATCACGAGGCCACCCTCACCACCGGCCTGCTCGAGCGCGGTGGTCATCTGCGACCCAAGGGGACCACTCGACCAAAGCGCGGAGATCACGTTGGTGTCGATGGCCGTTCTCACCTATTTTCGGACTCCTCATCGCGCAGATCTCTGAGCCACGCGTTGATCTCTTCCTTCCCGCCCCGGAAGGTGCCAAGGGCGCCGCGGTATCTTTCAAAGGGGTTTGCCCCCCCTCGCGCCGGTCGGATGATGGTACGATCGCCCTCGACCGTGAACTCCACGCTGTCCCCTACCCTCAGGCCCAGGCGCATCCGAATCTGCTGCGGGACGGTCACCTGGCCCTTGGTGCTAACCACGCTGCGGTAGACCATTTCCCTACCGTGCCTCCCTACAGTAAGGATATCGATACCCACCACCTCTGTCAATTACTCCCTTCGCCTGCGGCCTTAGCTTCTAGACTAGATATCGTGTGTCGCCGATGGGCTGGACCACTCGGATGGCCAGCAGGATGATGCAGAAAGCAGTGACGTGAAATGTGCTCACGAGGGCGAAAACAGGACCATAACCGAAACCGTGATCGAGCAGGTAGCCCACGACCAGCCCGAAAATGACCCCGCCGATCGCTCCCCCAAAACCCACGAGACCGGCCACCGAACCGACAACCCGGCGGGGAAAGATGTCGGCGGGAAGGATCATCACCAGAGTCGACCAGGATTGCTGCCCGAAGAACGCCACCGAGAACAGCAGGATGGCAATCTGAATGGGTGACTTCATGACCAAGAAGATCAGCGGCATCATCGTGGCGCTGGCCCCGAGCGCCACCTTGCGCGCAAAGTCGACGGAATGCCCTCGCCTGATCAGCCGGCTTGAAAACCAACCCCCGGTGAGGCTGCCCAAACCCGAAGCGGCGTAGGGGATCCAGGCGAAATAACCCACCCGCTTGATGTCGAATCCCCGAGCGTCATAAAGGTACTTGGGCAACCAGAATAAGTAGAAGTACCAGGCGGCGTCGCTCAGGAACTTCCCCAGCACGAGTCCCCACACTTGGGGAAACCCGAAGAGTTGGAGCCATGGGATGCCAGGAGCGTCTTCACGGTGGGCCGCGAGGACCTCTTTTATACTTCCACGCTCTTCCGCCGTAAGCCGGGGGTGCCGCTCGGGAGGGAAATAGTCCTTGATCCACCACGCAACCCACAGCAGGCCGACGGCGCCCGAGAGAAAGAAGACCCATCGCCAGTTGAGCCTCCCGAGAACCACGGCGATGGCCGGTGGCGCGATCACCGCGCCCACCGCGGTTCCGGCGTTCATGATGCCCATCGCCGTTGACCGCTCTCGGACCGGGAACCACTCGGCCACCGCTTTGGTTGCAGCGGGGAAGCCGCCACCCTCGCCCAAACCCAGCATGAACCGGCTGACAAACAGCATCGACAGGCCGATGGCGAGGCCGTGGCTGGCACAGGCGAGCGACCACCAGATCATGACGACGAGGAACCCGGTGCGGGTGCCGAGTACGTCGATCAGCTTGCCTCCGCCCACATACATCAGGGCGTACGCAATCAGAAAGGCCGCCTGAAGCTCAGAGAACTGGGTGTTGGAGATCGGGATGTCGCGCTGGATCGCCGCAATCGCGACGGGCAGGGTCTGCCGGTCGAAATAGCTGATGGCGATGGCCGCGCTGACCAGGATGGCGATGCCCCACCGCAAAGAGACAGCTCGCATGGCTCACAATATCCAGAGGCTAGCACGCTAGCCATTATCAAATACGAGGCGCCACCCCGCGCTAGTTATCCAAGACCGGGAAAGCCGTGATCCGCAGCTTCGCCGAGCCGTAAGGGATCAGGCTGAGCGTCTCCACCTCCTCCTGGGTGGATGCAGGGCTGACGGGCAATGGCCCGGCCGATCCATCCACCAGCTTCCAGTCGGGAAGACGCCGGCCCTCGGCAATGATCTCAACCGGTGCGCCGTCGGCGCTGAACGGGAAATCCCCTATGGTTTTCTCGATCACCTTCAAGGAAGACGGCAAGCGACCGCCCGGGAGGATCAAACCGTAGTTCCACGGACTCGTGGGCTCCGCCTCCCAGTCCGCGGCGGGCGCGATGGCCGGTTTCTCCATCCCTTGCGTGAGCTTGGTCCATTTGGTGCCGATCCTCAAGGCGAAGACGAGCGGTCCCCTTTCGACGACTACGGAGTTGTGATACGACCGTGAGGTTCGGACCGCCATCGGGAATCGCAGAACAACTTGGTCACCCTTCGTCCATTGGCGCTCGATCCGGTAAAACGCGGATGGATGCACGCCCCCCAAGCTCTTCGAGTTTACCGTGACGCTGGGCTGCTGTGCCCAGCCCGGAATCCTCAGTTCGAGGGGGAACACAGCGGGCTGAGCGGGATTAATCGTCAAACGAATCTGTTCCCGAAACGGATAATCTGTAGACTCCTCAACCTGAACGCGGGCGCCGCCTTGAAGAACAGTCTCCAGCACGCTTGGCCCGTAAGCCACGGCGGCCAGTCCGTCATCTGGGGTCGCCATCCACAGACTGGCGGTGAACTTGGGCCACCCTTGGTGCATGTTGGCGGTGCAGCAACCAAAATTCGGTTCCAAGCCGAAGAGATTGGACTCGCGTCCGTTCGTCGTCCAGTCGCGCTGGTAAAGACTGCACTCCACCTGGTTCGGTTGCTGATCGTATTGATGGGCCCACATGTCGCTCGTAAACGTCGCCGGCATAGCGTTGTACGCGATCCGTTCCAGGCGGTCCCCCAATTCCGGATTACCGAGGATGCCGATCATCTCCTCGAGTGAAAACTGCGTCTCCACCACCGAGCAAAGTTCGGAACCTTGCGAGGGGTCTTCGCCCGCCAGATGCTCGTCGCAACTGAACATCCCGTTGGGCAACAGGTGATACTTGTCTAGCGTGTACAGTTGCTCGGAGGCCGCCGTCCGGTCGGACTCATCGCCGGAAACCAGCGACCAGACGGCGGAAGTCTTGAGCGCCATTGCGTTGTTGACGCCGTGCGCGCTGAGCGCGAGATCGGCCAAACCTTCGCCTGGCTTGGCCATCAGTTGCGTTTTGCTCGTCTTGGCTTGGAAGGGGAAATCCGCGAATTCCGCCCTCCAGTCGTGGCCTTGACGGGCGAGCACGCGAGCCAGATCGAGCAAGGATTTGTCCCCGGTCCGGTTGTAAAGCCAGATGACGCTCACCAACTCGTCAGCCCACCGGAACTTCCCCCAATCCCGCAGTGGTTGCTCGCCAAGGCTCGCTGCCTGATAATGGAAGTATTTCTCCATCAGCGGAATCACGCGCGGATCGCCCGTCGCCTCCTGGTACTGCGTCAGCGCCTTCAGCATCACCATTTTGGGCCACCAGTCCTTGTTGTTCGCCGGACCGATGGATCCGTCAGGGCCCTGGTGAGTCAGAGTCCACTCGATCCATTTGTTAGCCTTGGCGATGAGCCGGGGATCGTCCAGAAGATATGCCAAAGGGACCAGCCCATCCATGTAATACGGACCTCGTTCCCAGTTCTCGCCGCTGCCGCCCAGCCAGCCGCTGTTGGGACCGACATCGGGCCAAAACTCGTCGAGATGGCCGGTCAATCCGTCGGCTTGAATCTGAAGCTCCCGGCGCAGCCACCCCGTAGGTTTTACGGAAGTGAGGGGCAAGGGATAGAAAACGCCCGGTTGGAGCGGTTCCCGATTCTTCACCGCCGATGACGGGATCGTTGGTGGAGCTTGGGCGCCAAACAGCGTACGCGGCGCTGGGGAGTTTGCGGACAGGACCACGGCGATCAACAACCAACCCGCAGACCATCGATACCTCGAAGCGATTCCAGCCACGGTTAACCTCCATACGTCGTGACCACTCATAACGCCTCTCTGCTTGCGTATCATGCCATGCTCACCGCTCGCGCGCTCATCAATTGCAGCAAAGAATCTGCCGCGCTTCTCGCAAAGCCTTCGTCGTTGATATGAGCGCCGACTTCGAGAAGCCGGACCTCCGGATCGAGGTTCGCCTCGAGGGCCCCAAGGTAGCTCGCGTCGGCTTCCGGCCACCAGAATGGCAAGCCCGCGGCGTCGATGGCGGAGACACCGCGCAGCGGCATCAGAAACGCGACCGGCCCTCGCGCCCGATTGAGCTTCTCCGCCGTGATCCGGCCCAATTCAGCACACTCTTCCGGAGTCGTACGCATCAAGGTGACGTTCGGGTTGTGAACGTAGAGGCGCCGCTCCCGATACTTCTCGGGAACCGAATCGAGAGGGCCAAAGTTGACCATATCGATCGCGCCCGGGCACACCACCTGGGGCACTCCCTTCGCCCCCGCCGCTTCCAGCCGATGCGGTCCGGCGCTCATCACACCGCCAGCCAGCTCATCCGCGAGCTCCGTTGTCGTTATATCCAGCACGCCCGCGACGTAGCCGTCGGCGATCAAACTCTCCATTGCTTCTCCGCCGGTACCCGTGGCATGAAACACCAGCACCTCAAAACCTTGTTGCTCCAAAATGTGCCGGGCCATGGTGACACAAGGGGTGGTGACCCCAAACATGGTCGCTGCGATCAGGGGCTTGTCTTGCCCGCCTTCCGTCTCCTCCTGGTCCACCATGCCCGCGATCGCTGCCGCCGCATTCGCCAGAATCCGCCGCGACAGCCGATTGAGCCCGGCGATGTCGACGATCGGATACAACATAGCGATGTCTTTGGTTCCCACGTACGGGCGTGTGTCACCCGAAGCCAGAGTGGAGACCATCAGCTTGGGGAAGCCTGCGGGCAGCGACCGCATGGCCGCGGTGCCGATGGTGGTTCCTGCCGAACCCCCCAAAGAGATCAACCCCTGAATCCTTCGCTCCTCGAACAGTCGCCGCACCACCGCCGCAGCGCCGGCGGCCATCGCGGCGATGCTCCTGCCTCGATCACGCGTGGCGAGGAGGTGGCCCAGTTCCTCGCCACCGGCGCTCGCGACGTCCTGCCGAGAGATGTCCGGCGAAAATGCAGGCGCGTCGAGAACGCCGCAATCGACCACTAACGTGGACAAGCCTGCCCGCTCGATATGGCTGCGAAGATAGGCAAACTCCTCCCCTTTGGTATCGAGCGTCCCGAGAATGGCCACCGTTTTTGGCATCGCTTTTCCAACTGCTTCGTCATGTAAGGGTACGGCTTGCCGTACCCTTTTCTTATATCGTACGCGGCCGAACCATGAGGGTACGGCAAGCCGTACCCCTACATGCAAACCTAACACAGAGACGCAGAGGCACAGAGAAGATGGGAAGTCGAGAAGCAAGCCGAATGTTCGTGTGATTCTATTTGTCTTCTCTGTGTCTCCTTGCCTCCGTGTTTAATTCTTCACACCTTCTCCCTTTCGCGGTTCAGGGCCGCCCCGGCAAGTCGCCAGGGGGAATCAGCCTACAGCCTGGCAAGCTGCGCAGGATCGCCTCTGGACCAGGCGGGCAGTAGACGGCGATCATTTTCAGCGGTTCCCACCCGGTGTTGATGGTGGCGTGGAAAATGTCGGCCGGAATGTGGACCAGGTCACCGGCCGCGATGGGCTGCCACTGTTCACCCCCGATATCGATCATCTGGTTCCCCTGTCCGGACACGATGTAGAGGATCTCCTCGCTGCCGGGATGATTGTGCCTCGCGTGTCCCTTGCCGGGTTCCAGGAGCACGACTCCCGTGGTAAAGCCACTGGTGCTGGTGATCCTGGGCTCACTCATCCACTTGATAGTGCCCCAATCAAACACCATGGTCTCGACGTCGGACGGTCTCACAAAACGAAGTCCCGCCAACTCTGCCCTGGATCCTGCCATAAACCCTCCTGGTCGTGAACGCCTGATGGTTTATCGTTTAAGCGTCATCGACTTGAATTTTTGAACCTGTTCGGTGATGGCCCGTTCCGCCGGAAGCCGCTCCACGCTCGAGGCTCCAAAGAAGCCGGCGATTCCGTGGGTCCGGCTCAACACATAGGCGGCGTCTTCCGGTTCGGCCACCGGCCCGCCGTGACAGATTACCAGGATCTGCTGGTTAACGGAAGCGGCGGCGTCACCAATCGACTGAACCAGCGCCACCGCTTGATCGAGGGTCAGGGCCGTCTTGGCGCCGATGGTTCCCTTGGTGGTCAACCCTGCGTGAGCGACAATGATGTCCGCTCCCGCTCGCGCCATCTGCCGCGCCTGCTCCTCATCGAAAACGTAGGGGCACGTCAGGAGGCCCATCGCGCTCGCCTCGCGGATCATCTGCACTTCCAGGTCGTAGCCCATTCCCGTCTCTTCCAGGTTGGCCCGGAAGACCCCGTCGATCAGGCCCACGGTGGGGAAGTTCTGCACCCCGGCAAATCCAAGGTCGCGGAGTTCAGCGAGGAAGCGGCTCATCTGGCGGAACGGGTCAGTGCCGTTCACGCCGGCCAGCACGGGCGTCTGCTTCACCACCGGAAGGACTTCCCGAGCCATTTCCACCACAATGGCGTTCGCGTCGCCATAGGCCAGCAGGCCGGCGAGGGACCCGCGCCCAGCCATGCGATAGCGGCCGGAATTGTAGATGATAATCAGGTCAGCCCCGCCCGCCTCCGCGCACTTGGCGGAAATCCCGGTACCGGCGCCGGCGCCGACAATGGGCCGGCCAGACGCCGCGACCTCGCGAAGGCGCGTGACGTATTCTTGCTTGGTCAGTGCCATTTGTTCAGTCCCTCCGTGACACGTTCGAATAGGATCGCTCGCGAAAAAACCCCGATTTTCTGCCATTTATCCGCACCTTTTTGTGGGAAAATGGCAGAATTTGGTTCGATTCTGCACAAAAAGAGGCCTGAAAACGAGCTCATTTTCAGATTGGCCGTTAAGAGTCGGCGGAAACACAGTTAGCAACTTCTTTAGATTGAGCAAGGCTTCGCCTGCTCTCCTCCGAGATTTGGCCAACAACCATTTTCGAATCAACAGATCGGCCTCGCCGCGTTTCGGTCGGCCGGCAAACCCCGATAAGATAGTCCGACGCTCGCCAGCAACTTGGTTAGTAAGCCCTTTAGATTCAGCAATCCATGGCCTCTGTGGTTGAGCAACTTGGCCAACAACCATCGTCGAATCAATAGATTGGCCTCGCAGACTCTCCCTCGCGCCGGACGAACCCCGAAAGGGCCGCTCAGGAAGGTGTATCTGTCAAGCTAATTATCCTCTGGCCGCTCTACCATCCGGAGAATCCGGCGGGTAGCGGGTAGCGGCGGTCAGTGCAGTTCTGACCCTCTCGTCTCTGCCCACCAGGCTAGGCGTTGAGGGGGGCGCTCACATCGGCCTCGCGCAGTTCGCGGGCGGCGGTTTCCGGGCGCAGCGAGTTGTAGTAGACTTCTTTCAGACTGTACGACTTTGACTTGGCGGGGATGACGGGCAGAATCTCGAAGTGCCAGTGGTAGTCGTCGGCCAGGGTCTGGAAGTTGCCGCTGCGCTCGTACTTGGCGCCCACATTGGGCGTGGTATGCAGCACCAGGTGATAGGCCGAGGCCACGGTGGTCAGACGCCGCAGCACCGACTTGAGGAAGCGCCCGAGCTGAAGCTGGCGGTCCCAGGAGGTGAGGTGTTCCTCGAACGCGCAGTGGTGCTCGGTGGGCAGGAGCCACGTCTCGTAAGGAATGCGCGAGGCAAACGGACAGAAAGCCAGAAAGTGGTCGTCCCACTCCACCGTCCGCACCTGCTGTGCCAGCTCCTGCTTCAGGATGTCGCAGTACAGGCAGCGCTCCTTGAGCAGGAAATAGCGTTGCGCGGCCCGCAACTCGTAACCCACCCGCCTCGGGATAAAGGGCGTGGCGGTGATCTCGGAATGGGGGTGGACGATGTCCTGGCCCGCCAGTTCGCCCTGATTGCGGAACACGGTGACGTAGCGGAAGCGGCGATCTTTCTTCAGGTCGACGATACGGGTGACGTAGGCGCGCAGCACCTGGGCGGTCTGTTCGTCTGTCAGGTCGCGCATGGCAATGTTGTGGTCGGGGTGGTCGATCACGATCTCGTGGGCGCCCAGGTTGCGCATCCGGTCGTAGATGCCCTCCGCCCGGCGTTGTGCATCGCCCTCAATGCGGTAGATGGGACGGAAATGTGGGACCACTCGCACCTGCCAGTCCTTGCCGCCGTAAGGGTACTCGTAAAGGGTCTGCGGCGTCAGCGCCTCGTTGCCGCGGCAAAGCGGGCACGGGCCCTCGGACGGCCAGCCGGGGTCTCCGTTTTCCTGGACCACCCAGCTCTGAGTGATAGGGTCTCTTCTCAGTTCCATAATCCCTCCGCTGCTTCGGCGCTCCGCCGCCGCGCGATCCGTCCGACCTCGGGTCGCTTTCCCGCGTGCAGGCCAACCCTAGCGCCTCGTTCCCGTCGCCTGCAAAAACAGACTCGACTCGCCCTCCCTCCTTCATCCGAGATTTCGACAGGATCAGACAGAGGGATGAGAGTACCCGGCTGACGGCGCCCAGACGGGCTCGGGGTCTCTCTGCTCAAGTCCGGCTGATGCCTGGAGGACACGACCGCCCCAAGGCATGTATATAGGCGCGAACCGCTTTTGTCAAGACCGAACTGAAGCGGTTAACTACCCGAAGGCAAAAGGCAGGGCGGTAGAAATATTGACGGTTGTCGATTGCCGATGGAAAATCGAAGTGCATCTTCGAATCGTCAGGTAGCAATCGGCAGTTTTGAGACACTGCCCTCCCAGGTATGACCAAGACCATGAGCAATGACCCGTGCTCCTGCATTCTCGGCATCGATGGCGGCGGCACTCGAACCACAGCGTGGTTGGCCGACGCTCGCGGCCACGTACTGGCGCGGTCGGTTTCCGGCCCCTCCAATCCGGTGAAGGTCGGGTTCGAGGCGGCGGAGCGCGAATTGCTCCTGGCCGCGCGTCGAGCCGCACGGAAGGCAAAGCTGGTTGACCAGCCACTCAACGCCGTGTGCGTCGGACTGGCCGGCGTCGACCGCCCCGTCGTGCACCAGCGCCTGTCCCGCTGGCTCCGCCGGACCATCCCGGCGCGCGCTCATGTGCTGACCACGGACGCGGCGATCGCTCTCCAGGCAGCGATCGGCGACGGGCCCGGCATCATGGTGATCTCGGGAACCGGCTCCATTGGCTATGGGCGCGACGCGCAAGACCGGGCGCTGCGCTCCGGCGGTTGGGGTTCGTTGTTTGATGACGCCGGCTCGGGTTACGACATCGGACGCAAGGCCATTGTCGCGGCCCTTCACGCGTACGACGGTCGTGGCCCGAGCACCCGGCTCGGCTCCGAGATCTGCCGCGCCCTTCGCCTGAAAGACATCACCTGGATCGTGCTCAAGCCGCTCGCGCCCCACCAGATTGCCGCGCTCCTTCCTCTGGTGCTCGAAGCGGCGCGACATCGCGACTCCGTTGCGCGCCGCCTTCTCGATGAAGCGGGGCGAGACTTGGCCGAGCTGGCGCTGGCCCTCATCCGACGCTTCCACTGGCAGAAGCGTCGCGTGCCGGTGGTGCTGGCCGGAGGTGTGTTCCAAGCCAGCCAACGAGTGCGACTCAGCTTCGAAGGTCACGTAAAGGAACGCGCGCCGATGGCGGCGTTCACGCTGCTGCGGCGCCCTGCGGTGGAAGGCGCGTTGCTGCTGGCCCGCAAACTGGCGGAACCCTAGCCCGCCGTGACCCCTAATTCTTTTGACAAAGATCAGCGTTAACCACACCCTCGCCGCCTCACAAGAACTGACGATTGCAGATTGACGATTGACGATTGGAAGAGAGGCTCATCGACGATTGTGGATGGCTTATTAGGAAGATTACTCGACTTGCCTACTCTTTTTCTTGCAATCGTCAATCGTCAATCTACAACCGTCAATTCTTCGCATAGACGCCGGCCGAACGCGCCGGCAGCGTCGTTCGGATCTTGCCGCCACGGACCTCGAGCGGCGCCGCCGACCCCAGGCGATCGGTGAGAGTAGTTCCTTCGGCGAGGTGGACCGGACCGCTGTCAAGTTCAAAGACTACATCAGTAGTCGCGTTGTTGATGAGGATGACCACCGACGCTCCGCTGGTAATGCGCGCGTAGGCGTAAGTCTGATCGCCGACGGCAAGGTCCACCAGCTTGCCGCGCCGCAGGGGCTCGAGTTCTCCGCGCAGGTGGGCGATTTGGCGCAGGTGCTCGAGAGCCGACTCCTGGTCCGGCGTGCGGCCGGCGGCCTCGAAGGCGTCATGGGGGTCGCCGGGCCAGCCCCCGGGAAAGTCGCGGCGATTGTCGGGGTCACCCGCGCCGGGCATGGCAATCTCGTCCCCGGAATAGAGCATGGGAACGCCGCGCGTGGTCATGATAAACGTCAGCGCCAGCTCGAGTCCGGCGAGGCTCGCGCCCGGTTCGTTCATGAACCGGGGCATATCGTGATTGCCGATAAAGGTCACCAGCAAGCCGGGGTTGGGATACAAATAATCATGGGCTAGCATGGTGGCCGCCTCGCGCAACGGCTTCCCCTCGGCGAAGGCGCGCCGGATCGGGTAAAGCAGCGGAAAATCGAAGACGGTGTCGACGCGCGAATCGAGGCCGTCGAATCGGGGCCGGCCGCCCTGAAAGAATGAGGTCATGGCGGGGTCGCCGTCGTAGACTTCCCCCACGACGTTCACGCGCGGAAACTCGCCCTTGATGGCGCCCATCCAGTCGTGCCAGAAGCGGCGGGGCACATAGGGGAGGGTGTCCTCACGGACGGCGTCGAAGCCGGCGATCCCGATCCACCAAAGCGTGTTTTGGATGAGGTAACGCTCCACTTCCGGGTCGTCCTGGTTGAGGTCGGGCAGGATGTTGAGGAACCAGCCATCGAGCGTGGCGCGGCGGAGCTCGGGAGGCGCGTGGGGGTCGATCAGCGTCCAGGTCTGCCAGGTTTCCTCGGGGTGGACGGCCTCGGTGCCGTGGTACCACGTGGGGGTGGGCGGATCCTGGACCCAAGGGTGATAAGGCCCGGTGTGGTTGGCCACCTCGTCCTGGATCACCGTGAGGCCGAGCCGGTGGGCGTCGTCCACCAGTTCACGCAATTTAGTCAGGTCGCCGAAATGCTCTTCCACGCCGTAGAAATCGACCGCGCCGTAGCCGTGATAGTCAGTGATCGCTTGGCCGTCGTACCGCTCGCGCTCGTTCAGGTGGTTCACGTTGGCGTAGATGGGAGTCATCCACAGCGCCGTTGCGCCCAGGTCTTTCAAGTACGACAAGTGGTTGATGATGCCCTGAAAATCGCCGCCGTGGTAATAGCGCGGCTTCGATCGATCGAACATACCCGGCGACTGCGAGGGATCATCGTTCGAGGGGTCGCCATCGGAAAAGCGGTCGGGCATCAACTCGTAGATGAAGTCGTCGGGGGAGAAACCCTGGAAGCGCCCGATTCGTGGCAACGGCGCCACAATGGTGAACTGAGCGTCAGTGACGCCCCCCGGCGTGGTGATGCGGATCGAGCGTGGGCCGGGCGCGGCTTGCGGATCGATGGTCACATCCAAGAAGAGGTAGTCGCCATTGGCGCTGGTGCGCAAACCCGTCTGGCCCTCGTGGCCTGTGTGGGCCGTTTGTGGAATCACGACCCGTAGTCCGGCGCCTCGGGCTTCGGCCCGGCAACCGGTGAGGTTGTGACCCTGGATCAACAGTCGCACCGGGTTGATCGTGCTTCCGGTCCACCAGCTCGGCGGATCAACTTTTTCCACGGTTGGAGCAGCCGGCGTGGCGACGA